>Ga0192647_102200_pt1 | contig 12265 bp, 10 predicted proteins | sample LauGreFa1BDMLBSN_2_FD_133046 | JGI IMG/M metagenome (GOLD analysis project Ga0192647, IMG submission 133046) | Freshwater lake microbial communities from Lake Michigan, USA - Fa13.BD.MLB.SN - reassembly | ecosystem: Environmental > Aquatic > Freshwater > Lake | place: Lake Michigan, USA...
ACGGGGCCACGCCGCCGGAACGCGTGCGTGAGGTTTCCGACCGCCTGCTTGCGCTCGGCGTCGACGAGATCGACCTCGGGGAGACCCTCGGCGTGGCCGAGCCCGCGGACATCGAGCGCCTGTACGACGGCCTCGCACGCTCGCTTGCGCCCGCACGCACCACGCTCCACCTGCACGACACCAACGGCCGTGCGCTCGACAACGCGCGCGCCGCGCTTGCACTCGGGGTGCGCAGCTTCGATTCGAGCGCGGGCGGCCTCGGCGGGTGCCCGTACGCACCGGGTGCGCGCGGAAACGTCGACACGGCCGCGCTCGTGCGGATGCTGCACGATTCCGGCTACGACACCGGCGTGGACCTTGACGCGGTTTCCCGCGCCACGTCCGCGATCCGCCAGGCCCTCCGGCCCGCGGCGTCCTGACGCCACTCGCCGCCGCGGCGCGCAAGCGGCACCAGCGCCACCTCGTCGGCATCGACGGTCACCGCGTGCGGCTGGCCGGGAAACGTGAAGCTCCCCGTGTTCAGAACCAGCCGCTTGCGCACCAGCCACGCGCCCGCGCGGTGCGAGTGCCCGCTGGCGACGATGTGCGCCGCGGGCATCGCCCGCTCCAGGAAGCGCGCCGACAGTTCCGGGAAGATCCGCCAGTAGCCCATCACCATCGGGAACGCCCACGGCCTTCCGAGCATCCCGCGGACCACCGCCGACGGGCGTCGCGCGTGGTCGCGCTCGCGCTCGCGGATGGATGCCGCACGCGCGGCCTCGAGCGATCGCAGCGGCTCGGCCCGCGCGGACGCGTCGAACGCGCGTCGGAACTCCGCCTCCACCTCCTGCGCCACCGGCGACCATGGCGCGATGGCGGGGTGGAATGCGTGTCCGTGCGTCACCAGCATCGCGCCGCCCGCGCGCACGGCATGCAGCTCGCCGCACCCCGGGTCGTGGTTTCCCTCGATGCGCACCACCGTTGCTCCCGCACGCGAAAGCCCCTCGCGCAGCTGCGCCAGCGCGTCGTTGCCCCGCGCGGCGAACGCGGCCGAGGCGCTCTCGGCGGCATCGCCGTTGAGGATCACCTCCGTGGCCCCCGCCAGCGCAGGCATGAGCGACGCCGCGGTCGGTGCGGCGGGAAGGCCCAGGTGCAGGTCGGACAGGATGACGATCACGCGCTCAGCGTCCGGAACCTGCGCCGGCCGCGCGCAGCGTGGCCAGCTCGAGGAGCGCGTCGGGCTGCGTGGCGTCCCAGGGCGCGCATGCCGACCCGATGTGCACCACCAGCGAACGCGGCCCGTCGCCGGGGAGGCGCGCGATCTCGGAGCGAAGCGCCTCGGCAAGCTCGCGGGCCGCGAGTTCGCGCGCACTCACCACCACGAAGCCGCCGTCGTCGAGGCGGCCCAGCTCGTCGCCGGGCATGATCGCCGCGTCGAGCGCCGTGGCCGCGCGCGCCAGGAACGGCTGGTCCACGAGCACCTGCGAGCGCCGGTTCCAGAGGTCGGAGTCCTCGACGCGCAGCACCGACACGAAGATCGCCTCGCGCCGCAGGCGCGCGGACGCGACGCGGTGAGCGACCTGCGGGCGCATGCGCTGCCACGCCGGGAAACCGGTCGCGTCGTCCCACAGTCCCTTCGGCGCGCGCATGGACACGGTCGAGGCCAGCTCGAGCCAGCGCCGCAGCCATGCGGCCCACGCAGCGCGCGCGTCGGGTGCAAGGGGCGCCACGAACGCACGTCCGTCATCGAGCGGTGATCCCGTGCCCGCGGCCACCATTGCATCGGCAGCGCTTCCGGTGACGATGCGCGCGAGGTCCTCGCCCGTGCGCTCGCGGATCGCGCGCAGCGCCAGCTGCTCGAAGTTGGGGGCCGCTTCCATGATGGCCTGCACGAGGTCGATGTCGCCGACCGCCCGTGGCGCGCCGGTCGGCGGCGAGACGGCGTCTGCCGGTGGCGGGGCGACCTTCGGCTCGACGGCTCCCAGGTCTGCGCTCCCCAGGTCTGCGCTCCCCCTGTCTGCGCTCCCCAAGTCGGCGCTCGGTTCCGGTGCGGTATCCGACGCAAGGGCGAGCCCTGCGGGTTCGAATCGCTCAGGACCGAGGAGCAGGGAGAGTTCCTCCGCGCTCAACTCGATCCGCCGCGAAAGTCGCTCGGCGTGCGAGTGCTCGGACACGGAGGTAAGTGTAACCATGAGGGGACGTTGCACTCCAAGCGGAATCCGGTCTGATTTCCCGGGGTGCCGTGGAAGCAGGGGTTTTCGCTACACTGTCCCGTCTCGCCGCTCCCGGCCTTGGCCGGGGGCTCCCCATCCGAGCAGCCAGGGCGAGCTGCAGGCGCGTTGCCGGCAGAACCATCACCCCGTCGGAGCACCAGCCATGTCCATCGAAGCCCCCGTCAGCGACCGTCCGGCCCCGAAGCAGAAGATCGTCATCGACTACAAGAACATCGACGACCTGCGCCGCGCGATGACCGCCAACGGCAAGATCATGTCCCGCAAGCGCGCCGGCCTCTCGGCCCGCGACCAGGCCCGCCTGGCGCAGGCCATCAAGCGCGCGCGCTTCATGGCGCTGATCCCGTACGCCAACCTGATGGCGTAAGCCTCACTTCTTCCGGCGCAAGAGCGCCCGCACGCGCCCCAGCAGGACGCGCGAGCGGAGTCGCCGCAGGCCCTCGTCGGTCTTGGCCACGGCCAAGCCGCGCTTCACCCATGCCCCCGCGCCCGGCAGGTCGCCGTCGCGCAGCGCCGCAAGCGCCAGGTTGTGGTGGCTCAGCGCGCACGCGGGCTCGAGTTCCAGCACCTTCATGCTGGCCGCGCGGCCGCCGATGACGTCGCCGGCCTCGTAGCGCGATCGGGCCAGCGCCCGCCAGGCGTTCGCCTCCTGGGGGTGCATGCGCACCAGCTCGGGGAACACCTCGGCCGCGGACTTCCATTCGCCGAGCGCCGCCAGGATGGACCCGGTGCGCGCCACCGCACCCGCCCACGCGCGCATGGTGCGCTGGCGGTCGCGGTCCGGGAGCTTCGCGAAACGGTCGTCGCGGTCCGGAGCCTCCGGCAGGCCCCCCGAGAGCATGGCGCGCACGGTCTCGCGGGCCTCGTCGGCGCGGCCCCGGCGCAGCTGCGATTCCGCAAGGTCGAGGCGCACCAGGTTGCGGTCCGGGTCGAGCTTCAGGACCAGCTCGAACTCCACCGCCGCGCGGTCGAAGCGCGCCGCGCGCAGGTCGAGTGCGCCCAGCATGTGGTGCGCCTGCACGTTGGCGGGCTCGATCTCCACCACGCGCCGCAGCTTCTCCGCGGCATCGGATTCGCGACCGAGGTGGATGAGCGTCTCGGCGCAGCCGAGCAGGGCCTCGATGGCGCCCGGCTCCTCCCGCAGCACGTGCATGAAGTTCTGCAGGGCCTTGGCATGGTCCTCCTGCCGGGCGAGGCAGCGCGCGTAGCGCGTGCGCACCTCGCTCATTGCGGGGTCGTGCCGGAGCGCCTCCCGGTAGCACCACGAGGCACGCGGCAGGTCGCCTTGGTCCTCCAGGCCGCCGGCCATGGCGATCATGCAGAACGTGGGGGTCTCCACGAACTCCTGCGCCTCGTAGAAGGCATCCCGCGCCGCGTCGCCGTTGCCGGAGACGTTCAGCAGCCGGATGCGCCGGGCGTTGGAATCGTCGTTCGACCGGTCGAGCGCCACCGCCTGCTCCACGAACCGGAGGGCGGAGGCGACGTTGCCCTCCTCCTCGTCCACGGATGCGGCGGCAAGCAGCGGCTCCGGCGCATCCGGGTCCAGCTCGTGGCAGCGCAGGTACTCGTCACGGGCCTCCGAGCCGCGGTCGGTGTGCTCGAGGAGGCGCCCGAGGTGGAAGTGCCAGTCGGGGCGGTCAGGGTTGCGGGCGAGGGCCTGGCGAAGGGCAGCCTCGGCCTCGGCCAGCCGACCCTCCTCGAAGTGCCGGCGGGCCTCCTCGGCCAGCTCGTCCCCGTCGCGCCACTCGCCCTGCGGGTCACTCATTGACCCAATCGTAGCACCGCAAAACCGCTAGTACACCTCGAGCATGCAACGTCGGGTCGCATGCACGCGGCGCTTGACCTGTTCCGGGGTCCAATCCGCGGGGGGCACGCCCTTGACCTCCTCGTGGAGGTCCAGGAACCCGTCCGCCAGGCCCCGCTTGGCCAGGGTCTGGAAGACGCCGACCTGCATTCCCGCCAGGCCGCAGATGTAGATCAGGGTGCGTTCGTTGCGCAGCAGCCCGTCGAACTGGGGCAGGGCGCGGTCGAGGTAGTGGTGGATGTACTCGCCCTTGCCGCCGTCGGGTCGCGTCTCGCGGCTGATGACCGTGTGGTACGAGAAGTTCGGGTGCTCCTTCGCCACCTGGCGGAAGAAGTCGTCGTAGATCAGGTCGCTGGTGTAGGGCGTGCCCATCACCAGGTGGACGTTGCTCGTGCAGGGGCGCCAGGCGGCGTGCAGCGGGGTGCCGGCGGGCGGGCCCACGAAGAGCTCGTGGATGAAGCCCCGGAACGGTGCGATCCCCGTGCCGGTGGCCAGGAACAGGTAGTCGTGGGCGTTGCGGTCGGCCGGCAGCAGGAACCGCTTGCCGTTGGGGCCCGCGACGGCGATCGGGTCGCCCTCGCGCAGGTCGCAGACGTGGTTGGAGCAGACGCCGGTGAACAGGCGGTGGTCGGTGGGGTCGTCCTTGTCCGACTGCGGCTCGCGCTCGGCCAGCAGGCGCTTGCAGGTGGTGGACAGGATCCGGCCGTGGCCGTCCTCGCCGTAGCCGGGGCTTGCGATCGAGTAGAGCCGCACCTTGTGGGGCTTGCCGTTGGCATCGGTGCCCGGCGGGACGACGCCGAACGACTGGCCCGCCTGCCACGAACCCTCGAGCGGGGTGCCCGACACGTCGACGCACACGTGCCGGACGAACGAGGCGGACTTGCCCTTGGTGCACAGGCGCGACTGCGAGACGCGTCCCGTCACCGGGGCGGTCGGCAGGACGACGTGCATGCGTGCCTCGGGAAGGGCGGGCTCGCCGGGGGTGCGCGGTTGCTGGGCGGCGGCAGGCGCGGTGCTCATAAGACGGTTATCTTATTGGCTCGTCGATCATTCAGGATCGACCGCGCGGAACGCCGATTGGTCACGGAGCAGCAGGCCACGGATTGGCCTGCACCGACCGGCGTCAAAGGGGCTCGTCCCATGGATTACTTCCGCATTCAAGGCGGCCGCCGACTGAACGGCCGCGTCACCGTCGAAGGCGCCAAGAACGCGGCCCTGCCGCTCATGGCCGCGTCACTCCTCACCACCGGGCGCCTGCGGCTGACCAACGTCGGTCCGCTCGCGGACATCCGCAACCTGGGGACGCTGCTCGACCGCCTGGGCGTGAACGTCCACTTCGGCGACGACGACACCATCACCATGCAGACGAGCGACGAGAGCTGCTCGGAGGCGCCGTACGACATCGTCAAGACGATGCGCGCGTCGATCTGCGTGCTCGGGCCGATGCTCGCGCGCCGCAAGCGCGCGGTGGTGAGCATGCCCGGCGGCTGCGCGTTCGGCACGCGCCCGATCGACCTGCACCTGAAGGGCCTCGCCAAGCTCGGCGCCAAGATCGAGCTCGAGGGCGGCAACGTGGTCGCCTCCTGCGACCGCCTGAGGGGCGCCACCGTGTTCCTCGGCGGCGCGAACGGGCCCACCGTGCTCGGCACCGCGAACGTGATGAGCGCGGCGACCCTCGCCGAGGGCCGCACCGTGATCGAGAGCGCGGCGTGCGAGCCCGAGATCGTCGACCTCGCCAACATGCTCAACCGCATGGGCGCGCGGATCCGCGGCGCAGGATCGCCGCGCATCGTGATCGACGGCGTCGAGGCGCTCGGCGGCTGCGAGCACCGCGTCATGCCCGACCGCATCGTCGCAGGCACCTATGCCATCGCCGCCGCGATGACCAACGGCGACGTGATCCTCGACGACTTCCCGTACGACAGCCTGCTGGCCGCCATCAACCACCTCGAGGAGGTGGGCGTGCACGTGCAGAAGCTCGACCCGAACGCGGACGAGTTCCGCTGCAGCGTGCGCGTGACCAGCGACCGCGTGCTTCGGCCGACCATCCTCACCACCCAGCCGCACCCCGGGTTCCCCACCGACCTGCAGGCGCAGTTCATGGCGCTGCTGTCGATCGCCGAGGGCAACTCGATCGTCACCGAGAAGATCTACACCGAGCGCTTCCTGCACGTGGCCGAGCTTTCGCGCATGGGCGCGCAGGTCTACCGGCAGGGATCGACCGCGGTGATCAGCGGCGTGCGCGCGCTGCACGGCGCGCCCGTGATGGCGTCGGACCTGCGTGCCAGCGCGAGCCTGGTGCTCGCGGGACTTGCCGCGCACGGCGAGACCGTCATCAGCCGCGTGTACCACCTCGACCGCGGGTACTCGAACATGGAGCGTGTCCTCACGGCCCTCGGCGCGAGCATCGAGCGCTGCAAGGAGACCAAGGCCGAGCCCGCCGAGGATTCCGTGCCCTCGATCATCCCCGCGATCCGCGGTGCCGGCCTCACCGCCCGCGCCGCCCGCGACACCTGAAATCCGTTCCTGGTTAGTTTGGCACCAATTTCCTCCTCCAGAGAAGCGGTGTTTCTCTGGAGACTTTAATTGGTGCCAAACTAACCAGGAGCGATTTTCGAGAGGCGGTGGAGCATCACCGCGCTCGCGACGGCCACGTTGAGGCTGGGCGGGTCGTCGGCGAGCGCGCCGCCGAGCGTTGACATCGGGATCCGCGCCACGCAGTCGGCGAGCGCGAGCACCTCGCGGGAGACTCCCGCGCCCTCCGCGCCGAACACCAGCAACGTGCGCCCGCCGGGCGGCACGTCGGCCACGTCCACCGCGCCCGGAGCGTCCTCGGCCGCGACGATGCGAAACCCGTGCCGCTCGCGGAGTTCCCGCAGGTCCTCCGGCCAGCGCGCCGCGCGTGCCCAGGGCACCGCGAACGTGCGCCCCATCGACACCCGGATCGTCTTGCGCAGGAGCGGGTCGCTCGAGTGCGGCGAGAGCAGCACGCCCGCGGCCCCGAAGCTGGCGGCGTTGCGGAAGATGGCCCCGAGGTTGTCTGTGTGCACGATGCCGTCGCACGCCGCGACGGTCCCCTCCGCGGCCGCGAGGGCCTCGATGCCCGGCTCCGGCAGGCGCCGCGCGATGGCGAGGGCACCCGAGTGGAGGTCGTAGCCGGAGAGCGCCGTCACCTCGGCCGCATCGCGCGCGACGAACACCTGCACGCCCGGCACCCGGTCGAGGTCCGCTGCCAGCGTCGGCAGCGTTCGCTCGTCGCAGAGCACGCTGACCGGCTCGCAGCCGAACCACGCCGTGCGCCCGTCGCGGACGGCCCGCGCCCATCCGGCCAGGAAACGCCGCACGACGCGCGCCGTCTCGATGCAGCACAGCCCGTCCCGTCCCCGCAGGTCGGCATCGCGCACCCCGCGGTACGGCGCCAGGCGCGGGTCGTCCGCGGACGCGGGCTCCACCTGCGGCCATCCGCGCACGCCTTCGGTCATCGCGCCCCGGCCGGCCGCTGCGGCCCGAGGAGCAGTTCCTCCATCCGCGCTCGGTGGGCGTCGAACTCCGCGTTTGCCGCCTCGAGCCGCGCGCGCAGCATGCTGGCCAGCGCGGGCTCGGCGCGCATCAGGGCCTCGTCGCGCCGGAGGGCCTCGTCGATTCCCTTGAGCGCCCAGCGGTGCGCCGTGGCGGCCTCGGCGAACGCGCGTACCGTCTCCTCCCGCTCGGCGGCGGCGCGGTAGGCGTCGTCCGGCCGCTCGAGCAACCGCCACGGCGCACGGAGCGCATCGTCGTAGGCGGCATCGAACTCCTGGAGCGCGAGCGAGCCCTGCGCGCCGATCTCGCCCATGGCACGCGTGAGGTCCGATGCCGAGCCGCGCAGCGTGTCCATCTGCGCCATCATCGACTTCAGCGCCGCGGACGCGCGGTCGAAGTCTGTCTCAATGTCGCCGGCACGCTCGGTGCGCAGGTCGGGCAGCTTGGCCCAGTCATCCTTGATGTCCGCGACGGTGCGGCCCACCGAGCCCTCGGCGGCGTCCTTGCCGATGCCGAGTTCGGCGATGGCGGACTCGGCCTCCGCGGCAACCCGTTCGTAGCGCGGGCGCCACTCCCCGAAGTCCGTGGACATCCGCGCCCAGGTGTCCTCGGCATCCTGCTTCAGGCGGGACATGCGGTCGGGTGCGTCGTTGGCGATGCGCTCGAGCCGTCCCGCAAGCGTGTCGGTCGCGCCCTCGCCCGGCCACCACGTGGCGAGCAGCTCGCCCGCCGGCGCGGCGCCCTCCGCGCCGAACCAGTCGCGCATCGGGTCGCGCTTGGTGGCCACGTGCACGCGATCGCGGTCGAGCGGCCGACGCGTGTCCTTGCCCACGGCGCCGCCGAACACAGCCTTCGCGCGGCCCGTGTCGTAGATCTCGACCTGCGCGTCACCGTTGATGCCGCCCGCCGTCGCCCGGAAGCGCATGCCCTCGTAGAGCGGCACCTCGGGGTCGATGGCGAGGGTGACCTCGTAGCTCTTCAGCTCGCCCCCCGCGATGCGCGGCCGGATGCCGGTGACCTGCCCGCGGGCAAGCCCGCCGATCACGACCCCGGTCCCGGTGCCGATGCCGTACACGCCCTGTTCGGCGGTGAACTCCACCGTGTACTCGACCCGGCGCGACCGCTGCACCGCGTTCCACGCCCAGATCGCCAGCGCAAGCCCCGTCACCGCCGCGAGGGAGGCGATGCCGGCCTTGATGTTGGATCGCTCGCCGCGCACCCTGGTGGAGCCCGGTCAGTTGGAACCCGCGGGCGCCGGCTCGGGCACCTTCGCGTCGCCGAGGTCGGCCTTGAGGACGTCGAACAGCTGCTTCTGCGCGGCCTCGTAGCGCTGCATCGACCGCACGACCTGGTCCTTCAGCTCCTCGCGGAACTTCGGGTCGGAAGAGAAGCGCTCGGGCATCTGGCGCAGCGTGCCCTCGAGCGTCTCGCCGGCCACGCGCATGTCGCTGCTGGCGATCGCGAAGGCGCGCGCCGCCTCGTAGAGGTTCTCGCGTGCCAGCTCGTCGCCGCTGGGGCGATAGAAGATCTTCCACGGGCTGCGGCGGGCCTCCATGGTGAGGAGCTTCGCCTGGACCGCGCCCTCGCGCAGGTCGGCCATGATGGCGCGGACGTCGGGCAGGCGCTGCACCAGCTCGGTGTCGATGCGCTCCATCGCGCTCGCGAGCCGGTCCGCGCCTGCCTGGCCGCTGGCCAGGAGCTTGTCGACCTGCTCCAGGTTGACGGTGCGCACGTGGGCCAGCGTCTCGCGTGCGTCCTTGGCGGCCACCTTCACGTCGTCCATCGTCTGGTCGAACTTGCGCGTGCCGCTCTCGGTGCTGTCGAGGATGTTGCTTACCTTGCCGCGCCACGTGCCCCACTCCTCGCGGACGCTGGACATGGTGGCCTCGGCGCTGGAGAGCATGGGCTCGACCTTGTTGGGATACGTGTCCTTGGAGAACTTCTCCAGCGTGCCGGTGAACGTGACGAGCTGCTCGAACATCTGGTTCGCCTTGGCCGAGTTCTGCGGGCCGACGATGGTGGCCAGCAGCCCGCCGCTCGCCTGCGCGTCGATGATGCCGCCCTCCGCGAGCGGCTCGCCCGTGCCGAGGTTGGTGAAGTTGAGCCACGAGTAGTTGCCGAGGAGCGGCTGCGCCCGGATCACCTTTGCGTCGGTGCGCACCTTGATGTCGGCCTCCATGGACACGTGCACGAGGATGCGGCCCGGCGCCGGATCGAACTCCTGCTGGATGCGGTCGACCTTGCCGACCTTCAGGCCGCTGACGCGGACCTCCGCGCCCTCCTCGAGCCCGGCCACGCCGTCGTCCATGGTGAACGCCACCCGGTAGTGGTTCTTGGACGCGAACGGGTTGGACTTCTCGAGGATGAACGTGACCGCGAGCGCCAGGACGACCGCGCTGATCAGGAACGCGCCGGCGCGCACCGAGTTTGAGTATCCGGGACCGTCAGCCATGGTCCGGGCAGGGTACCGCAACCGCGCTCCCCCCGGCCGGACGCCGGCGCCGCCGGTCGCAGGGCGCGGCCGTCAGCCCTTGAGCATGTCCTCGTTGGTCGGGTAGCGCTGCAGCGCGCCCAGGAGCTGCTCGACCTGCACGTGGGGCGGCACGTTCATCAGGCGGCGCCGCAGCGCGGTCACCGTCTTCAGCTCGCGCTCGGGCATGAGCAGGTTCTCCTTGCGCGTGCCGCTCGCGGCGAGGTTGATGGCCGGGAAGACGCGACGCTCGGCGATCGAGCGGTCGAGGATGAGCTCCATGTTGCCGGTGCCCTTGAACTCCTCGAAGATCACCTGGTCCGCGCGGCTGCCCGTGTCCACGAGGCAGGTGGCGATGATGGTCAGGCTGCCGCCTTCCTCGCACTTGCGCGCGGCGCCGAAGAGCTGCTTGGGCACCTCGAGTGCGCGGCTGTCGACGCCGCCCGACATGGTGCGCCCCGAGCTGCCGTAGCGGCGCGAGTTGTTGAACGCCCGGCCGAGGCGCGTGAGGCTGTCGAGCAGCACCACCACGTCCTTGCCGGCCTCCACCATGCGCTTGGCGCGCTCGATGGCGAACTGCCCGAGCGACAGGTGGCGGTCGAGGTCCTGGTCGTTGCTCGATGCGAGCACGTGCGCGGGGACGTTGCGGCGGAAGTCGGTGACCTCTTCCGGGCGCTCGTCGATGAGCAGCGCGATCAGCTCGATCTGCGGGTGGTTGTGCTTGATGCCGAAGGCGATGTTCTGCAGCAGGATGGTCTTGCCGGCCTTGGGCGGGGCCACGATGAGGCCGCGCGTGCCGTAGCCGATCGGGCAGAACATGTCGATGAGCCGGCAGGCGGGCGGGCAGCCACGGTGCTCGAGCGAGATGCGCGGCTGCGGGTCGAGGGCCGTGAGCTCGTGGAAGGGCTTGCGGCGCCGGTATTCCTCGGGCGGCAGGCCCTCCACGGCGACGAGCCTGCTCGCCACCATGCGCACGTTTCGGCTGCGGCGCGACTGGCGTTCCTCCACCTCCACGGTGATGGATGCGCCCGGCGCCACGCCGTGCTGCTGCATGAAGTCGGGGAAGACGACCGGGTCGTCCTCGCGCTCGACGAGACCATCCGCGAATTGCCTGATTCGACCCTCGGCGGAGCCCTTGGGGGCCTCGAGAATCCCGCTCACCACTGTCATGGATTGTTCCTCGCACCGGGGCGGGGATGCAACAGCATCGCTTCGGAGAGTTCCGCCGGGCCGGTTGTGCGTGGGTGCCGCGTGGGGGCGCGACTCCGGAAGTGTAACGCCGCAGGCGGTGCGTGCCGGGGGAATCGGCCCGGATTGCGCCGGATACCGCCTTCGGGCGCCGGGAACCCGCGGAAATCAGCCCGCCGCTGCCAGTTCACGGGCCAGGGCGGCCCCGGTGCGTGCATTCGACTCCAGCACCGCCACGTTGGCGGCCACCGTCCGCCCGCCCGTGGCCCGCTGCACGCGGTCGAGGAGGAACGGCGTGACGGCCGCGCCGCGGATCCCCTCGCGCACGGCCTCGAGCATGGCGGCGGCGATCATCGACTCCACCTCGTCCGTGGGCAGCGCCCAGCGCTCCGGCGGCGGGTTGGCCACCAGCACGCCGGTGCCAGTGAACTGCCAGTGGGCGCGGCAGATGGCCGCGGCCTCGCGCGCGTCCTTCGCCGAGCACGAGACCCCGAGCGACGAGTCACCGCGCGAGAAGAAGCGGGGGAAGTGGTGCGTGCCGAGGCCGAGCACCGGCACGCCGAGCGCATCGAGCGCCTCCACCGTGGCGGGCAGGTCGAGGATGCTCTTGGCGCCCGCGCTGATGACCGCCACCGGCACGCGCGCGAGCGCCGCGAGATCGGCGCTGATGTCAGGTCGGTCGGTCCAGTGGCGGTGCACGCCGCCGATCCCGCCGGTGGCGAACACGCGGATGCCCGAGGCCTCGCACGCGGCGAGCGTGGCGGCCACGGTGGTGCCGCCGCTGGCGCGCTGCGCCGCCGCGGCACCCAGGTCCCGGGTGCTGAGCTTGCGTGCGGCGGTGTCGTGGCCGAGCCGTTCCAGCTGCGCGCGGTCCATCCCGACGTGCAGCGTGCCGTCCAGCATGCCCATGGTCGCCGGCACTGCGCCGCCCGTGCGCACCGACAGGTCGAGCAGCACGCTCAGCGCCAGGTTTGCCGGAAGCGACTCGTCCCAGCCCGCCAGCTCGCAGGGCCGCTTCATGGGCTGCCGCGGCAGGCCATGCGTCAGCACGGCGGTCTCGAGGGCCACGACGGC
>Ga0192647_102201_pt1 | contig 12263 bp, 14 predicted proteins | sample LauGreFa1BDMLBSN_2_FD_133046 | JGI IMG/M metagenome (GOLD analysis project Ga0192647, IMG submission 133046) | Freshwater lake microbial communities from Lake Michigan, USA - Fa13.BD.MLB.SN - reassembly | ecosystem: Environmental > Aquatic > Freshwater > Lake | place: Lake Michigan, USA...
GTTTGTAAAACCATCGAAATGATTCATTCTTTGGGGGATAGAGAAGACGAATTTCTATTCGCTAATGGTGGAGACCAAACAAACAATTCTATCCCTGAGAAACCCATCTGTGATTGGTTGGGGATAAAGTTGATTGATGGTTTGGGTGATAAGATTCAATCCTCATCTTGGTTACTTAAAAAATAAAAAAAGCGTACGTAGCTCAATTGGTAGAGTACTAGTCTCCAAAACTAGGAGTTTCAGGTTCGAGTCCTGACGTGCGTGCAAACTTCAGTACCCATACCGCAGTGAGACGGGCTAAGTTAGATACAATTCCTCGGAGCGGGGAGTAGAATGCTGAAGAATTTATAGGTTGATTGGGGAATGATGATGCCAATGACTCGAGAGTGTATTTCGGTCGGTATCATCGGAGTTGGGAGAAATACACCTAAGTAATGCCAATCATAAAAGGAGTCGTCCACGCAACCATCTTCTCCTTTCCTATTTTGGGAGTATCGCCTAGTGGCAATGGCAGAAGACTGTAAATCTTCCCTCTTTCGAGTTCGTTGGTTCGAGTCCAGCTACTCCCACATTTGGACCCCTAGCTCAGTAGGTTAGAGCAACTGACTCATAATCAGTAGGTCCACGGTTCGAGCCCGTGGGGGTCCACAAGACAGACACACGCTTCCCATGGTGTTAAAGTACAAGGATAATGAGAGGAATAATACGTCCTTTGAGGTCTGTCTACACTGTCGTATGGTGTAACGGTAACACAGCAGATTTTGGTTCTGCTTTTCAAGGTTCGAATCCTTGTGCGACAACAATAATATGGTGGACGTAGCTCAGTTGGAAGAGCGCTAGTTTGTGGCACTAGCTGTCGTGGGTTCGAGTCCCATCGTTCACACAAATGAAGACAAAAATACACGTAAACCAACACCACGTCAGGTCCAATAAAACCAAGGGAACTGATTTGCCTGTAATTACAATAAAACAGGGAAAAAAGAATACCTATTGTAATCAGGTTGAGATTTTAGGACCGAGTAAAATTATATATTGTGGTGTTGGTGATGAAAAACCATTACTGAGTTGTGGGGCCAGAGTTGTTATTGAGACCGATAGTGAAATTAAGATTATTAATTAGGAGAGTTGCCTGAGTGGTTAAAGGAGCGGTTTGCTAAACCGTGGTCGGGTAACTGACCCGTTGGTTCGAATCCAACACTCTCCGCAATTTTTTAACACAAAAGTTGACGATTTGGTAATAGTTTCCTATATTTATAATCTCTAACAGTTATTAAACATTAACCAAAAAAAGAAAAAAAATGAAAAAAATCTTTGCATTGTTATCAATCGTAGCATTGACGGCTTGCGGCGGACAAGGAACATCAACTGAAGTTAAAACAGATTCTTCTGCTGTTGTAGTAGATTCACTTAAGGTGGATTCTGCAGCTGTTGTTGTAGACACCACTGCAGTTAAGGTAGAAGAAGTTAAGTAATATTGCTTTTTCTTACGAAATTAAAAAACCCATCAATGATGGGTTTTTTTTATTTAATTAATCTTTTGATTTTTTCTATATCCTCTTGGATTCTATCAAACTGTTCATTCTTGTTTTTGCTGAACATTTTTCCAACCTTTTTGAAAGGAGCTTTAATAGCATCTAAAACCCATGGGTCTGTCTGTCTTTTGGCTCCTGTTTCTGCCCATCTTTTTTGTTTGAGTTCTCCTGTTTTCTTATCGTATCTGTCTTTGAATATTTCAAATGGTGCTAATAATAATGATGCCATTGCAGGGTCTGTGTAACTTCTTCTGTTTGTTTTCGTTTCAATTTCACCCTCTTTATCATCGACATATTCAGTTTTCTTCCTTTTCGATTTTTTCTCTGAGTAAGATTTATCAAACTCTTTTGTATTCAAGTCTTTTCTATGGTATGAACGGTTCAACATCAAAACCTCAACATTATCTTCTTTTTTCATTCTACCAATTACTTGTCCCTCAGAAACAATATCGCCATCTTTCACAGTTGGTTGTGTGATACCACAGTATTGAAGAAAATAACCCAAATCATCCGATTCAATTGTAATTTGATTTTTACAACCTGAGATTTTTTTCATGTTGTTGATTTTACCATCAACAGGGCTCAAAATCACAGAATTGGATGAGCCTGGTATCGACAAAGTTCCATATCTACCTGAAACATTTTTACCAAATGCCTCATTCAATCCTAACATCTTTCCGATACCAAGTGCTGCTTTGAATAATTCTGGGTCTGACCCAAAACTACTTCCTTTACCTCCGTAAGAACCTTTGTCCTTTGAATCTTCTTTTGATTGGTCAGATGAATCTTCTGAGTCGGAGCTTGATTCGGAACCCGAATCCGTTGTTTGGTCAACAGTGTAATTACCACCCGAGTATTTTTGAATAACCCACTTCATGAGTTCAGTTATAGTATCCTTGTTTCCACTAATATCAACACCAGCACCTACAGGAGGTTCACCCTCGAATGTTTTGTAATGGAAACTATCTTTTGTGTGTACATTGTCCACTTTTCCATTTGGGTCTCTTTTGGCATAAGGATTCTCAGTTGTTCTAAGTCCCATTTCGTGAGCCTTATCAATAACATCCATGGCGACTTCACGATTTGTGAATCCAATGTGAAGATGGTTATCGTGGTTACCCCAAGTTATACCATCAACTTTTCTACCTCTATCAAAACCAAAACCGATTGTACCACCCTTTTTTGTTGCAGGATTGTAAACTAGTTCGTCAATACCTGAAATATCGGCTTCACCCAAAACAACTTTTTTGTTTTCCAAAATTGTTTTGTACAATGAGTCTATCCTTTTTAATTCTCTATTCATTGTTTATAAATATTGATTGGGGGATAAAAAAAAACCGAGATGAACTCGGTTTATCTATTTGATGAATAATTTAAAACTTTTTTACCTGATTGGGGTATAGGTTGTGGTTCTGTCTTAGCTAAGTCTTCAAGAGTTTCCTTTACCATTGGTTTAACTTTGACTTCAGTATTTGTAACTGGTTTTTTCTTTTTTTCGGGTTCTTGTACTAAACCAAACTTAATCCATCTATACCAAACCCTTTCATGTATGTAGTATTGTATAGGTTTATAAATTAATTCTACGACTCCAAAAGCCGCACCAACCTTTATACTTCCTGATACCCACCACATAGCTAAAAAACCAATTGATGTACTTAAAATTCTATAACTTATAGTTTTACCTAAATGTCGTTTGTAACTAACTTTGTAACTCATAAGAATTTATTTGGGGAGGTCCCCCAAGTGTTGAAAAACCCATATTACGGGTTAAGTTTATTCCAACAGCTCTATCAAGTTCAGGGTTTTCAGGGTCTTTATCGTTTAAAATTACCCTTGTCCCTCTACCACAATCCATTACTAACTGATGATACATAACACCAATTTTTTCTAATTCACCTATGGTGTAATTACGGTAGATTTCAGGACGAGCTGTAGTAATAATTATCACAGCACCTGATTTGTGTTGTTCGTTGATGTAATTAACAACCTCAGCTATTGGTGTAAGAACTGCGGTTGCTAACTCATTAAATTTTCTGTACTCAACTAAAGTTCCATCAATATCGACGAAAAAAGTTGGATTTTTTGTTACTCTACTCATATTGAGCGGAAGACCAGGCTCGAACTGGCCACCTATAGCTTGGAAGGCTATCGCTCTACCGAATGAGCTACTTCCGCTTGGGTTAAACTTTGGGTTCTTTTTTCATCAGAATCCACAACATAAAATAGGTGAAAATTGCAGGAAGTGGACTCCAAATTGATGCTAAAAAAACAATTTGAACCAAGATAGGTTCAACGTCAAAATAATTGGCGAGTCCTGTACAAACTCCACCGATTGTTCCTGTTCTACTTCTGTATAATTTTTTCTTTTCCATAATCAAAAAAAAAGTGGTCAGGGACTGATGGGGAATTTTTCACCTCGGAGCCGACTTCCTTTCACTGCTGCAGACAGATACATCAGTATGACCACCACTCGTTAAAATGTTACATTATCGCCATGCTCCCACTCTTCTTCATCTTGGGGAGTATTCGGGTCAAGTTCTACCTCAACATTCAATAGCAACGACATGATTTTAACGTTTTAATATTTTTTCAAATATACACTAATTTTAAGTATTTTCAAAATTAATTTTGTTCATTTCTTCAATTGAAATTTCATTATTTTTCCAAGATTTCCATTTATCGAAATCTCTAAGTTCTTCTAAGGTTTTTTGGTGAACTAAAATGAAACCTTCAGGTGCTACACCTGAAAATTTATGAACCGAACCTTTTTCCTTTAAAATTTTTTTAATGTCTATCATATGTAATAAATTTATAAATTATTTCTGATAACCAAAAAGTTCAAATTGATTTTTAGTAAAACTATAAATTATTTCTTTATTTGTATCGGTCAAAAATTTTTCTTTATCTACGTTTATCCGTGCTTTGTTTATTTTTTTTTCTAGTATTTCTTGAAGAATTCCTGATTTAACAAGATTGGAATCAGAGACAAATGGGATTTTCATATAATCTTCGAAAAGGGTTTCTAAATGAATGACGTAATTGGGGTATATGTCGTCTGGAAACGTAACGGATTCATTTGGATTCTTCGAAGAACTAATTATATAGTTTTCGAAATCAAGGGGGGTAGGAGTTGAGTTCTTAATCCACCCGTGTAAAAATCTTGAAAGAGTTTTTTCATATGGATTTCTTGCGGTAACAATGATTTTATGATTTTCTATTTCGGGTGGGAGATAATAACTGTGAATGTGAGACATTGATGGATTGGGAAATTCTATGAATTGAGTATCATCAATAAAGTTTCTTGTATAAACGACAAAATCGAAATATGTGAAAATCCACGAAGCAGTTCTACTGCCTGTCTTCATAGGTAGAACCAAGTAATAATCATGGGTTTTTGAGTATATATAATTTTTGTAATCCATATTTATATATATAATTTTAGTCAAAAGACATAAATTTTAAACCCCACTTTATGGACGATGCAAATAAACAGAGGAACGTGGCAGAAAACTTTCAAAGAAAATCTGTCTCAAATTTTTTTAATGTTGGCTCTTTTTTTCAACCCATTTGGGTTCGATGCGGTTCAGTACTCTCTGATATTATGGACAGGAAGTTTATGGAAAGCGAACTTCGTTTTGTATTGTATAGCGGGAGTATTCTTTGGATTATATATCTACTGTCGCAGGCTTTCTAAAGTGCCCTAAGTTTTCCTTGTTTGAATGCTTCAAAGTTGGGACCTTTGATGAATAAGAAATCTTTACCCACTTTTCTGTAAGATAATATGCCTGCGTGTTTGGCTGATGCAAAAAACGAAGAATATTGACCTCTCAAATCTCTTTGGGAATATATGTAATCGGTCCCAGGTCTTTTATATTTTATCTTTCCGTCTTCCTTCACTTTTTGAAAAACTCCAAGGTCAACTAAAAAATCAACTTTGGTACCTATTCTTCCTGAATCAAGCCAATCGACTAATTTTTTTACAAGACCTTTATCCCCTCTTTTAAAAGTGTATCCGTAATTGAATCTATCTGGTCTCCAAACAGGTCCCGCGATGTCCCTCACATATGCCTCGAAATCTATGTCCGAAGATATTTTAGATTGTATTCTACTACCGATTAAATTTAAGAGCTGTTGTCTCATTTCTCGGTCTGTTAAAAGTTTTGTTAAGTCATAATGACCATCGAAACCCCAACCTTCCCAGAATTTAAAGTCAAATTTTGGTTCGAAGTCAGTATCCCCAAATTCATTAAATAAGTCAAAACCAACAGATAATTCTAGTTGTCCGAATGAATTAATCTTATAAGAGACAAACAAATCGTACGCGTCAATCAAATCATTATCAAGATATATTTTTACAACACCAGTTGCTTTTCCTGGTAAATCACTTATTCTATCAAATCCTGTTACAACAATCCTCAAAATCTTTCCTGAGTTTTTAAAGTTATCTTTTACGTTGATAGATTGGTCGGTACCATCGAAAATTGAATCGGCTTCTTTGAGATTTGGTTTTCTTTTTTCTTTATTATTCTCGATGATTTTGGAATAAATTTCGGAAAAATAATCTTTGAATAAAGTGACCGCCTCGGAATTCATTCGTTGGTCTCTTGCGTCCCACCAACTTTCATCTCCAATATCATTTATGTGAACTGCAACTTTATAATGTGGTTCAGTTTGGTTCCCTTTTTTTCTAATTATAAAATATAAACCTTGTTTACCTTTGGTATATCTTTCAAAATGACCTCCTGAAGGTTGGGTTACACACCACTTTGTACCTGAACCATACTTACAAGACGCTTCTTGTGTTTTTGGGACTAAAACCAAAAAATTTTCATCTTCAAATATCTTTTCCGTTTGGCTTTCAAGTTCTTTTTCCTTTTCTTTTTCTTTGTAGGGTTCCAACGCTTTTTCTAATTCTTCAAAACTGAGATATTGATTGATATCTTTTTTTTGAAGGTTTTTTTGGTATTTGTCGAAATCTTTAACCAAGTCTACCGCAGTCTCCGCCATAATATCAACATCAGCGTATTCAAGAATATGCTTCAAAACCCAATCTGTATATTTGTGATTGAAATCTTGTAAATCAGAAATACCCAATATAAAATCTAAGGCTTCTTCACTAAACTTGTTGGCATATTTTTTCTTTAGGTCTTCTTTCCTTCCTTCTGTAATTAAAATACTGAGAAACTTCATATGGTATAAATACCATTTATTTCCAAAACAATTGGATACATAAAACGGTAAAACACAATGCCAAACAAATTATTGTTTTTGTTGTTAATGGTTCTTTCAACATAACCCAAGCCATAAAACTGAAAACGAAAACACCTAATACAAAACCTATTATTCTGTTGGGCCAAGTCTGACCATCATAAAGACTCACCATTTGTCTACTTGCTAAGATTACTAAATAACCTATAGGAATACCGAATAGAGTCATCAAGAACGGGTGTTCTTTAATCCATTTATTCCACAAATGACCCTGTAATTGGTAAAAAGTGAATATTTGTGAGATTGTGTAAACTGTAAATATAAAAAATATCGTGCTTAATTTGTTCATGAAATTAAGTATACAAATAAAAAACGACTTAAGAAATAACTTACGTATTCTGTTTCAGATATTCACACTCATATTCTACACAAGTGTTTGGACGAATTTCATAGACTGAACAAGCTTTAATTTTTGTATTATAAAAAATACAAGGTAATTTTGGGTTAAAAAAATCTACTCTGAAGGCGGGGTAGCTATTTGGATTTTGCCAAGTAGATTTGTTGGGAAATAAATTTTTTCCTTCTTCAAAATCTACGAAGACTTCGTTGTAATTTATTTCCCTACCTAATTTGTTTGAAAGAGAATCGATAAAATTTTGGGTGTCGTAATGAGGACCGATTATATAATCTCGGTCCTCAATTGTACAACAACTTCCGTGATACCCAGGTACCCCGAAACAGTTATTACTACAAATATTACAATCTACTCCCATAAATAAAAAATTGGTGGAGAAGACGGGAATCGAACCCGTGTCTTGCTCGCGATAACTATAAGTGACTACACGTTTATTTGATTGGTTCTCAATCAACAAATAGTTGGTTTCTTGCAGAGTTACCAACAAACCTGTTCCGACTCGGATTTTCAAGAGCCAGCCGATGTGCTCCAACACTCTTTGGGTGGTGTTACACCTTAGGGACTTCTGTTCCGAGGTTATATGTCCATCGACCCGTTTTTGTTCCTACCAATTAGGCAGCAACAACAGCTTCTTCTTGGATAAGACCAATTGCAGAAAGCTTCGCGAAAGTTTCGCCGTTTACTTTTTAAGTCAGATTCAAGGAGTTAACTCAGCTCCTACGTGCCACTTATATCTACACACGCCAATCAATTGCCATGACTTCCCCAATATTTTCAAAGAACATTACAAATATAGGTATAAATATTTCATTTCCAAACATAACTTCTATTTATTTGATATGGAATTAGGTGATTCATTTTATGGGTTGAGAAATTTTGTTAAGGGTAGAATTTCTAAATATGAATTAGAAGGTATAGACCCATTAATTGATAGAATTGAAGAAGACCGTAGTAATAAGGCACAATCGACTATAATACTAACTCCTAAGTCATCAGACGACTTTTGTAAAATGATAGGTTTGGGTGACGACGACGCATATTTCTATCAAAACATCACATCACCATACTCTAACTATGAACTATACGATAGTTATCAAGTCAAACAAGACTTCAAAGAGGGATATGGATTGTGGTATGAATTTGATGATGACGCCAAGGAATTACTCGGTAAAATTGCCAAATATTTTTTCAAAATGTCTCTAAATTGGAATGATGAAAGAAACTTAGGGGATTTTGCAGAAAAACTTCTAGATGCTTTTCCAAGGAATATTGATAACATTATTGATGATTTCACTGTTGAAAAAAATTATGAATTTGAAAGAGTTGCAGGGGAACATGTGGAAAGAGAGGTTGAAAATTACTTGCAAAGATTTGCTTTCGAATTATATGGTGATTACAGTTTTAAAACCACAGTCGCAGATTTAATTTCACTTTATCTCCAATACGGTGTCCCTCACTTATCTTTAAAAAAACTTTTGAAAGATATATTCAAAGACTCAAGAGGTGAGATTGGTGGTTGGGATGAGGACCGATATGAATATCAAGATGAACAGCATTTTGATAGGGCGTCATTCAATAGGGCTGTTGAAAATGAATTAGAAAAAATTATGGGGGATTTAGAAGATAATCAAGATTCAGATTCATTGAAAAAATATATAGAGCTGGTTGATAAAATAACATCAAAATTCAAAATAGGAATTTGGCATGAGTTACCCAAAGATGATGATATACTTTTTATGGTAAAAGGTTTTGATAGGGATAATAATATGATTGAATTATCACTTAAAAGACGCGGACACACTCCCTTGAAAAACTTTTCAATTTCTGAGGAAGCGTTTTACAAGTTACTTTACCAACCAGAATTATTTCGTTTGGAATTTTAATATATAATTCTTATTTTTGTTTAATGACTAAAAATATAGAGTTACTCAAACAAGTTTTAAGTATACCCACCAAAACCTATAAAGAAGATTTGATGGTTGCTTACCTTACAAAGTGGTTGGACGCCAACAACATCGACTATTATGTGGATGGTAAAAAAAATATCTACGCAACTAAGAAAAGTTCAGAAACCATTCCTGATGATTTTTATTATCCTTGTGTAATTTCACACACAGATACCGTTCACAATCTTGATACAATCAATGTAGTTGAAGAACAACTTTTAAATGCTCAGGGTGAGGTGAAGTTATCTCTCAAAGGTTACAATGACTCAGGTTACCCCACAGGAATTGGTGGTGATGATAAATGTGGTGTGTTTGCTTGTATGACTCTTCTTAGAGAATTACCTTTCCTCAAGGCAGCATTCTTTGTTTCTGAGGAGACAGGTTGCCATGGTTCAAAAAGTGCAGACCCAAAGTTTTTCGAAAATGTTGGGTATGGTATCCAATTCGACGCACCTGAAAACTGGATGATTACTGAAAAATGTTTCGGACAAATCCTATTTGACCGAGACTCAGATTTCTTTAAATCCTGTGATGAGGTTCTTACTGAGGGAATGGTGAAGGAGAATATGAAATATATGGTACACCCTTACACGGATGTTTATGCTTTGAGGGGTAAGTTTGATTTTTCTTGTATTAATTTTTCAATAGGTTACTATGACTATCACACTAAAGATGAATATGTTGTTGTAGACGATGTTTTCAACGGAATTGAGATGGGAAGAAAAATGATTGAAAAATTGGGTCACAAACTTCACTTCAAAAAGTCACAAGAATATATCAGAAGATATTACGGTGACTAAATAAAATTTTCCAATTTATCCAAATGCCTTTTAACCATCGGGTGGTCTTGAATATCGATATATTCATCCCCCGATTTTTTTATTTTTTTGATTGAATCAATTATGTATTCTAATTGTTTCTTTATTGCTTGAGACATATTAGGGTATTGTACAATGTACTGAGAAAGTCTAAATTCTTTTTTAGCAAAGTCTAAGGGAATACCCAATTTCATGATTAGGGTTGCAACCATATTTTTTGCAAATTGGTCTGAATCCAATTCCATTTCCCAGTATTGTTCGTATAAATTTTCGAAATCCTCTAAATCATAATCTTGTAGAGGGTTCAACATCTTAATATCCCTGACTTGCTGTTCGTGTCTTATCTCATGAAAAATGGTGTATAAAAAATCACCTATCGTAGACATTTTGTTTGGTGAACAGATTATTATTTGGTCCCTTGTTCTAACACCAGCAAAACCTGTTGAACATGAGTTTAAAAACTTCACATTAAGTTCATTTTTTGTGATGTAACGAACGATAAATTTTTCTATTTCGTCAACCTTGGATTTGTATTGTTCAGGGAAGTCACTTTTGAACTGATTGAAAAGTCTCGATAAATTACTCATGTATATAAATATGAAAAAAGGGACTTATCGTCCCTTTTTTTCTACTACCACTGTTTCACCGTCAACTTTCAAATTGTAGGTTTTGTTCTCAATCATTTTTCCTGTGAGAACCTCCTCAGAAAGTAAGTCTTCGATTTTATCTTGAATTGCTCTCTTCAATGGTCTTGCTCCATATAGTTCATCAAAACCAACCTTTGAAAGATATTCAACTAAGGTATCATCATAACAAATTTTATAATTCATTTCTTGTAATCTACCAGTCAACTTCTTCAACTCAATTTCAGTAATCTTCTTGATATCGTCTTTACTCAAACTGTTGAATACAATGGTATCATCAATACGGTTAATAAATTCAGGAGAGAAGAAATTTTTCATTTCTTTCATCAACACTTGTTTTTTAGCCTCTTCGTTTCCATAAGTGCTCGTACCGAAACCAATACCAGTTCCAAAGTCCTGAAGTTTCTTAACACCCAAGTTTGAAGTTAGAATAATCAAAGTGTTTTTGAAGTTAATCTTTCTACCTAAACTATCTGTAACGTGACCGTCATCCAAGATTTGAAGAAGTACTGTGAATACATCTTTGTGAGCTTTCTCTACCTCGTCAAACAAGATAACTGAGTAGGGTTTGTTCTTAACTTTTTCAGTTAATAAACCACCTTCTTCATATCCAACATAACCTGGAGGAGCCCCCACCAATTTAGATACTGTGTGTTTTTCTTGATATTCACTCATGTCTACTCGGATAAGTGAATCTTCACTACCGAACATTTCCTTAGCCAATTGTTTTGCCAAGTGAGTTTTACCAACACCAGTCGAACCCAAGAAGACAAAGGAACCGATTGGACGATTTGGGTCCTTGATACCAAGTCTATTTCTTTTGATTGCTTTAGCAATTTTCTTAACAGCTTCGTCCTGACCAATAACTTTACCCATAAGTTCTTTATCCAAGTTGAGTAACGCTTTAGTATCATCAACACTCATCTTGTTAACAGGGATTTTGGTCATGTTTGAAACAACATCATATACGTCTTCCAAAGAGATTTCTTTTTTGTTGTTAATCATCTCTTCTTCAAACTTCTTTTTCTCTGTATCCAACTTATCCAACAACTTTTTCTCTTTGTCTCTCAACTGAGCCGCCTGCTCGTAGTTTTGTTTTTTAACTACCTCGATTTTTTGATTACGGATTTCCGCAGCTTTCTTTTTCAAATCTTCGATAGATTGAGGAACCTTTAATTCCGTTTGCATTCTCGCACCTACCTCGTCCATAATATCAAAAGCCTTATCAGGAAACTCACGGTCTGTGATGTAACGGTCTGCAAGTTTAACACAGGTTTCAATTACTTCGTCTGAGTAAGATACCTTATGATAACTTTCGTATTTCTCTCTGATGTTTTTAAGGATTTGAATTGTCTCAACAACAGATGACGGGTCAACGACTACCTTTTGGAATCTACGTTCAAGCGCTCCGTCTTTTTCGATATTCTTACGAAACTCATCCAAAGTGGTTGCTCCGATGATTTGGATTTCACCACGAGAAAGTGCTGGTTTGAAAATGTTTGAACCATCCATTGAACCTGCAGAGTTACCTGAACCTACAAGTGTATGTACCTCATCGATGAATACAACAATATTTGGGTTAGATTGAAGTTCTTCAATAATAACTTTCATTCTTTCTTCAAACTGACCACGGTACTTTGTACCAGCAACTACAGATGTTAAATCTAAGTTTACAATTCTTTTATCAATAAGATTTCTTG
>Ga0192647_102204_pt1 | contig 12263 bp, 10 predicted proteins | sample LauGreFa1BDMLBSN_2_FD_133046 | JGI IMG/M metagenome (GOLD analysis project Ga0192647, IMG submission 133046) | Freshwater lake microbial communities from Lake Michigan, USA - Fa13.BD.MLB.SN - reassembly | ecosystem: Environmental > Aquatic > Freshwater > Lake | place: Lake Michigan, USA...
CATCTGTAACATCAATGATACCCGGATCATCTTCATCAAGTAGTGGCTTAAGTGTAACAGATACCATGGCTGGCGCACAACAAGCAGCAACAGATGTACAAGAGGGGGCAAAGTCGGCGATGAGTTACATTCCCTATATTCTTGGAGGTATAGTTGTCCTAGCAATAGTCATATTGGTGCCCTTATATTTTCTGGGGTATTTAACACCCAAGAAGGCAAATGTCAATGCTCCCGCAACTATTGGGCAGAATATAGCTCCTTTCAAATCGGGGCCATCCGTGGAAGCATTTCAAACTACCATAGATTCTGCAGATGAGACATTGATCAACGTACAGCCACTCAGTATAAAAGATGTCGGATTTCAGGGGCCGTATCCGAATGGAGTATTCGATCCAGACGCGGCCACGGCAGGGGCACTTAAAGCAGGATTTCGTTTTTTAACGCTACAAATCGATTTCATGGATTCTGATAAAGACTCCACGAGATTTGCCGCGCCCATGGTTCCAACTCTTCTCATACGCTCTCCCAGTGGCGCACTACTGAGTACGAACTCAGGCAGCATAGCAGCGGTTGCAAAGGCAATCGCAAATGCCGGCTTCAACCCCTCGACACCCAATAGTACACGCCCCATCGTCCTATATCTGCATATAAATCGCACTCCTGTATCCGCCGTTTCCGATCCGAACGGATACTTGGCATTCCTCAGCAAGATTGCAAAAGATCTTGCCCCTCTCGCCCCTTATCATGTAGGGCTCACTCCTATGGGGAACTTCACTCGCCAGAAAATGGAGGGTGCGCTACTAACAACTCCCCTGAAAAGCCTTGAAGGGCAGGTGATCATTATGTCCAATGCAGATACTACACTATTCCGATCGAAGTCGAGTTCTATACAACAATATAACCCATCAGAAGATCTTGATTTCTGGGTAAATATGCGTGTGTTCCTTGACTCCGAGGAAGACGTGTATGGTATTACTCAACTCGCAGATCCCAGTAGTCCACCGAGCGCAGTGATTGTCAATATGGATCGTATATTAGCCTTCTCTGAATCGAAACAGAGTGCCTTTGCAGCGAAATCAAAACAACGCTATGTGATTGCAATGGGTTCGCGTACGTCTAATCCCACGCCAGAGACGATCGACCTGCTTATCAATACGCTCGGAGTGAATTCCGTTCCTGTGGATATTTTCACGGAGACCACAGATAGTATTCTGGCCATTACAGATCAATACGCAAACAAGGCCTTCCGCCCGAAACCCCTTTCCTTACAGAATATCGTATAATAAAGTAGGGTATGGAGGAAGATTTAAGATATAGATACGAATCCCCGACAAAACAAATCGACCTCGTCAAGCAGCGTCTCGAAGAAGCAGTTGACAAGGCCACGGAAAAGTTAAACTACGAATCCGCACACGACAAGGAGATTCTTCGCTCTTTGGAAGTCGTTGCCTCATTTATACGGCAGAAGAAACGTGTGTGCTATGGTGGAACAGCCATGAATGCGATTCTTCCCGATTCCAAGAAGTTCTACGATCCCCGCGTAGATCTGCCAGACTACGACTTTTATACACCCGATGTCGATGGAGATATTGAAGAACTTGTGCACCTACTCAAGCGCGAAGGCTTCAAAGAAGTATATCACAAGGTAGGTATTCATGAAGGCACAAAAAAGATTCTCGTGAATTTCATGCCGGTCGCAGACATAAGTGCAATCGAGCCAGAGTTATTTGCTGTGCTTCTTCGGCGATCCATTTTGAAGGATGGAATGCATTATACCGATGAAAATATTCTTCGGATGATGATGTATCTAGAACTGAGTCGCCCAAAAGGGATGCCTTCGCGATGGACGAAAGTGTTTGAGCGTCTACAGCTCATCAATGATCTGTTCCCCATCAAGGGTTGCGGTAGTGGAAAACATGACAGGCTCCCCGCCATACCGTTTGACGCCAGAAAAATCATCATTGATCATATTATTGAATGGAAGCGCATTCTCTGTAATGGTCCGATCATTCAGTTGTATACACACGGTATAACGAAACGAAACGCGAAATTCCGTATTCAAGATGGAGGAGCAGTGCTGTTTACAAGCCCGGATCCGAAAGCCGACGCCCTACTTCTGAAGAAGGCGTTTCCGTATGATGATATCGTGCTATTCCGCCATGCAGCGCGAGGAGAACTTGTGCCGAATCGTATTGAAATCAAAAGGGGTAAGGACACACTGTGTGTGATTGTAGAAGAAGATGCATGTCATTCTTATGTGCAAGTTCCTACGTCCGATGGGCGAACTATATATGTAGGTAGCCTCGAGTTTCTGATCACACTATATCTGGGTCTCCAGATATTCACCACACATTCGGAGGATGTCCTCGGTTCGCACGTACAGTGCTACATCAAGCGGTTTATCGAGTTGGCGAAGAAGAACTATCTGGCGAAGAAGTCGCAGTTCCCTGCATTCCCTATAGAGTGTCGTGGGCATCAGACTAAGTTTTCATCACTTCTCCGGAAGAAGGTGGAACGAATCAAACGGGAGAAGAAAGATTCTGCTTCTACTCGAAAACATACGGCGAAACGGCATAGCAAGACACGGCGGCGAAAACACTCTGGAGCCATTGAGTAGGTAGTGAATGGAAAGTGGGCGCGTTGCAGGTATATTAGCACAGTCTAAAAAATGTGCATCGGCTACTGCCTTGGCACGGGCGAGAGCAATGCAAGGCAGTGGGGGGTGTGCGGGGGGAGCATGTGCACCACGCGACTCTACCATAGAAAAGGCTGTGCCGCAGTCGAGTACTAGAGTAAAACAACAGGCCTCCGACTGTTATCTACATCAAGGTCCAGAATACGGTGTACCCGAATCTATACGGCTCGCTCGATTACAGCAGAAAACCTTGGATTTAGAACGGGATCCTACGAACCGTTTTGCGCGGTTTTCTGCCTTCCGTGGTCCCTTTGTTCCTATATGTCCTCCTATCCCGCAATGGTACTATACTGCTGGTGAGCCTGTCTTACAAGGACCCTGCGGGATCGGCAGAGAATCTGCGGAAGTGGCTATTTCTGCTTCTAAGAATCCGAATAGTGGAAGTTCTACCTAATAGAATGTCTAAACAGTAAAAAGAAACATGCCTACGGCCATATACGATTCTTCCTATCTGACATTTCGTAAGCGCGCTGCGACACTCTATTCCTACAATAACTCTCTGGTGACTGAGCGTCAAACCAGCAACATTGTGCGTACGGAGCAGCCGACGCTACAGACGGGCGAAATCATTACTACACGTAAACAGGGCGGATGCATTCATCCTGATGATTCTTCTGGTGTAAACTTCGGTCGCACTACTTCCGGCCCCTGTGGATGTGCTCGTTAATGGGGTGGCGTGGCGTGGCTTGTGTAAAAAATAGAGATAGTGGATCCGCTTCTTACGGATGCACTACCTTTGTGCCGATATCAAATAGGGCTCCTCACTTCTTGGTGATGACCTTCTTCGCCACCGTCTTTGCCGTCATGACGGTCTTCTTGGGGGGAACGGGGACGGGCGCCTCCTCGTCACCCTCCTCGCCCTCCTCCTCCTGCGGCTGCTCCGCGACCACGGCGGCGGGCTTGGCGGCGGCGACCGGCTTGGCAGGAGCGAGAGCCTCCTCGTCATTCACCTCCTCATCATCATCGTGCAGCGCGGCAAAGCGACCCTGAGGGGCAGGGGAGCGAGGAGTCGCATCCGCCACACCCTCCTCCTCATCCAGGAAAGCGGGGCCGTTGAGGCGGTGAGGGATCTTGTCAGCGCGGATCTGCACGGCCTTCCAGCTCAGCCCGTACTTGCCGCCAGCAAACCACACACCCGTGCACTGGATCAGCGTCGTCAGCACAGAGCCCTTCACAATGATATCCTCCAGGGGCACGTCGCTCATCAGGCGCTTCTTGTCATCGTACACATCCGTCTCGAACTTCCCGTCACGCTTGCGCAGCTGTACCTTCAGAGTAGGAGGATACGGCTTCAGGTTACCCTCCGCATCCTTTGCGAACTTCACCGTCGGCGTATACAGCTCGGCAAGAACCTCGCGGCTCTTCACACCCTTGAACCACGCAGCAGAGTTCTTCACACCCTGATCCACCATGAACTCATCCAGCGCGTGGAACGCGGTGTAGATGGTCGCCGTCTTCGGATGGTTCGTCGCGTCATCATACCCACGCAGCTTCAGATCCACAGAGTACTTGGGAGGGGCACCAGGCATCTTGTCGAACACAGACAGCCCGAAAGGGGTCTCCAGCGGGCCAACCTGCATCATCAGCGGCTGGCCATTGTAGTTCAGATACGCTTGCTTACCGCCAGACTCAAGAGTCTTCACGGGGGAGAAAGTAACATTCGACACCTTGAAAGCAGAGGGAGACACAACAGTGGACATTCTAAACACGGGCTATGCTGACTACAAGGGGGGCGCGCCGAATCAATTTTGCCGCCGCGGCTGCCCCGTTTTTTTTTGACTTCCACGTGGATGCGAATCTAACCCCCCTGTAGAGATACAATGTCGACGTGTATGAGTGACCAAGAGCGCATTCGCTATGTACAAGAACAGGCTACGAAGTTCGTGTCGCGTAATAAATGCGTCGATTCCTCTTTACAGACACTCAAGGTGCAGTCGTACGCCTCTTCCCAGCGCTCTGGGAATACGAATCTATCGGCACCCAGTGTTGCCGCGGTGATAGACAGAAACGATTGCCCTACAAACGCTGTAGTAAGAGGAGTTGGAACAGGGGGCGAATATTTCGGTATTCTACAAGTTGCACAGGGAAATGCTATTGGTCCCACTGTAGCACCCGAAGATACAGGAGTAAGCCCAGTAATCACTCTTCCTGTACCCTGTATAAATATGCAAGCGCCCCCTTTTACACAGCAGAATCTGTCTACAATGTACACGGCTCCTTGTACAGATCCCGGTAAAAAGGATTATTTCCCTGCACCGATTTATGATGGTCCTGGATGCACGTATAATCGTATTACGACGCCGAGTTAAGTTGCTCCGAATATTCACTCACCATAGGGAGTGCTTATTTTCAGCAGATCATAACAGAGGGATGAGTGATCACACTCGGATAAGAAGAACACGAAAACGATTTCACGGTGGCGCAATACAAATGGATGAAGGTGGTGCGCGCACGAAAGCGAATCCATTTGCAAAACCCCCGTCAAAACCACCTCTGCGCTTCCATATTCTCTGTGTCCCTCACACAGTTACACGGAAAGACTATAGCGCATGCGCATTCACACAGAAAGCGCTCAAGTTCTGCAAGATGATGCATGAGAGGGGGCATATTATATACCACTACGGCCACAAGGACTCTGAAGTAAAATGCACGGAGCACATCACCATCACGGATAATGACTTATTTCATAAGGCGTATGGTGTATACGACTGGAAGAAGGAAATACCGAAGCACAACACTTCGGATCTGTGTAATAAAACGTACAATGAACGAGCAATCGTGGAAGTCGGCAAGAGAAAAAAGCCGATGGACTATCTTCTTCTTTTCTGGGGTATTGGGCATGCAGATGTAGCAAAGGCGCACCCTGATATGATTTCAGTGGAGCCCGGTATTGGCTCGTTCAACACCCCGTGTACACCCTTCAGTATATTCGAGTCATATTGCGTGATGAATTTCGTCTACGGAAGAGAGCGATGGGAGCCGAGATGGACAGACGCAGTGATCCCCAACTATTTCGACTTGGCCGACTTCAAGATAAATACCAAGCCCGGCGATTATTTCATGTATCTGGGTCGCATTATTGAGTCGAAGGGGATCGGCATAGCAGTCGAGATTGCAAAGCGCACTGGCTTGAAACTCAAGGTGGCCGGCCAGGGAGACTTTAAACGAGAACTGGGATTCGATCCTCCTCCCAATGTGGAACTTGTGGGTTATCTGGAGCCTGAGGCTCGTAGCGAGATGTTGCGCGGAGCACTCGCTCTTCTCGCCCCCACCCACTATAACGAACCCTTTGGAGGAGTGACAGTGGAGTCTCTCCTCTGTGGAACTCCTATCATTACTTCCGACTGGGGCGCGTTCGCAGAGAACAATCTTCACGGCGTGACTGGATACCGCTGCAGAAGCCTCGAGCAGTTCATATGGGCTGCAAAGAATATCGATAAGATTGATCGTGCCATGTGTCGCAAGTTTGCGGAGATGAATTTCAGTTTGGAGCGGGTTGCGCCCATGTATGAAGAGTATTTCAATTCATTGAAACCATATTTCGGTGCCAAAGGGTTCTATCAACTGAATCCCGAAAGGAAAGATTTGGATTGGATGCAGAGATATTATCCCTGTTCTGAATAGGGAGTATGCCGAAAAGTGCTACAAGAAAAAAGACAAGAACAGTGCGTATAAATGGGGGAGACACTTTTCAAGTGGATAACCCGAATAAAAAGTGGACGAAATCGGATAAATATGAGAAATGGGTCAATAAACTCACACGCAAGAAGCCGAAGCGTACAAAGGATGAGGATCTGTGTGTAGGGGTGAATAATATGTGCAAGGGGGATCTTGGAATACGGCGGAAATATATGCCCCAGTTCAACGACGCCACCGAGATTGCGCGGTTTAAGAAGTTCGTCAGCAAGGCGTATGGGATCAAAAGCTGCAAGTCTACACGCAAGGCGCGCCAGTTGAGACCTTCACAGGGGGAAATCAGTAAGAAACGTGTGGAAGGGCTCGTAGAAGAGGGGGGGATTTTCAAGAAGGTGAACGTGCCTCTGATTGTTTCTGGGGACAACTTTGTGATTGACGGTCATCATCGTTGGGCTGCCTTTCGTCTAGAGAAACCTGAAAAGTCGTTGCCTGTGGTTGTGATCGACGCGCCTGCAAAGGATGTGCTAGGTATTGCCGTGGCATGGGGTGCAAAACACGAGGATTTTTAAGGGCGTGTGCCGAACTTATGCTTCCCCAAGGGGGGAGCATAACTTGTGCCTACATGCCTACCTAGCGGTAAGGGCGTGTATTTCAAAATGCCGCGATGTGCCGATATTATGAAACCTCAATGAGAGTTCGTAATATTGGATCCTATAGGGGAGGCGTTCATTCCACCAATAGCCAGGGCATTGCTTCTGCCGCGTCAGATGACACATGCGTCATTGCCATTAGGACATACATCGCGCCTAGTTTATTTTGCTCTTTGTCGGCTGCGCTTGTGAGGAATCTTTCTAGCAGAGCCAGGTTCGTACGTTCCCACCAATGAAGACTTTTCGGTGGTACCTCGGTAGGGTCAAATCGAAACAGTTGATTCGGTTTTGTCATGTATCCCGGTACAATGAGTTCTTTTTGCAGCCGTGTAAGGCCAAGACGCCACTCCCACAGAGTAAACATCCTCTTATAAAACAATATGTGGTCGTATAGACCAAAGGAGGTATACCAATCACACGAGGCATAATATCCAAGCGCCTCAATCTTCAAAAAGACGTCGAGAACTTTGTGATTCCATATCTGGGTAGGAGTAAACACTTCTGTTGTTGCGTGCAGTATTTGGTATTTTCTGGATCGCAGCCATTCGATACGATTATGTATACGCTCTTTTGCACCTTCCGTATATACATCGCGTGTATAAGGATTGTGCAATGCCGCACCAGATGCCATTGTGGGAACTATGCTCCGAATATCAAATGCCCATATACATTTATGAGCATCTGATACACTTATGAAATACAGAGGGGGTATATCTTCGATCGGATCCAACGTGTAGAGTTCTGTTTGGTTTGTCGCAATGCTCTTACAGTGTACAGCGGGTCCCTGAGTCTTGAACATATAAAGGGGGCGCACAGTCCTCCAGAATTTCTGGATACGACGAATTGCGGTGACATCTGATCTTGTGATGACTTTGTGAGACTCTATTTTCTTCGGAGCCCTGAATGGCCTGGGATTCTTGGTGTGGCGAGAGCAGTATTCACCTTGGATGGCTGAAAGAGTGCATTGTGTGTCTGGATTCTTGCGACTCTTTATATTCAAGCATTGACGAAACTCATCCTTTTCATGAGACTGCATGCTGCCTTCTGTGTGTAGCCGGGATTTTGATGCTGATATGCCAGCGATAATGATTGCAAATGCAGTTATTATAACTCCCCTATAAGATGAATGTCGGTATGGGGATCCCGGCACAATCCTGGCACACTTCAAAAAATAAAAGCAAAATCCCGGCGTGTCTAAAAAAAGTATGGCTCCCGGTTCCAAAATTGATTCCCGTGTCACCAGTATGATACGTAGAACCCGCGTAAAATGTCTTCCAATAGTTCCTCAGTCTCCGGTATAATGAACGCCAAGTCCGCCACCCCCGCCCCTGCCGCTGCGAAGAAGGTGACGAAGAAGGAGGCCGCCCCCGCGCCGGTGGCCGCGCCCGTGGTGGCTGCCCCCGTGGTGGAGGCCGCTGCCAAGAAGCCCGCCTCCAAGAAGGCGGCTGCCCCTGCCGCCGCGGCGGCGCCTGTGGTGGTGTCCTCTACCCCCGTGGAGGCGGCGGCGGTGGCCGCGCCGGCCGCGCCTGCGACCACGCTGGATGAGGATCTGAAGGCGGTGACGGGCAACCTGAACACCCTGCGCGAGCTGGTGTCTTCCATGGCCGGCCAGGTGAAGAAGCTGGAGAAGCGCGTGCACCGCGAGATCAAGGATGCGCGCAAGCGCAAGCGGCGTGCGCCGGTGGCGGAGGGCGCGGACGCGAAGCCCCGCCAGCCCAGCATCTTCGAGCGCCCCACGAAGGTGACCGACGAGCTGTGCGTGTTCCTCGGCAAGCCCAAGGGCACTCTGATGAGCCGCTCTGAGGTGACCAAGGGCGTGAACAACTACGTGAAGGAGAAGCAGCTGAAGAACAAGCACGACATCAAGCCTGATGCGGCGCTGAAGAAGCTGCTGGCGATTGGCGAGGGTGAGCCGCTGACCTACTTCAACCTGCAGCGCTACCTGAACCCTCACTACGTGAAGGCGGCGCCCGTGGCGCCGGTGGCGACTGCCTAAATAATAAGCCTGGGGGGGAACAAAAACAAAGACGACAAAATGGGGGGGCGAAAACAAAGACAAAGAGGATTTGGGGGGCAATCATGGGAGGGAAGGCTTTGTGGTGCAGTTGGTCAGCACATCGGACTTTGAATCCGGTAACCCGAGTTCGAATCTCGGCAGAGCCATTCGGATATGTTAGTCATATCCTTTGCGGGGATGTCCGAGTGGTTAAGGTGACAGGCTTAAGATCTGTTGGAGCAATCCGCGTGGGTTCGAACCCCACTCCCCGCAACTTTTTTCTTGGATTAAACAGATGGGAGAGCGCGCATTAGATCCAGAAGAGAAGGCGGAGTTTGAACGTTCGTACGAACGGAGTAAGGAGCTCGTAGATCAAATATACCTGAACATATTGTGGTGGAGAACGCATGGCTTAGAAGCTTATCAAGCAGAAGCAAATGCATTAAAGGGGAGTCTTATTGAGGAACTGAATGACTATGTTCCATTACCTTTGGAAATGTCGTCATTCTCTCCGCCTCCTCAAAAGGTTAGGGGAAACCCCTATTCTCCCTTCTCTAGAGGTGGTGCAAGAACCACTAAGAAAAAGGGGGGGAGAAAGCGCTCGCACTCCAGATAGCTCCTTGCTATCTGGTGGACTCCAGATAGCTCACCTGAGGCGAAGCCGAGGGTATGATATCGGAAGAAAATGATCCGCAAGGCGGATCATACACTCCAGATAGCTCAGTTGGTAGAGCGGGGGATTGTAGTATACTGCTACTAATCATCAATCCTCCCCAAGTCGCTGGTTCGAATCCGGCTCTGGAGAAATTGCCATGAAAAGGCAACATTGGGTCCTCTAGCTCAGTTGGTTTAGAGCATTCGGCTGTTAACCGGAAGGTCGCAGGTTCAAGCCCTGCGAGGACCGTTTTTTTTACCCCTTTCCAAGTGGTAAAAAAAACGATTTGTAATGTCTAGTACTTAAATTAAGTACTTGGCGGTAGTTCATCCTCCTTATTTCTTCAAGATATCCCGCGCTGATTCTTTCATAATGATCGCTGCATTTCCAGGCGCCTGTGTCTCATTCACTTGAAAGGGTTCATTCATAGGAATACCCTCAGAAGCAAGTTCTGAGCGCACAAGAAGTTTTACATAGGACTCTAGAGGACTGGATAGGTCAAATGCGTTTGTTAATCCGGGAGCAGTGCTAGGGCGTGTAACGACCATACCATTTCCAGAAGGGAGATACGTTGTCGTCGGAGAACTTACGGGGCTATCACCAGCACCTGTAGGTCCAGTATAAGATCCTGCCACATTGAGTTCATTTCCCGCCAAGGCAGTATTATCTTGTGCAAGCAGAAGTTCCGCATCACTAGGCTTATAATCACTCGACTCTGAACGCACATTTCCAAGAGTTGCCCCAGGAGCGCATTGTGACAAGGACGTGGCAAGTTTATCGCTCGCACAATCTCTGTTAATATCTGCCATAGAACGACTGACTGTCGCCCCAGCGTTGTTGATCGTCGTCATATTTATACACAAATTCGATGTAGTACAGTATCCGCAACCAGAGCGCTGAGCACAGTTAGAGCACGTTGTTATCGTAGAACAGGGGCATTGTAATAGATTCGTAAACAAGTTTGCTTTCGTACAGCCCGTTGAACCACTTGATCCACCAAGCGGATCCCCGTTTCCATTCACACTTACACACTTCTTTGTACTATTGCAATAGCCACAGCCTGTACTAGAAGCGCACTCCCCACAATCGGTTATAGTAGAACATTCAGGTGGCGGACATGCTCCTGATTGTGTTACAATAGGTATGGGGCCAGAATCACCCGAGCCACCAGAACCACCCGAACCACCCGAACCACCAGATCCATTTTGAGCAGCAATTTTCGACATGCACTTGCTGGATGCAGTCGACCATCCACAGGCGAGTGCCCCAGCACAATCCCTACAGTTTTTAAAGGTATCGCATGCATCGCTGCACCCTCCCTTACTCCATACAAAGTTCGATTGGGTATTAGGGGGGTTTGGAGGACAATCCTGTGCGGGATCTGCATTGATTATCTTGATTAACCACTCAGGTATGATACGATACATACCATTTCTAGGAATACAGGCTCGAGCAGCGGTACACCATCCGCATTGTATACCAGGGTGACTTGCATCATCTAAACACTTCCCACACGAATCTTTCGTTGCAGCACAGACTTCTACACTCTTCGCCGCCCCCATTCCTCTTGCATTTGCCTCCTCCAACGTAAGAAAGCCCTCATACACGAAAAAGTATAACATAGCCACCAGCATCAACAGAATGGCTCCTATAAGTATCCATACACCCCACTTCATGGTTCTCTCTCTTTACCCTAGAGATTCTCTATCAACTCTTTACAACGCTCTAAATGATCTGGGCGAATACGTTCTTTCCAATCCGATCTCGGAGTGAAGTGTTGGCGTACTTGCGCGAGAAGTTCTGCGTCCTTCAGAATAACAATCTGCGAATCTTGAATAGCACTTTCCAGAATGGCCTCAATGGATTTATAATATCGCATCCAACTGAATGCAATGTGACTACTCACACTAACTTTTCCACGAAGTGCCTCTACACCACAGAGAATACCCGTATCTAACAACATCTTCGGGGTCAGATTCTCTCCATCCAACACTTCCTGTAGGATAATCTCCTCGAATCCGTAGTTTCGAGTAGGAATCCATAGACGCGCCACCCCTGAAAGCAGAAAGTCCATATCCGTACTTACAACCACATCCAACTTGCCTGCAGCGGCCATATCAGATAATACGTCATCCGCCTCGGAAATACTCTTCACATATGGTATGGCCAGATTCCACAACTCCTTCTGGAAGGCATGCCGGATCTCTCTTGACATGTGCCATCCTTGAAACTCCAGGCGTGCAAGAGAATACTCCAATACATTGCGCTCATTTTTCGGAATGATCTCCGTATCCAAATACTCGCGCAACGAGTTGGCCTGTGACGTGGCCGAACTGCGAGCATCCCTGCGCTCCTTCACTTCTGCCTCCTTCTCTACAGGAGGCTTGCCATCGAACACAAAGAAGAGTTTATGCCCCCTGGATAAAAGATCCTTGAGAACAGGATAAATCTCTTCGTATGAAGACTTATATTTGTAAAGCATAGACATTGCATCGAAACCGATGCGAAGTGTAGGCTTTTCTGGAAGAGTACCACTGTATACATCATGCCGATAGGCCTTCAAATACGTGTAAAACCCCTTTACTCCCATTTCCCTACAGGGGAAGAGGAGTTGCAAACAAAGCAATTTTA
>Ga0192647_102208_pt1 | contig 12250 bp, 7 predicted proteins | sample LauGreFa1BDMLBSN_2_FD_133046 | JGI IMG/M metagenome (GOLD analysis project Ga0192647, IMG submission 133046) | Freshwater lake microbial communities from Lake Michigan, USA - Fa13.BD.MLB.SN - reassembly | ecosystem: Environmental > Aquatic > Freshwater > Lake | place: Lake Michigan, USA...
AACTCTGGGAACAACTCCACGCGCAAGAACAACAATGGGCAGATGGGAGGCGCCAAGATGCCCGCGGTAGGATCCAAGGCGCAAGTGTACCACGGAAAGGCGAAGCACACAAGTGGCGGCCTCACACGCAAGGATCTGATGCAGACGAAGAAGGGGCGCATTGTCTCGCGTAAGAAGCATGCGGCGGGCAAGAAGGCTCTGGCGCGTCTGCGGAAGGCCGGTTTCAAGGCGAAGAAGGGTACGTTCAAGCTCTTCCGCAAGTAGATTCAGCACATGCCGGTAAAATACTTCACATCCTATAGGGGAGTCATCTATAGGATGAGATGTATCATAAATGTTGGCATTGGAGGACGATATCCGAAAGAACAGAAGCGGCTCGCCGAATCTCTGAAGCAGCATTTCGACGGCGACTTTCTCGCTTGGACAGACTTTCCGAATGACAACTACAACAAAGAAAATATGTACAATGCCAAGGCCGCCGCATTTGAAGAGGCCATTCACAAAGGATATAAACAAATACTCTGGGTCGATTGCCCGGTTGTTGCTTTAAAGGATGTGGCACCGATCTTTGATCGCATTGACGCTGACGGATATCTCACCATGAAGAACTTCCACTATAACTGCGCGCAGACGTGCAGTGACGCCTGTCTCGCCCATTTCAAAGTGACACGCGATGAGGCAGAGAAATTCCAAGAACATGCGTCGGGCATTATAGGGATTGATATGAATCATCCGAATGGGAAGAAACTTATAGAACGCTTCATAGAGGGGTGTAAGGCAGGGGCATGCGACGGGAGTCGTAAACATGATGGGCAGAGCAAGGATCCCAGATTCAAGTTTCATCGGCAGGATCAATCCGTCATTAGTCTTGCTGCAAATACTCTCGGCTTGAAGCCCACAATGGAATGGAACAAGGGGGTGATCACACTTTGCCCCGAAGAGAGAACAAAGGATACAATTCTCTGTTGGAGTCATAGAGGCAAGGGGCGTCTTCCAGAAATGGGGGGTGGGAGGAGAACACGTCGTAGACAGCGGGGAGGCAATACGACCGCCAAGGCAAAAGAGTCGTATATTTATTTGAAGACGACGGGGGGACTGAATGATAATCTCGTGCAACTGGCATATTGTACGGAATATGCGAAGAAACACGGGCGCTCCATTATTCTCGAGATGCCCACATATGCCGCCTCGGATTTGTCTACGATCTTCGATTTCACCACCTTTCCAGTGCCCCTGTATACAAACTACAAAGAGAAACAAAAGGAGTTGGCGGGAAGAAAAGTCGTACCTGATTATTATGGAACTCTCGAGCATCCCCATACTGCCGCCCTACAATATCTGCACCGTGCGTGGCATTCAAAGGATGGCAGAATATTGCGGTTTGATATGAATAGGCCGTACCCATCCGATGTTGTACTTGTATATGCTTGTGGAGGAGGCGGAGCTAAGAACGTCTCGGTAGAACTACTCGGGAATTTTCGTCTGACCAAGGAGTTCCGAGAATATTACGAACAGAAAAAGAAGGAATACGCCATACCGGCGGAATACATTTCGATTCATCTACGATCCACAGATAGAAAACTCAATATTACGAATAATATTTCTGGAATGTTGCTGAAAGATTCGGATGCGATTATCAAGCGACCCTCTTCAGGAAACACACATGCGGATTCACTGGAAAAAGTGGATCTATTTATAAAAGCGCATCCAGGCATCCCCGTGTTCGTTTCTGGGGATAATCCGAAACTTCTTGAAAAACTCACAGAGAAATATCCGACGATTCTCACAAATAAGCTGGCTCATGAAAAATGTAAGACGAATAGGGCGTGTGTTAGACTCCACCATTTCGGTAAAACGGATCCGAATAATCTGAGGGATGCGATTGCAGATCTCATCATTTTGGCAGGGGCAAAGGCGATCATGAGTTCTGCAGGAGGCTATTCCCGTCTCGCCAAAAAACTTCTGCAACACAAGCACATTCTGGAGAAGCTACTTTCTTAGGCAGGCTCATTGCCCCTCACAAACCGCGCAACCTTTGCACCCCACTCTCTAGCCATAAACTCCATCTCAGAGCCCCAGATATTAGTATGAATGATAGTCTTTACGATTTTATCCCCCTTCTTCATCAAGACAATCTTGTGGGTAGAACCATCGGGATGGGAATCCAAGTATACAATCTCACTAGAATCGACGTTACCATGAGGGTAGAGATCAACATCCTCTCCTAACGACCTCCTCCAGAGCTTAATCGCCTCATTGGTCGCCATACTCTTTCCATCCCCACCTACCCCCACGAGAATCAGCCACCCGCAGTCTGGACCACTCATAAGATGACTGACAACGAGGTTGATCTTTTCCCACTTGGTCGAATACTCAGGGATCTCCATTTCTGTACCTATTTAAAGGCAGCATCCGTGTGTAAATTTTACCACCCCCTACTTCCGCAAGAAAGCGGCCACTTCTGTGAGAATCGTCGCCGCCTCGTCCAAATCAATCTGTCCACCACCCTCTCCAGCCTCCGTGGGATCATACCAATACAATGAACCGCGCTTATCTGATTCCCCTATGGAGGACCAGACAAGCCCTACTTGCGACCCCTGCAACTCTTTCAAAATAGATCGCAGCCCCGTTACTCCTGCCGCGCCCATTCTCCCCTGCACAGCCCCCTCCACCGAGTTTTGCAAGGCATCGGATGGCCAGAAAATCGCCTGCCATTCTGGGTGGATTGGCGCCGAACTCCCGAGACCAAGCAAGGTCACCCCGTCCATTTTTGCCAGAAGAGCCATAATACTCGGGGCGGGTGTCGCATCTCCCGTACCCGCCCAGACAACTCTTGTGGGGCGAGAAGTGTGCTGTATATATGTGACGGCCAGTTTCAGATCTTGTACATCCCGAGCATAAAACATCGCGTCCCATCCGATTTGCCTGAGCCATTTCGGGGGGGGAGATGTGCCTTGAAATACGAGAACTTTGCGACCACGATGCGCCACTTCCGTATCGAGCACTCCGAGCTTGGAAGTGATAAACTGCTTTCCTTGTGCGGGCGTTGATGCGACGCAATAGGAGCGTCGATCTCGGAGAGACTCGGAGAATCCTTCTAGGCGAACTGTCTCCTCCATTTATACAGAGACGACAAAGAGGATATTGTATATAAACGAAGCCCAATATACCGCCGGTTGGGATGTAGGCACTAAATAAGTAGCCTCCTAGGGGAGGCTACTTATTTTCAGCACATCCCTATACCAACGGTTGGGATGTAGGCACTAAATAATCGCCCTCCTAGGAGGGCGATTATTTTCAGCACATCCCTGTAGAAATGGACGCCGTCGCTCTTCTTCGTAATCTCATCCCTATTGCAGTCTTATTCATTGTATGTGATATTCCCTGGTTATATGTATCTTCTACATACGCCCATCCAATGTTCAAGCGTATTCAAGGTGGTACCCCCTTTCAAGTGCGCTGGGCTGGTGCTATTCCCGTTTATTTAGCACTCGCCTACCTAGTGCAACAGGCCACCTCTACATGGCATGCATTCTTAATAGGGTTATGTGTATATGCCGTCTATGATTTCACAAACTATGCAACCTTGGTGAACTATACTCTAGAGTTCGCCATTGCTGATTCATTGTGGGGTGGTATACTCTTTACTATCGTTCGCCAAGCCGCTTTATGGCTTCACCTGATTTAAAAAGGTACGTATTCCAGAAATAATCGGACCCGTATTCGGAGTCCAATACACTTCACCCGATCTTGCACGTGACATTAACGTGCATACATGAGAAAGCAGTTCTTGGAAGTTTTGTATAGGATGTTTCTTTACAACATCGTATATAAAGTTGCGTTTACAAAAGGGAGATTCTAGATATTCTCTATTGCGTAAGAGTCCGGTATCCGACAGAGTTTTGAAGGCTAAAAAGAGGATGTATTCTTTATGGCGCGTGGTTATTTTCGGGCGAAAATGTTTCGGCATGAGATACGTGAGCCCGTCCTTTTCTTGTTCTTCCAGTCGATGCTTTTCTGGACGATCATCGACGAATAGAATATTTTGGAGAGGGATCGCCTTTTTCGTATGGAGTGCCTTTTTGAAGAGGAGTTGAAGCGTCTCGATTGTTTTATAGGGTTCCACGTAAGTCTGGGAGTGAGGGCGCTGATTTACCATATCGTTTTCACGAAGAGGATGCCAGTGGTCGGCTGTAAGAGAAAAGAAGCCAGGGCATTTATATATCGTTTCTATCAAATATTTCGCAAGTTGTACAGAATATGTGACACCCGTATTGGAATAAATAATAACCGTTCTCACTTTGCGGGATTTTTTCGCCTCCAAGAGGGGAAGAATCATGGCGTCTAGATCGGGTCTGAGCACGGTGGACAATATATTGGCGTCGTCTAAAAGATAATCTGCAAAGATCTTCTTTGCGCGATCCAATAGGTTTTGTAGGGGGTAGGATATATTCACGGGGGCGTTGTAGACGTGTTGATCTGGGGCAGATATGTATTCTACACTCCACATGGGGGCGAGAGCATTGACAACTTCGAAAAATCCGAGTGTATTATCCAAGTCAAAGGCTACACAGGCCATCCTGATTGGAGTGGTCAAAATTGAGGTTAAGCTATCGCGCATGTATGTAGTAGAAATGAAGCCCGCTTCTCTCGTACATCCGCCGACACCGGAAGCTCTTGCATATATTGCCACATTCACGCCGGCACAGAAGAAGTTACACGAACTCGCTATTGAAAAACTGGGCTCTTCTTATTTCGTGGAACGAACTCGAGGGTTTGAGAAATACCGTGAGGGATTTGCTAAGAGCAGTGGGAGCCGATAATGCGCTAAGGACATGTGCATTTTTTTAACATGTTATAGATAGAATATTGCTATGTCGACGGGTCCGACAGGGTATACCGGTCAGACAGGGTCTACGGGTCCGACAGGGTATACTGGTCAGACTGGATCTACGGGTCAGACTGGATATACGGGTCCTACGGGACCTATAGGTACAGCAACAAATACAGGAGCGACGGGGTCGACTGGGTATACGGGTCCTACGGGACCTATAGGCACGGCAACAAATACAGGAGCCACGGGACCGACTGGCCGTACTGGACAGACTGGCTCGACTGGATCGGTAGGTGCGACGGGGGCGACTGGACAGACTGGCTCGAGTGGATCGGTGGGTGCTACGGGTGCGACGGGTGCGACGGGTGCGACGGGGCCGACCGGTTGGACTGGATCGACAGGTGCAACTGGACCCGCGGGCACAGCCACAAATACAGGAGCCACGGGGCCGACTGGCTGGACTGGCTACACGGGTATGACTGGACCCGCGGGTACAGCTACTAATACAGGTGCGACGGGGCCGACTGGCTGGACTGGCTATACAGGTATGACTGGACCTGCCGGCACAGCAACAAATACAGGAGCCACGGGATCGACGGGTTGGACAGGTTGGACTGGGCCAACCGGCAGAACGGGTCCAACTGGCATGACGGGCCCTATGGGAACAGCGGTAAATACGGGTGCCACGGGTCCTACTGGACCCACTGGTATTTTTGGTCCAACGGGTCGACTGGGTCCCACCGGTCCTTCTGGAATTCGCGGCTATACTGGTTGTACAGGCGCGACTGGTGCGGCTGGAATAGCGGGTACTGCAGTACAGACAGGTGCTACAGGTGCTACAGGTGTCACAGGTGCCACGGGTGCCACAGGAGCACAGGGTATTCCAGGCACAGCTGTGCAGACTGGTGCAACAGGTGCAGTGGGAGCCACTGGGCCAACGGGTTGTCCTGGTCTACCAGGTCCTCAAGGACAGCCTGGTGATGTGGGTCCTCAGGGCTACCAGGGAATACCTGGTATTGCAACCAATACAGGTGCAACGGGGCCTACGGGGGCACAAGGTACTCCAGGAACGGCAGTGCAGACCGGTGCTACGGGTTGGACGGGTGCGACTGGGGCTACAGGCGCGACGGGTGTAACAGGGGCAACTGGACCCTCGGGTGCGACAGGAGATACAGGGGCTACAGGGGCAACTGGCGTAACTGGACCAACCGGTGCTACAGGGTATACTGGTTGGACGGGTCCCGCCGGTACTGCCTCCAATACGGGTGCGACTGGGCCGACCGGTTGGAGTGGGGCAACGGGTTACACGGGTCCTGCGGGCACGGCCACGAATACAGGAGCGACGGGGTCGACGGGTTGGACGGGGCCAACTGGTTGGACGGGGCCGGCAGGAAGTGCCACCCATACGGGTGCGACGGGTGCAACTGGCTCTACAGGAGCAACGGGGCGCACTGGGGCTACGGGATCTACAGGGCGCACTGGTGCCACGGGATCTACGGGGCCGATAGGTCCCGGCGGAATTGCCTCCAATACAGGAGCCACGGGAAGAACTGGATCCACCGGTCCTACTGGTATGCCTGGTACGGCAACAAATACAGGAGCCACGGGTTCCACGGGACCAACGGGTAATACGGGACCCACAGGTGTTACAGGAAATACTGGGCCACTTGGTTCGAACGGCCGTACTGGACCTACTGGACCGGCAGGAACTGCCACCAATACGGGTGCAACAGGTAATACGGGAAGTTCTGGTGCAACTGGCTCTACAGGGCCAACAGGGGTTGGTCAAACGGGACCTACTGGTTATCGGGGAATGACTGGACAGACTGGTCCTCAGGGGTGTAAGGGGGACACTGGAGTGACGGGGCCGACGGGGTGTCCTGGAAGTACCGGCGCGGTAGGACAACCTGGTGATATAGGACCTATGGGAGATCCTGGTCCTACGGGACCTACGGGCATGACGGGTCCTACGGGTAATACGGGGCCAACGGGTAATACGGGGCCGACAGGGGCTACGGGGGTAACTGGTAATACGGGGCCAACGGGTTGGACGGGGCCGACAGGGGCTACGGGAGCGACGGGGGCGACGGGTGTAACTGGGAATACTGGGGCGACTGGTGTGACGGGACCGACGGGTATAACAGGGCCTACCGGAATGAATGGTATTCTTGGAGGCACAGGGCCTACTGGGCCGACTGGTTCAACAGGGGTGAGTGGGCCTACTGGCTCGACAGGGTGGACTGGATGGACGGGGCCGGCGGGAACAGCGACAAATACGGGCGCCACGGGGCCTACAGGAAGAACCGGATCCACGGGACCGGCCGGTACTGCATCCAATACGGGTGCCACGGGTGATATCGGACCCACGGGGCCACAGGGTGATACGGGTGATAAAGGGGATTCTGGAGAGGTGGGCCCGCAAGGAGATACTGGTCGGACGGGACCGACAGGTGCGCCAGGACTGGCGACAAATACCGGAGCTACTGGTGCATCTGGTGTAACGGGAGCCACTGGCATGACGGGGTCAACAGGATCGACCGGCGCAACAGGCCTGCAGGGAGTTACGGGGCCGACGGGTACAACGGGGTTTACGGGGAATACTGGCTCTACAGGGGCGACTGGAGTTGGCCAGACTGGGCCAACTGGATCGCGCGGCCAGACGGGACCCTTTGGAGATGTGGGGCCTACCGGCTACACGGGTGATACGGGTAATACGGGCTTTACAGGCAATACGGGCTGCACTGGGCCTACGGGTGATCAGGGGATTCCTGGAACGGCTGTGAATACGGGTGCCACGGGACCCACGGGTAGAACGGGGCCGACGGGGAATACGGGTGCGACGGGTGTTACGGGAAATACGGGGCCGACGGGACCGACTGGTTGGACGGGTTGGACAGGGCCGACTGGTGTGACTGGTTCGACGGGGCCGACTGGACCTACAGGATGGACTGGCTGGACTGGCGAGACTGGACCGACAGGTTGGACAGGGCCAACTGGTATAACGGGGCCGACTGGGTGGAGTGGGCCGACAGGATTTACTGGATTTACTGGATGGACCGGAGATACGGGTGTTACAGGTGCGACAGGTAGAACGGGTCCATCGGGGCCAACGGGTTTCACGGGAATGACTGGGCAAACTGGTCCAACCGGCTTCACAGGAGTAACAGGGGCGATTGGTGCAGCTGGTCCAAGTGGACCTACTGGGCGCGTTGGTCCAACGGGTCCTCTTGGCTTTACAGGTGTTACTGGATGGACAGGCTTCACTGGGTGGACGGGTCCACCGGGTCCTCAAGGTGATTTTGGACCGGTGGGTGATACTGGGCCGCAAGGTATTCCTGGTACCGCGGTGAACACTGGCGCGACGGGGCCGACAGGTCGTACGGGGCCTACTGGAAATACGGGAGCGACGGGTGTCACGGGAAATACGGGCACGACGGGCTTTACTGGCTGGACGGGTTGGACGGGTCCTACGGGCGAGACAGGTGCCACCGGTGTGACGGGTAATACTGGTACAACGGGGCCGACGGGTATTAGTTTGACAGGGGCGACGGGGCCGACGGGTGCCATAGGAACAGGTGTTACGGGTTACACGGGACCCACGGGCATTAGCTTGACAGGTGCGACGGGGCCGACGGGCGCAATAGGTACAGGTGTTACGGGTTACACGGGACCGACTGGCGTTAGCTTGACAGGCGCCACGGGAGCGACGGGTATCGCAGGCGACAAGTACTTGACCGCCACCACGACGGCGGTGACTCCTGTTCCTGTTCAGGGTAGTTCGGTTTCTTTTACGGTCGCGACAGGTCTCGCATATATCACAGGGAACTCCGTGATTGTCGTGGATTCTACGAGCTCTGCGAACAAGTTCGAGGGGCGCGTGCAATCGTATACGACTGGGACTGGGGCGATCGTGATTGACTCTATTACAAATATTCAGGGAACATTTGCCTTGAATGTGTATAATGTGAACTTGGACGGCATTGACGGGCCTACTGGTGCGACAGGGGCTACTGGCGCTGCTTCTACGGTGACTGGTCCTACAGGGTTTAATGGGACGGCAGGAGCTACAGGTGCAACGGGTCCTACAGGGTTTAATGGGACGGCAGGAGCTACGGGTGCCACTGGCCCTACAGGGTTTAATGGAACGGCAGGAGCTACAGGTGCAACGGGCCCTACTGGCTTTAATGGAACAGCGGGAGCTACAGGTGCAACGGGATCCACAGGCGCTACTGGCGCCGCTTCCACTGTCACGGGGCCGACTGGCATGACAGGCGCTACTGGCGCTGCTTCCGTGGTGACGGGACCGACAGGTTCCGCAGGAGCTGCTACAAATACGGGTGCAACTGGGCCTACTGGTTGGACGGGGCCTTTAGGGACGGGTCCCACAGGTCCCACAGGTGTCGCGGGAACTGCTACAAATACGGGCGCAACTGGCTCGACAGGCGGTCTAGGATATACGGGCTGGACAGGACCTGCGGGGCCGGCGGGGACGGCGACGAATACGGGGGCAACAGGGCCTGTGGGGCCGACAGGCGATATTGGTGTTCCTGGAGATGTGGGTGCGACGGGGCCGACGGGTCTTCAGGGTCCTGCGGGCACGGCTACAAATACCGGTGCGACGGGACCTACTGGATATGATGGGCCTACTGGCGACACGGGTCCCGCGGGCACGGCTACAAATACCGGTGCGACGGGTCCTACTGGTGAGGCGGGCGCGGCGGGCGCGGCGGGCATCGCGGGCACAGCTACAAATACCGGCGCGACGGGATATACTGGCGATACGGGTCCTACTGGGGATACGGGGCCTACTGGGCCTACTGGGGATACGGGGCCTTTAGGGACAGGGCCTACTGGGGATACGGGACCTACTGGGGATACGGGACCTACTGGGGATACGGGGCCTACTGGGGATACGGGAGCCACGGGTGATACGGGGCCCACGGGACCCACAGGCACACAAGGAACACCAGGTATAGGCGATAACTTTACCGTGGCAGGAGGTGCAGGAACATTCAAATTGGGATATTCCACCGATGGAATCACATGGGTAGGGTCTTCTTCGGGGACTAGTCTGTTCACTACAGCTTGTAATGCAGTGGCGTGGAATGGAGCAATATGGGTAGCTGGAGGCCAAGGAACAAATAGGATGGCATATTCGACAGATGGAATCAACTGGACTGCATCCACATCTGGAAATGGATTGATAACAAGCTCCTGTATAGGACTCGCATGGAACGGAATACGCTGGGTAGCAGGCGGTGTAGGAGAGAGTAATAACGTAGTGTATTCATCTGATGGAATCAACTGGACTGCGTCGGCTTCTGGAAATGGGGTATTTACAGGAAACTTTAACACAGTAGCATGGAATGGAACACTATGGGTCGCTGGAGGCTCTGGAGCAACAAATCGTCTCGGATATTCCTATGATGGGATAACATGGACTGCGTCAACTTCTGGAAATGCGATATTTACAACAGCTTGTCAGGGAGTCGCATGGAATGGCACAAAATGGGTGGCTGGAGGCGAAGGAACAAATAAACTCGCATATTCTTCTGATGGAATCACATGGAATGCGTCCACTTCTGGAAATGACCTGCTAACAAGTATCTGCCAGGCAGTCGCATGGGACGGCAGGCGATGGGTCGCTGGAGGCGCTGGAGATAATCGTGTCGTGTATTCGGCTGATGGAGAAACATGGACAGCTTCTGCTTCTGGAAATGGGGTCATAACAAATGGTTGTGACGCAGTCGCATGGAATGGAACACGATGGGTCGCTGGGGGTAATATAACTTCAGGGGATGGTGTCATGGCATATTCCTCCGATGGAATAACATGGGCAGAGACAGCTTCTGGAAGCGCTATGTTAACGAGCTATTGTAGTGGAATCGCCTCGCGTCGTGTATTGCCGTATATAGGGACAACGCCATACAACGTGGGAAGCACGGGGCCTACTGGGGATACGGGGCCTACTGGGCCCACAGGCGATACAGGGCCTGTGCCATCCGCCTACACTCCTTCCACCCCTGCAGACTGGGACACCACTGCGCCAACAACTATACAAGAAGCGCTTGATCGTATCGCCGCTGTGCTCAACGCAAACAGCATGCCGCCGTAAACACCCCTGTAAAATAATCACCACGCAGAATCCTTTCATAAAGATTCTACGAGATGAAAAGATATGTCGGTCCCGACGCCACCAGTAATAAGTGTGCGGCCGAGGGTCACACCAACAACTCTTGAGTTCTGGTGGCAGCCCCCGGAAGAGCCCAATGGAACAATATCAGGCTACACCCTTTCTTGCGCGTCGCCGAGTATAACACAAACATACAGTGGCGAAACATATAGTGCCCTTATCACCGGTCTCACCGCAGGAACAGACTACACATTCACGATCATCGCAACGAACGAAAACGGCAATTCCGACCCCGCCACATATCGCACAGTTCGCACTTCCGCGAAACCCCAGCCCGTTGCTACACTGACCGCCTCGAACTCCGTCAGCGGCGGCCTTCTGAGTATAACATTCACTTGGACAAATCCGGGTGGCGGCGACTATGCCTATTACTACGTCATCGGTCTCCGTGCAGCCGCGGGCACGAAAAACTATATATACAGAGGCACACGCACTTACAGCACCCTCTCCTATACGATTGGCGGCCTCGATCCGACCCAGCTCTATGCTTTCCATGTACAGCGCGGCAACGACGCGGGATACTCTACACAGGTGCTCGTGACGACAACGCGCCCCTCCTATTTCGACCCTACGAGCATAGCCGGCCTCCAAGTCTGGTATGACGCCGCCGACACCGCAGGGAATGGTAGCACAGTCGCCGATGGAACAGCCATCGCGACCTGGGTGGATAAGTCCGGAAATAGTCGCAACGCGACGGCCGCAGGAGGCTCCGCGACTTTGCAGACAGATTCAGCGGGGCGGCGTCTGACCTTCAACGGAACGTCGAATCGCTACAATCTCCCTTCCAGCTCGTGGATGTATAATACCCCCTATACAGTGTTCGTGGCCGATACGCCGTCAAAAATCAATAATGCGGCTTTAATCGCGAACTCTAACGGAAGCGCTGATGCGTTTGCGATGAAATATACGACGGGAACTACGATTCGGCTCGCGGGAGGATATGGCAACGCAAGAATAATATATAGCTACGATGGAATCAACTGGCTGCCGTCAAGCACGGATAATATTTATCCGGTTGCGGGCACACAGTGTAGTGTAGTTGCGACGAATGGTATTATATGTATCGCAGGGTTTGCTGGCTCCGCTCCAGCTATGTATTCCTATGATGGAATCAAGTGGATTACATCATCTCCGCCAATTAATGGTATTGTAGCCTTGGCGTGGAATGGAACTATATGGGTTGGGGGTGCAGCGGTGGTTCCAGGATTTTCGAGTGCCATTTT
>Ga0192647_102215_pt1 | contig 12237 bp, 7 predicted proteins | sample LauGreFa1BDMLBSN_2_FD_133046 | JGI IMG/M metagenome (GOLD analysis project Ga0192647, IMG submission 133046) | Freshwater lake microbial communities from Lake Michigan, USA - Fa13.BD.MLB.SN - reassembly | ecosystem: Environmental > Aquatic > Freshwater > Lake | place: Lake Michigan, USA...
AATTGGTTTATTTGCTTTAACAATTCTTGCTCGCGATTGTCTACTTTTATTATCATTAGTATTAAATAATTTAGTAATTTGTTATTAAATTATTTTTAAACAATATAATATTTTAAATTAAAAATACAATATATATACATGCTATCTAAATTAAAGAAGGCAAAACCAAAAAGAAAGCTAATAATTGAAAGTTCTAGTTCTAATTCTAAAATTTCTTTTAATACTAATTCTAAGTCTAGTTCTAAGTCTAGTTCTAAGCCCAGTTCTAAGTCTAGTTCTAAGCCCAGTTCTAAGTCTAGTTCTAGTTCAAAAAAAATTTCAATACATAGTTCTCCATTGATGTCATCAAAATCAGTAGAAATTAAATTAAAAAGTGAACCTGAAGATATTGAAGATGAAGATGATGAAGATGTTAAACATATAGAAAATATTGAAGACCCAGAATTATTAAAGAATAATTTTGAAAAAATTAAAGATTTATTAGAAACACGTGTTGAAAATTCAAAACATCTAGAAAATATATTACCATCTTCATATCTTCAATATGACCCAAGCTGTATCCGAAAATATAGCAATTTTTCTTTTCCAAAAGATTACAAATTTTTTTATGATTTTGTAGATTATTTTCCTTCTGAAAAAATACGCGACGAAAATGGAATTGAAAATATTGGCGATGTTAAAGCTTTTTTGAGCAGTCTTCATAATCAAAATATGTATGATGATTTTATTGAGACATTAAAACTTGTCTCTCCAAAAACACTTACTTTAATAAATAAAATTAAAGAATTAGATGAAAAAGATATGGCTCAATATGGAAAGAAATTCAAGCATTTTATTTTTTCTGATTCACAATCATCAATGGGTGGCGTTAAACTTCTTGCAAGTGCTTTAATTGCGACTGGCATGAAATTAGGATACACTTCTACTCCTAAGTTTGGTGATAAACATTGGACTAAAATGGAATTGTTATCTAACGCGGAATTAGCAGAAACAAAATTTAATAACTTTTATATGTTATGTTCTAAATCGGTATATGATGATTCAATTAGTGTAGCCACTAAAAAGTCAATTTTGGCACGATTTAATGAGAGACCAGATAATGTATATGGTGAAAATATTCGTATTATATTGATGGATGGTGGATACAAAGAAGGAATTGATTTATTTGATATAAAATACATTCATATTTTCGAACCCACACTAACACAAGCAGACCAGAAACAAGTAATTGGTCGTGGTACTCGTACTTGTGGACAAAAAGGTCTCGATTTTCACCCTCAAAAAGGTTGGCCTCTTTATGTTTATGTTTATGATTTAAAAATGGAGGAACCATTTAATAAATCTCTAGGAGCAGCAAGTGGTATTGAAATGTATTTTAAAGCTAGAAACATGAACGTTAAATTATTGAATTTCACAAATGAATTAGAGACTGTATGTATTCAAAATGCAGTAGATTATGAATTAAATAAAAATATTCATTCATTTTCAATTTCATTTGATGAGAAAGGCGATTCATTGCGAGGTGGGAAAGATTCTTCATCATCAAGGTCTAAATCAAGGTCTAAATCAAGTTCATCATCAAGGTCTAAATCAAGTTCATCATCTAGAAGTAAATCAAGTTCATCATCTAGAAGTAAATCAATTTCACATTCTTCTCCATTTGTTGTATCAGAAGTTGTAAGTTCCCATTCTAAAACTCCTTCATTAAATGAAGAATTCTTTAAAAAATCATCATCAAAATCTAAATCATCTGATGTAACCATAGATTTCTCTATAGATAAACCATTAAACGCATCTCAAATGCGCAAATATGTTAATGATTATTTCTCTCAATACGCATGGGACCCAGTTGTAATGGAAAATAATTGTGTTCCAAAAGGAGGTAAAAAACAATTAGGTGGCGCAACAATTATGAATTATACACCAACCCAAGCATTTGTTAGCAATTTTTTTACACCACAGAATCCTTTAAAAGGAATGTTACTTTGGCACAGTGTAGGTACTGGAAAAACATGTACAGCAATTGCGACTGCAACTTCTTCATTTGAAAAGCAAGGTTATACTATTCTTTGGGTAACACGAACCACACTTAAAAATGATATTTGGAAGAATATGTTTGACCAGGTATGTCACGAAATTATCAAACTTAAAATTGAAAGTCAAGGTATTGTTATTCCTTCCAATAATACTGACCGAATGAAACTTCTTTCTAAATCGTGGAGAGTTCGTCCTATGTCGTACAAGCAATTCAGTAATCTTGTCTCTAAGAAAAACCAAATTTATGAAACCATGGTAAAAATCAACGGAAGGGATGACCCATTACGTAAAACATTATTAATTATTGATGAAGCTCATAAATTATATGGTGGTGGAGATTTATCTTCTATTGAAACTCCTGATATGGTTTCCCTACATGCATCACTAATGAATTCTTATATTATGTCTGGTTCAGAATCAGTTAAATTATTATTAATGACCGCTACACCTATTCAAACCGACCCTATGGAATTAATTAAGTTAATAAATTTATTTAAGATGCCTAACGAACAAATGCCCAATAATTTTGATATGTTTTCGGAAGAATATTTGAATGATAATGGTTTTTTTAAACCAGATAAATTACATAAGTTTAGAGATGAAATAGCTGGTCATATAAGTTATTTAAATCGTGAAAAAGATGCTCGACAATTTTCACAACCTGTTATATCTGTTATACAAACTAATGTGTATGATAAGGAAATATTAAATTATAATAAAAAACTCACACGTAAGTTATATTCCAAGATGAGTAAAGAAATTAATGAGAAATTAAAAACTCTCAAATCAAATCCTATTCTTAAAGCAAAGACACCAGAAGGTTATGATACATTTAAAAAAATTTGTAATAGTTACGAATATCCTAAGGCAAAAAATGCGTGTAACAAAATTGTGAATGCTTATAAAAAGACTACTACACAAAAAATAAAACAAGAAAAAGCAGCACTAAAACAAGAGATATCTGATTATAAATTATTTGCTAAAGATTTTAAAGAACTAAAGAAATCTGATATAGAGAATGCTACAGAGAATGAAGCAACATCTCCATTGATGTTTCGTTCTCGACCTCATACAGTTCAAATGAGTAAGATTGAATCTGTTTATGGTCGTTTAAGTAAATGTGGTAAAACTATAACGAATACAAGTAATTTAATAAATAGTGCTATTTTAAATAATCCTACTATAGCTCAGCTTAAAAATAAAGTTGATATTTATAAACAACGTATCGAAGAAAATACACAAATTCTTAAAAAAGAAAAAAATCCAAAAACGAAGAAAGTTTTAAAAAAACTAATTACAAGTGATAAAGAAAAATTATATATTAGGGGTAAAACATTAAAATTAAAAATAAAACAATTCACTAAACTCGTAAAAAAAAATATTACACAAACAAAAAAAAATATAAGAAAGAGCAAAACTAACCAAAAGAGAATAATAAAAACCTTAAAAAAATTAAATGTTTATGAACCGGAATTTGAGGATAAAGAGTTAGAGAAAAAGATAAAGGATGATATACAAGGTGCTGTTGAAGGAATTGAATTGAAACTAAAAGAAAAGGAGGATAAGAAACAATCTCGTACCATGAAGAAAATGGAACGTGAACAAAAGAAATTACAAAAAGACGATACTAAATTAGCTAAAAAGCATGCAAAAACTATGAAAAATATGGAAAAACAAAAAGTCAAAGAGGATAAAGAGTTTGCTAAATTACAAAAATCTCGCGAAGCCGAATTTAAGAAAATAGAAGCTGAAGCTAAGAAAAGAGAAAAGGAATTAGAAAAACAACGTGAAAAAGAAATTGTACAAGCAAAAAAGAGAGAAAAAGAATTAGAAAAACAAGCAAAAGATGCTGAAATATTTGCTAAAAAAAGAGAAAAAGAATTAGAAAAACAAGCAAAAGAAGAAGAAATAGCAAGAAAAAAGAGAGAAAAAGAATTAGAAAAACAAGCAAAAGAAGAAGAAATAGCAGCAAAGAAGAGAGAAAAGGAAGCTAAAATATTGGCTCAAAAACAGGCAAAGGAAGCTAAGGCACAAACAAAAACTAAGAAAAATATTAAAGGTGGTAAATCTAAAACTCACAGAAGAATATAAATTTATTACTTTTTTATTAAATAATATTTATTTATTTAATTTTGTTAAATAAATAAAAAGCTAAAATAATTAAACACTTTAACTATTATCTTCCCATGCTTTATAATGTATTAATTTAAATAAATAAAATAATAATACATATATCCTATTACTGTATATATAATGAACATGGTGCTACAAAATAAATACCGTTTAAAATTATTTTGATAAATAACATGTCTTTCATTAAATAAATTATTAAATAATTCATCATCTGTTTCTGTTATCACTTGCATTGTAACATTCATTCCTGGATAGTTTACTATTTTACTGTATTCTTTTAATTTATCTTCTTTTTCTTTTTTTTTTCTTTCTCTCACTTTTTTTTCCTCTTCTTTCTTTTCCTGTTCTTTCTCCTCTTCTTTTTTTTCCTGTTCTTTCTCCTCTTCTTTTTTTTCCTCTTCTTTTATAGACATTTGTTATTAAATTTATCCAATAATATTATTTTCTACAATATTTTAACTGTGTAGTAAGTCTTATTTTGGTATTAACAAATTGTACAATTATAAATCTAAAACTTATAAAAACAAGCTAAATTTACTAATTTTTATTAAATCATATTTATTTATTTAATTTTGTTAAATAAATAAAAAATCTAAAAAAAATCCAACACTTTAACCCATATTTCCACCAATTGTAGCACGGTATCCATAAGATTGAGTTTGAACAGTTCTGGATATAGGCCAATTTGGTGTAGAGACACAGAAACTGTATTGAGGAGTAGTTTGGGGAGCTCCAATTAAATTAACATTGCTAGTTAAATACCAACCCACACGAGGCGCGGTTCCGGCCTTCTTTACGCCACCACATGTTGGTCTATTCACAATTGACGCTTGATTGCGCGCAGCTTTTCCAGCATTCATTAAAACCATATTATACAATACAAAAAGATAATATTTTTTAATATAAATAATTATTTCATCTAAATGTTTTAAAATAAATTTACATATGGGATTGTTAAGAAATTATATTAACTAAACTATATAAAGCCAACTACCTAGATTATTATATAAATGACCGACGCAAAAATCGCACACGATGATGATATTGTTAAATCTGACGAGGGTTTAATATTCAATCCTTATAATTCTCTGAATATTAAGATTACATTGAATGAAGTTCAATCTATTCTTTCTAAATACAATATTCCTCCTATAGTTAATAACATTGCTCTTTATGAGAGAGCATTTGTACATCGTTCTTACACGAAAAGACCTGCGTTTGAAAATTTATCGCAAAATATAACCATTGTTGAAAGACCACCTGATTGTATGCCTCTTAGCAGCAAATCAAATGAACGCTTAGAATTTTTAGGTGATGGTGTTTTGGAGTGTGTCACTAAATATTATTTATATAGAAGATTTCCTAAAGCCGATGAAGGATTTATGACAGAAAAAAAGATAGCTATTGTAAAAAATGAAGCAATTGGTAAAATAGCACTTGAGATGGGTTTGTATAAATGGTTAATCCTATCTAAACACGCTGAGGAAAAAAAGATTCGTACCAATTTGAAAAAACTTGGATGCCTTTTTGAGTCCTTTATTGGTGCGCTTTTTTTGGATTTTAATAAAATGACTGTCAAAGATGAAGAAAATTGGTTTCAATCAATGTTTGTCACTGGACCTGGTTTCCAAATGGCACAAAAATTTATTGAAAATGTGTTTGAAAAACATATAGACTGGGTTGCTCTCATTCAAAATGATGACAATTATAAAAATATATTACAAGTCAAGGTACAAAAGGAATTCAAGGTTACGCCTCATTATTTGGAAATTGAACATGATTTGGAATTAGGATATAAAATGGGTGTGTATCTCTGTTTAGGTCAACAAATTCATACATTAAAACATAGTGATGCCGTTGATATATCATTTTTTAAGAATTTCAAATCTATTCAAGATTTTGTTACTGAAAATGGTAAGGCGTTTATATTTATGGGTGAAGGTCAACATAAAATTAAACGTAAAGCAGAACAAATCGCATGTAATGAAGCACTAACATTTTTGAAGATTGATGACATATCACTTGCTATTGAAGAATAATTATTTTAACTGTCGTTTTGTTTTATTAAACCTTTTTCTTTTTTTAGTAGTTTTTCTTTTTCTTGTTCTTTTTTTTCCACCAGATTTATTCTCATTTTCACTTAAAAAATGTATTTTTGATATTGGTACTAAACTTGATATTCCTACTTTATTTTTGATATCATTCATTGAGATATTTCTTTCGACTGTTTCTAATGGTTGTAATCTATTATTTTGTTTGTATAATTCAAAAATATATCTATGTATACCTGTTTTAGGAGGTGGTGAAGGACCTTTATATGGTAATATTGTATCACCATTATTTAAATTATTACCTGGTATGTTTATTATTAACCAATGACAATAATCACCATGAACTGAGTCTGGGTCATGCATTAAAAATGTATATAAATCATTATTATTTGAATTATAACTAATTTTAGGTTCTATTTGTGTTTCATCTGGAGTTAAAAATATATTATTTTTTACAGTTTTGTCATTATATTTAATATCAATATTACTATTCATATATTTATTAGAGAAAAATATAAATACTTATTTTATGCGTATTATATATAATGTCATCCAAGACAAAAAAACAACCTACATCTCTATTTGGTATTAATGATTGTCACAAACCAAAACGAAACACAAAAAAAAGCTATGTATTTAATAAAATAAATAGTAAATATACTAAAAAAACAATTAAAAGGAAAACTAAACCATTCAATTATAAAACTATTATTTTATTTCCACATAATTTAGGACAAACAAAAACAGGAACTGAAAAAGCACCATCATCTTTAAATAAATATATAAATCATAAAAAACATAGAGTTAAAAAGGTTAAAAATACAGGTAATTTATTCAAAAATATTAATGAATTGTACAAAGTAAATGCAAAAACAAAAGGTAAAATAGTTAATATAGGTGGAGACCACTCAATGTCAATAGCTACCATAGCCGATACATTAAATAAGTATCCTGATGCTAAAGTAGTATATTTTGATGCGCATGCTGATATTAATACATATGAAAGTTCAAATTCCAAACATTATCATGGTATGCCATTAAGTTTTGTAACAGGATTAGATAGTGACAAAAAATTCTCCTTTATAAAAAATAAATTGCCATTTGATAATTTACTTTATATTGGCAGTAGATGTTGGGATATTTTTGAAAGAGATGAAGTTTTTAAAAGAAATATTAAATTTTTGACTCCAGATGAAATAAATAATAATTTTAACGGTTCATTAAATAAGATTATGAATTTTGTAGGTAATTCACCTGTTCATGTTTCATTCGATGTAGATTCTATTGACCCAAAATATATACCTTCAACTGGAACACCTGTTAAAAATGGTGTTAAATTAGATAATGCCATAAAAATTTTAGATAATTTAAATAATACAAATATTGTAAATCTAGATATAACAGAATTAAATAAAGATTTAGGTAGTAAATCAGATGGTATTAAATCTGTTAAAAATACTGAAGTATTATTTCACAAATTTCTAGATTAATCTATATTTAAAAATACAAATACTTATTTTCAATACATAAAATTATAAAAATTTATATATTGAAATTATATAAGTAATGAATCCTTTAGAAGCATTAAAACAAAAATTAAAGGTTAAACCAATCGTTGAAGAAAAAGAAAGGGTTGCTGTTGTTATTAAAGGAGACAAACAAAAAACAGTAAGACCTAAAAAAAATAAAGAGCCTACTAATAAAAGAGATGAAGAAGAATTAGTAGAATTTGTTCCAGCAGTAGAAGGATTAGAAGAAAATGTCGATATTGTTAAAAAACCAGCTGTTGGTATTACTGGGCCATTAATAGTTGATAAAACAGAACAAGGTTATGATAGAATGGCATTATTACAAAAGTTAAAGGAATCTAAAATGACAAAGGTATTTGTTAAACCATTAATTGAAGAAGTAGAAGAAAAGAAAGTAGTTGAACCAGTTATAGCACCTCCCAAAAAACGAGCTAAAAAGGTTAACCTACCTTTAAGAATAGAAGAGGGTGAAGATGAAGAAAATGATGATGAGAAAAGAAAACAAGATATTCAAAAGAAGAAAAAACTAATTATTGAAGGAGATGATGAAGATAAAGAAGGAGAAGAACAGAAAGAACCTGACATTGTTCCTATTGTTGTACCTGAGAAAAAAGGAAGAAAAACTAAAAAGGTTAAAAAGGGAACGGTCATTTTAGGTCCTGAAACTGTTATTGATTTAAGTGAAGAAAGTATTAGGAGACGATTACCTCGTAAAGACCCTAATGTACTTATTAAGGTTTCTAATTATTATATGAATAACAGAGAAATATTTATTAATTTTATTAATTCATTGTTTGAACCGTACCGTTTAGAATTACAACAAAATAAAGAAAATATTTCTTGTGATGATATTGGAAATACTAGTTCCGATTTCTCTCTACTAACTCACCAAAAGATTGTTCGAGATTATATGAACTTATATACACCCTATAGAGGATTACTTTTATATCATGGTTTAGGTTCAGGAAAAACATGTACTTCTATTGCTATTGCGGAGGGAATGAAGGATTCAAAACGAGTTGTAATTATGACACCTGCTTCTTTACGCGCCAATTATATTGAAGAACTTAAAAAATGTGGTGATTTATTGTATAAAAGAAATCAATATTGGGAATGGGTTTCAACAGATGTAAATCCTGAAGCTCTTACACCAATGGCTACTATTTTAAATTTAGATGCTGAGTATATTACTAGACACCATGGAGCATGGTTTATTAATGTTACAAAACCGTCCAATTATGATGATTTGAGTGATATTGATAAAAGAACATTGGAAGAACAATTAAATGCAATGATTAATAATAAATATACATTTATTAACTATAATGGGTTAAGAATTAAAAAATTACAAGAGCTTACATCTAATTTTACTAGAAACCTTTTTGATGATTCTGTAGTTATTATTGATGAAGCACACAATTTAATAAGTAGAATTGTCAATAAAATTAAAAAGGAAAAACCTATTCCTGAAAATAAGAAGGGAGAGAAAGAGCATTTGCCATTACAATTATCAGTTAAATTATATGAGTTTTTATTAAGTGCTAAAAATGTCAGAATAGTACTTCTAACTGGTACACCTGTTATCAATTATCCTAATGAATTTGGAATACTTTTTAACATTTTAAGAGGTTATATCAAAACATGGAAAATACCTATTAATATTGAATCTACTAAACAAAAAAATAGAGGGGCTAAAATTGATAAAAATACACTCCAAGAAATGTTACTCGGCGTTAAATCTATGGACTATTTAGACTATTCGCCGTCAAGTAACATATTAACAATTACTAGAAATCCTTTTGGATTTACAAATAAAATTAAAAAGGATTCTGGTTATCAAGGTGTAACAAATACAAAAAAGGATGAATCAGGTAATATTATTTTTGATAATGAATTTATGTCTGATGATGATTTTGAGAGAAGAATTGTAAGCATTTTACATAGAAATAATATCGATGTTGTTCCGCAAGGTATAGAAATTAAAAATAAAAAAGCACTACCTGATACTCTTGATTTATTTGAAGGCCAATATATTGATTTTAATACTAAAAAAATTAAAAATATTGATGCTCTAAAAAGACGAATTATTGGATTGTCTTCTTACTTTAGAAGTGCTCAAGAAAATTTGTTACCTAAATATGATAAAATTATTGGACAAGATTATCATATTGTTAGAGTACCAATGAGTAATTTTCAGTTTAGTATATACGAACATGCACGTAGTGAAGAGAGAAAATCTGAAAAGGTTAAACCTAAGCATAATGTTGGAGAATTATATGAAGATTCATCATCTACATATCGTATTTTTTCTCGTTTATATTGTAATTTTGTAATGCCTGAAAGACCTATTCCTGAAAGAAAGAAAAAAGGAAATGAAGAAGGTGAAGAAGAAGGTAAAGAAGAAGGCAAAGAAGATAAAATTGTAAAATTGTTAAAGGATGCTAGGAGAGAAGAAGCTAAACAAGATGTTGATAATGAATATGAAGGTGAAATAGAAGGTGATGAAGTTCTAGATAAGATTGGTGGTGTTGATTATAAAGAAAGACTTGATATGGCATTACATCATATTAAAAATAATTCTAATGATTTTTTAACACCAGAAGCATTACAAACATATAGTCCAAAGTTTTTAAATATTCTTGAAAATATACAAGACCCTGAATATCAAGGATTACATCTAGTTTATAGTCAATTCAGAACAATGGAAGGTATAGGTATTTTCAGTTTAGTTTTAGATAAAAATGGTTTTACTCAATTTAAAATTAAAAAAAATTCTTCTGGAATTTGGTCTATAGATATTGATGATGTTAATAAAGGTAAACCAACATACGCTTTATATACTGGAACAGAGACTACTGAAGAAAAAGAAATGTTAAGACATATTTATAATGGAGAATGGGACCAAGTTCCTGAAAGTATTTCAATTGAATTGAGAAAAATAGCTAATAATAATAATATGGGTGAAGTTATTAAGGTCTTTATGATTACATCGTCTGGTTCAGAAGGTATCAATTTAAGAAATACACGTTATGTTCATATTATGGAACCTTATTGGCATCCAGTGCGTGTAGAACAAGTTATTGGACGTGCTAGACGTATTTGTAGTCATAAAGCGTTACCCAAGGCTTTACAAACTGTAGAAGTATTTGTTTATCTTATGGTTTTTACATCTGAACAATTGAAATCGGATGATGCCATTGAACTAAAAAGAAAAGATTTAAGCAAATCAGTGCCACATGTTCCTATGACAAGTGACCAATATCTTTATGAAATTTCTGAAATTAAAGCTAACTTAACCGCACAACTTACTGATGCCATTAAAGAATCTGCGTTTGATTGTTATATTTATTCAAATGGTAAATGTGTGAATTTTGGTGACCCAACTAAAGACAAATTTTCATATGTTCCTGATTACTCTGAACAACAAAATGATACAACTGTACTTGCTAATAAACAAGCAATTGAATGGACAGGTAAACCAATCAGACTTAATGGGGTTGATTATGTCTATCGTAGAATGAGCAAAAAAGTATTAAATATTTATGATAAGGCTAGTTATGAAGCTGCTATGCTAGACCCTACCATTATACCTTTACAAATAGGAACATTGGAAAAAAATGAAGCTGGTGAAGATGTGTTTAAACAGTTAGTAGCATAAAACTATAATATATTATAAAATTTGTTTGATTATGTAATATTCAAATACATAATGAAATAAAAGACAATATCAAAGCATTATAATATTTTTCTTAATATTCATATAATTGATTATTGTTATTATAATTTCCAAAATTGCTGCTAAAATTGCTGCCAAAATTGCTGCCAAAATTGCCCCTAGAGTTGCTGCCAAAATTTCCCATAGTGTTGCTTCCAGAATTTTCACTAGAAACACCATCAACACCATCAACACCATCAACACCAGCAGGACCAGCAGGACCAGCGGGACCAGCAGGACCAATAGGACCAGTAGGACCAGCAGGACCAATAGGACCAATAGGACCAGCAGGACCAGCAGAACCAGAAACACCAGCGGGACCAGCAGCACCAGCGGGACCAGCAACACCAGCAGGACCAGCTATACCAGCAGGACCAGCAGGACCCTCAGGACCTTGTGATAATTTATCATAAATAGAATTTATATCTGTTTGTGTTAACGCACCATCATATAAAGTAAAATTTTTGATAAAAAGGCTTCCATCTTGTTGATAAAATGAATCAGCAATTTGTAAAACAGTGTTTGAGTCTCTTGCCATAATATTATTAAATGTGCCATTATATGCCATAATATTATTATAATACATTGTAAAAGTATTGCCATCAAATATTAATCCTATTAAAATAGGAACACCCATTGGAAATAAAATTCCTGTATCAATTCCATCATTACCATTAGCATCAGTTGAAAATCTTACATGAAAATTATTATTATTTTCTGGTTTTACCCATAGGGCAGGTATTCTATCACCTTTATTACAACAATCATTACT
>Ga0192647_102216_pt1 | contig 12235 bp, 9 predicted proteins | sample LauGreFa1BDMLBSN_2_FD_133046 | JGI IMG/M metagenome (GOLD analysis project Ga0192647, IMG submission 133046) | Freshwater lake microbial communities from Lake Michigan, USA - Fa13.BD.MLB.SN - reassembly | ecosystem: Environmental > Aquatic > Freshwater > Lake | place: Lake Michigan, USA...
AAGCGGCTGGTGAGCCGCTCCTCGAGGTCGGGGATCTCGGTGGGGGCCGCATCCGAACTCAGGATGATCTGCTTGCCCAGCTGGTAGAGCGCGTTGAAGGTGTGGAAGAACTCCTCCTGCGTCTGGTCGTGCTTGGACAGGAAGTGGATGTCGTCGATGACCAGCACGTCGGCCGTGCGGAAGCGGTTGCGGAAGTCGTTCATGCGCCCCGCGCGGACCGCCTCGTGGAAGAGGTCCATGAAGGCGTTGCACGAGATGTAGCAGAGCCGCAGGTTGGGCTGCGCCCGCAGGAGCGACTGGCAGACGGCGTGCAGCAGGTGGGTCTTGCCCAGGCCCACGCCGCCGTGGATGAAGTACGGGTTGTAGGCGCGGCCCGGCTTGGCGGCCACGGCCTGCGCAGCCGCGTGGGCGAGACGGTTGCCCGGACCCACCACGAACGACTCGAAGGTGTAGTCGGGGCTCAGGAGCATCTGCTCGTCGAGCCAGGCGGGGCGTTCGCCGCCGTCGTCGGTGCCGGCCACCGCCGCAGCGCGGGTGTCGGATCCGCCCCGGGCGTCGGGCCTGCCGTTGGAGGCTGCGTCGAACTTGGCGTCGTCGTCGGGGCTCACGAAACGCACCACGAGCAGCCGCCCCGTCACATTCTGCGCCGCCTCGGTGAAGTGGGTGCCGCAGCAGCGCTGCAGGTAGCGCAGCTGCACGGGCTCGCGCACCACCAGGCGCAGCACGCCGTCGCGGATCTCCGATGGCTCGATGTCGTCGAACCAGTGCCGGCAGATGTCGGCATGGTTCTTCCGCAGGTAGTCGATGAGCGACTCCCGAAAGCCTGGTTCGATGCGCTGCATGCTGCCTCCGTCAAACACACGCGAAAGGTGGCGGTGAGGTTCCGTCGGCGCGCGACCTCATTGGTCCGACCAGCGTGCGCTGATCGGGGTCGCGGCCGACGCGGACAAGCACGCGCCACCTGAATTGTTTTCCCTGAGGTCCGCTGCGTCCCACCGCACCGAGCCTCCCGACGGCGGATGTCCACCATGGGGGCGCGGACGATAGAGGTTCGCGCCCTGCCCGTCAACGCTTTTCCAGCAACCCCGCGCGGCGCGCTGCCAGCGCGGTTTTCGCGTGGTCGCGTCACTCGGCCGCCGTCGGATTTTCCACTTGACTTTCGGGCACATCGTCCTTGGTGGCCACCTTGTCCTCGGTGGTTGCCGCCGCGCCTCCGCCCGCAGCGGCCTCCGCCGCCGACAGCTGCGCCTCGTAGCGTGCGCGGTTGGTGCGGTGGTCCATGAGCAGGTGGATGCGGCCGGCATGCTCGCCCGCGAGCTTCTCGATGCGCTCGCGCGCATAGTGGATGGTGGTGCGCCGCGAGACATGCACCAGCACGATCGCCTCGGCCTTCCACACCGGCAGCATGCGCACGATGTCGTCGATGTGCAGGTGCATGCCCGTGCGCGCCCGATCGTTGTGGTCGGGCTCGAAGAAGGTGCACTCGGCGATCATGATCTTCGCATCGGCGAACTCGTCGCGCACCAGGAACTCGCCGGGCGCGGTGTCGCCCGTGTAGGCGACCAGCGGGATCTCCATCTGCCGCGTGATCTCCACGCCGCGTCCGCGCAGCTCGCGCAGCTTCTCCTGCGGCATGTCGCGGAACTCCTCCCTGAGCTTGCTGCGGCGCTCGAGCACCGCGAAACCGAGGCTGGGCACGGTGTGCCGCGTGGCCACGGCGCGCATGAGGATGTTGTTCTTGAGCTCGATGTCGCGCTCGGGCTCGAGCGCCACGATGTCGAACGGCGTGCGCTGGCGCTCGAGCGGCTCCCACGCGCGCATCATGCCGCGCAGCGCCTGCTCGAGCTCGGGGTGGCACACGCAGCGGCCCACGGGCGGCTTGGGCTTGCCGCCGTCGGCCTTGTCGGGCATGTGCGTCTCGCCGCCGATCTTCTGGAAGTAGCGCTGGCTGAACCAGTACGGCAGGCCGCCGAGATGGTCCATGTGCGCGTGCGACAGCGCGATCGTGGGCACGCTCAGCACGGCGCGGGTGCAGGTGCCGATGTCGAAGGCGACGTCGAGCTCGGGGATCTGGATGACGGTCTGCTCGCCCGCCACGCTGATGCCCTGCACGCGGTAGGGCGGGAGATACAGGAAGCCAAGCTGGCCCTCGCGGGCGGGTGGGCTGGGAAGCACGGGCGGAACTCCTTCGCCGACGCTTTCGCGCGGGCGGGATGCGGATAAGAGGACCCAAGGTAGGGCATGGCGCCGCGCGGGTCAACGACCTCGCGGGCTGTTCCGGTCGTGCCGACTGTGCGGGCTGCGGGGGTATCGGAACCCCGCGAGCGCCGCACCGCGACCAAGTGCGGCCGCCATGTGGACGATGGACGGCACATGGAAGACGCAGGTTTCACGCCGTTCCATGGGGACTCCGATCACGGCCACGCGCGTGATGCACACGCCGCCGGCGACGGCGGACACCGCATCCGTTCCGGATCCCACCGCGGCGAGATGGAGCCGGGCGACCGCATGCTGCGCCTGGTCGAGGACCTCGACTCGCGGCTGCGCGCACTGTGCGGCGTGATCGATGCGCGCGATGCGCAGGACATCCGCGAGCTCGCGCGCACCCTCGCCGCCACCGCGCGCGAGGAGGTCGAGTGCGATCTCGCCGGCCTCGAGTGCACCGGTCTCGAGGACGACGGCATGCTCGATGACGGACTGCTCGATGAGGTGGGGATCTCCGCGCTCACCGAGCGTGCCGAGGAACTCGTGTCGTTCTGCCGCATGGCGATCGACTCGGCGTGCGAGGCCGATCCCGACCATCCCGACGTTCCATCGGATGGCGACCCGACGCAGGGTGACGACGCGTGAATCCGGCCGCGATCAACCCCGAGGCACGCCTGCGGGTGCCGCGCATCCTCGCCGTCGACGACAGCGAGCTCATGCACCGCCTGCTGCGCACCCGCCTGCAGCTCGAGCAGGTGGAGATCCACTGCGCCATCACCGGCGAGGATGGCCTGCGCATGGCCGACCAGCTGCAGCCCGAGGTGATCCTGCTCGACATCGACCTCGACGGCATGGACGGCTTCGAGGTGCTGCAGCGGCTCAAGGAGAATCCGCGCACCCGCGACATCGCCGTGATCTTCATCAGCGCCAGCTGCGAGACCATGGACCGCGTGCGCTGCCTCGACCTCGGTGCGGTCGACTTCATTCCCAAGCCGTTCGAGATGGCGGAGCTCAAGGCCCGCGTGCGCTCGGCCATCCGCGTGCAGCAGCTGCTGCGCATGCTCGCGCAGCGCGCGCAGCTCGACGGACTCACCGCGCTGTGGAACCGCGCCTACTTCGACCAGCGCCTGGCGGCGGAGTGCAGCGAGGCCCGGCGCCACATCAAGCCGCTCTCGCTCGTGCTCTGCGACATCGACCACTTCAAGGGCGTCAACGACCGCTTCGGCCATCCCTTCGGCGACGAGGTGCTCGCGCTCTTCGCGACCATCCTCTCGGGTGGACGCGCCAGCGACATTCCCTGCCGCTACGGCGGCGAGGAGTTCGGCGTGATCCTGCCCGCCACCGCCATGCCCGAGGCCATCGAGGTGGCGGAGCGATTCCGCCGCGCGTTCGAGGAGCACCAGTGGCGCAGGCATCCCGACCTCGTGCTCACCGCCAGCTTCGGCGTGGCGGAGCTCGCGGCGCTGCCGCCCTCGGGACTGCCGGCCGATCTGCTGGCCAACGCCGATGCGGCGCTCTACGCGGCCAAGCGCGGCGGACGCAACCGCGTTTCATCGTCGGCGCTCCCCATGGCGGCGTGATCCTGCGACAATCGCGGCGTGCCGAATCTCGTGGATCAAGCCATCTGCATCCGCCAGTGGGACTGGTCGGAGACGAGCCAGACCGTGAGCCTGTTCTGCAGGACGCACGGGATGCTGCGTGGGCTCGCCAAGGGTGCGCGGCGCGAGCGCGGCAGCTTCTCGGGCGGCATCGGTCTCCTCGCGCGCGGCGAGGTGGTGGCGGTGGTCAAGCCCGACCGCGAGCTGCAGACGCTCACGCAGTGGACGCTGCTGCAGATGTTCCGCAGGCCGCACGACGACCTCGAGGCCAACCTCTACGCACTGTCGATGGCGGAGCTGGTGCAGCGCTTCCTGCCCGTGGGCGCGCCGCACGAGGCCCTGTACGACGCGCTGCTGCGCGCGCTCGAGCACGTGGAGGCGGGCGAGCAGCCGGCACCGGAGTTCCTGCGCTTCTTCTTCCTGCTGCTGCGCGAGACGGGCCACGAGCCGCGTACCGAGGCGGAGGACATCCCTCCGTCATGCCTGGCGTTCGACCCGGTCGATGGCGGACTCGTCGACTACCGCGCCCATGCGCGCGCCTGGCGCATGCGTCCCGAGACCGCCATGACCCTCGCGCATGTGGCGCGCGGCGAGCCGCCCGAGCTGTGCGACCCCGATGCGATCGACCGTGCCATTCGCCTGCTTATCGCCTATGCCCGCACGATCGTGCAGGACGACCTGACCACGATCTCGCTCGCGGTGGAGCCGCGCCTGCGGAAACGCGCAAATCGGGAAGAAACCTGAACGAAACGCCATGGCGGCTGCGGCTCCGCTGAACAGCGGCGCGCGGCACGCCGATGCAAGTGGGACATGTCCCAGGCATCCCTCGAACGCGTGCTCTGTTCCCCGAATCTCCCGACGCTGCCCGTCGTGGCGATGCGCGTGCTCGAGCTCACCGCCAAGCCCGATGCGTCGCTGCGGGAGATCGCGGCGGTGATCGAGAACGACCCCGCGATCGCGTCGAAGGTGATCCGCACCGTCAACTCGAGCTTCTACGGGCTCACCCGCCGCTGCGGCTCCATCCAGCAGGCGCTTGCGTTCCTGGGGATGCAGACGGTCAAGGCCCTCGTGCTGGGGTTCAGCCTCGCGCGCTCCATCGACGGTGGTGGCGACGACGAGGTGAGCTTCGACTTCCTGAGCTACTGGCGCCGCTCCATCTACTCGGCGGCCGCGGCGCGCGAGATCGCGCTGCTGCACCGGCGCTGCGACCCCGACGAGGCATTCATGGCGTCGCTGGTGCAGGACCTCGGCATGGTGGCGCTGTGGCGCGCGTACGGCGACCGCTACCTGCAGGCCATCGACCTCACCAAGGGCGACCACCGTCGCCTGTGCGCCATCGAGCAGCGCTCGTTCGAGACCGACCACGCCATGGTCGGCGGCGAGATGGTGGCGCGCTGGCGCTTTCCCGACGAGATCGTGGGCGCGGTGCGGAGCCACCACCGTTCGTTCGAGGCCGATCCGCACGCGGCGATGCTCGCGCGCACGGTCGAGCTCGCGGGCACGGCCGCCGCGGTGCTCACGCAGCGCTCGGGTGAGACGGAACTCTCTCGCTTCCGCCGCGACGGACAGGACTGGTTCGAGCTGCGTCCCGCGCCGCTCACATTGCTCCTGCAGCGCATCGCCGACCGCGCCGACGAACTCTCGCAGGCATTCGGGCTCGAGACGGGCGCCTCGCCCGACGTCGACGCCATCCTCGACAAGGCCGCGCGCATCAAGCGCGAGCAGCAGCTCGCCGAGCCCGTGATCGAGGGCGACGCCTGCGATGTGGTCGAGCACGGCACCCTCGATGTGTCTGCGATTCCCGACGCGCGCGCCTTCGGCGGCGACCTCGAGCGCACCTTCATCGAGCGCGGCCGCCGCGCCGGCATCGGCGTGCTGCTCATCGGCATCGACCGTGCGCGCCAGGTGCAGGACGCGTTCGGCGCCCGCGCCGTGGAGGCCGCCATGACGCACACCTTCTCCAAGGTGCGCGAGTGCGCGCCGTCGTCCACCCGCATCTACCGCTTCGTGGGCGCGGAACTCGCGGTGCTCGTGCCCGAGACCGAGATCGACGACCTCTGCCGCCTCGCCGAGTCGATCCGCCGCACGCTGGCAACGCATCCCGTGCCCTACGAGCACGCGAGCATGCGCTCGTTCCCCGCGACAGTGTCGATCGGCGCCGCGATCTACGAACCCACCAGCGAGATCAGCGGTGGCTCCGGCATCGCCACGCCCGACCAGCTCGTGAGCGCCGCCATGTTCGCCCTCGCCGCCGGCCGCCGCGCCCGCAACCGCGTGGTGGTGTTCCGCCGCGAACTCACGGCGTGAGTGGTGTGCCCGGCCCTACCGATCGCGCGGCGCTTCACTCGTCGCCGTCTGCATCATCGGCGTCATCAGCGCCCTCTTCGGGCATGACGACGACCTTGACCGTCGGCACCAGCGGGAAGCGCGCGCAGCACGTGCGGATCTCGTCGATGGTCACGCGCGAGATCCGCTCCACCTCGGCCTCGAGCGGGATGTACTCGGCGCCGTAGCCCCACAGCGTGCCCAGGCGGAACATGCGTCCGTTGGGCCGTTCGCTCGCGGCCGCCGCGCCGGTGGCGATGCGGCTGCGCGCGCGCAGCAGGTCGTCGTCGGTGAGCGAGGCCACGAGCGCATCGAGCTCGCGCCGCAGGATCGCCTCGATCTCGTCGACCTTGTCGGGGTCGCACACGGCGAACAGCGTCGAGTCGCCCGTGCCGTCGTGCCCGTCGTAGCTCGCGCTCGCCTCCTCGGCCAGGCCCGTCTCGACGAGCGCCCAGTGCAGCCGCGATCCGTCGCCGCCGCCGAGGATGTGCATGAGGATGCCGGCGGCGTAGCGCAGGTCGTCCTGGATCGATGGCGCCGGCATGGATAGCAGGATGTACGCGCGCGCCGTGTTCTTGAGCGTGAGCGTGGCGCTCGCGTGCCCGGGCGTCCACACCGTGGGCGCGCGGCTCGGCGTCGCGGGAGCCCAGTGTCCGCACAGCTGCTGGGCGTCGCGCACCAGCCGGTCGAAATCGAGGTTTCCCGCGGCCACCAGCACCGTGTTGTCTGCCGAGTAGCGGGCGGCGAAGTACGCCCCCATCTGCTCGCGGGTGAGCGCGCCGACCGACTCGCGCGTGCCGAGCACGCGGTGCGACAGCGGATGGCCCGCGTAGAGGTGCTCCATCATCGCCTCGTAGCCCACCCAGAACGGCTGGTCGGCGTACATGGCGATCTCCTCGAGGATCACGGCCTTCTCCTCGTCGAAATCCTCGCTGCGCAACGCGGGCCGCAGGATGTCGGCCAGGATCTCCAGCGCCTCGCCCGTGCGCTCGGGCAGCACGTGGGCGTGGTAGGCGGTCAGCTCGCTCGTGGTGAAGGCGTTCTGCGACGCGCCCAGCTCGTCGAAGTCGCGGTTCACATCCTCGGCCTTCCGCTTGGCGGTGCCCTTGAACATCATGTGCTCGAGGAAGTGCGAGACTCCCATAAGTTCGGTCGGCTCGTCGCGCGCGCCCGTACGGACGAAGAACCCGAGCGCCGAGGTGTGCGCCGAGGGGTCGATCTCGGCGTGGATCTCGAGCCCGTTGGGCAGTCGCGCAGTGCGGTGGACGATGGCGGGGGATTGCATGGGCGGGAGAGTCTACGGGAACATGGCTTCCCGCACGGCGGATCTCCTACACTCTCCCTTCCCATGGTCTCCTCCCGCGAGCACGAGTCCGATCCTTCGAGCCAGAGCTCCGCGGCGAGCACCCCCTCGCCCGAGGCGCTCGCCCGCACGCTGGCGCGCCATCCACGCCCCCTCGGCGGCGACACGCAGCGCGCCGCGGGCGGTTCGATGCTCGACCTCACGGCCCAGGTGATCAACAACCGCGAGACGCCCGTCCACCACCTGCGCATCCAGCGCAAGCCCGACTGGCTGCGCGCGCGCGTGCCCGGCGGCGAGGGCTACGAGCGGCTCAAGGCCATCATCGACGAGCACAAGCTGCACACCGTGTGCCAGGAGGCGTCGTGCCCCAACATGGGCGAGTGCTGGGGCCGCGGCACCGCCACCATCATGATCCTGGGCGACGTGTGCACCCGCGCCTGCGGCTTCTGCAACATCAAGACGGGCAAGCCGCCCGTGCTCGACCTCGACGAGCCCCGCCGCGTGGCCGAGTCGCTCAAGCTCATGAGGCTCAAGCACGTGGTCATCACCAGCGTCAACCGAGACGAGCTCGCCGACGGCGGAGCCGCGGTGTGGGCCGAGACGGTGCGGCGCGTCCACGATGCGTGCCCCGACATGTCGGTGGAGATCCTCGTGGGCGACTTCCAGGGCGACGAGAAGGCCATCCAGACGGTGTGCGATGCGCGCCCCGAGATCATCTCCCACAACATGGAGACGGTGCGGCGCATGCATCCGGCCGTGCGCCCGCAGGCCAAGTACGAGCGCTCGCTCGCCGTGCTGCGCCAGTTCAAGCAGAGCGGGCTCGTGACCAAGACGGGCATCATGGTCGGCATCGGCGAGCACGACGACGAGGTGCTCGGGCTGCTCGACGATGTGCGCGCGGCGAGTGACGCCGACATCATCACCATCGGCCAGTACCTGCAGCCCACGCGCAACCACCTGCCGATCGACCGCTGGGTCCACCCCGACCAGTTCGCCATGTACCGCCGCGAGGCGCTGGCGCGCGGATTCAAGGTGTGCGAGAGCGGCCCGCTGGTGCGCTCGAGCTACCACGCCGAGGAGCAGGCGGAGATGCTGTCGGGCGCGGCGCGCGAGACGCACGAGTCGATGCGGACGCTGCTGTCGAAGGCGCGCGACGCGCGGTGAGGGTCCGCGGAACGGGGAGGCTGGATGCGCGCTTCCCGCGTGTTCCGCGTTCCGCAGCACGGTCCGCGTCCTGTCGCTGCGATCAGTGACCCGATGTGGAGGCCGATGCGTTGGTGGAGGACTCGGACGCCGCTGCTGCGACGACCGCGGGCTTGATGGTGATCGGTGCCACGGCGGGAACCTGCGTTGCGCGCTGCGCGAGCCACCAGGCGACGGGCGTCCACAGCACGAGCGTGATCGCGACGAGCCCCACGATGGTGCGGGCCGCGGGTGGCAGTGCGCGCGTGGGTGCGGCCGCCACCTGCAGCGGCAGGCGGGCGCAGGCCATGAGCAGCTGCACCGCGCGCGATGGTCCCGCGGGCGCGGGTTGCGATGCGGTCGGTTCCGGCTTGGCCTCGATGGTGGTGGTCATCGTTGCGGGGCTCGAAGGGTGTGCGGGAGCTTCATGGACCGGAGCCGACACCACGGTCGGCGCAGCCTCATGCACGGCACCGTGGGTGACCCGTGTCTCCGTCGCGGTGGACACGATGGGTGTGGCGTCGAGGTGCGTCGGATCCGCGCTTCCAGCAGCTGGCTCGACGGCGGACCCATCGATGTTCGTGGATCGGGCGCGATCGCGGTCGTCGCGCGGGATGTCGGGCGAGATGGCGCGCGCGGAACCCTCGAAGGCGGGCACGGGGTTGGTGACCACGGCAGGGGTACCGCCCGGTGGCGCGAACGATGGGCGCTCCACGCGGCTCGTGCCGAAGGCCTCGATGAGGGCGCGGTTGATCTCCTCTTCCTGCCCCGACAGCGCCCGTTCGTCGAACACCGAGCGCAGCGCGCCGTCGATGTCGCCGTCGGCGTTGCGGAGGAGCGCGTCGGCGTCGTCGGCAAGCGCGGCGTCGATCTCGCGCAGCAGGGGATCGATCGGCTCGGCCTCGAGGGCTGCGGCGCGGATGTCGGGTGTCGTGGCAATCGGTTCGTCGGTCGCGGCCGATGGTGAGGATGTCGGCACGGGCCCGGCTTCCGACCCAGGCTCGGATGCAGGATCAGGCTCCGTCATGGCCGCCGGCGCGAGGCTGGCAGGGGCCGGCTTCGGCTGGGGCGAGGTCGACGCCTCGCCACCATTGAGCAGCGCCTCGATCTGCCGCTGCATCTCGGCGAAGTCGTTCGACTCAGGCTGGCTGGGCTCGGTGTCGTCGTGCTGCATGGCGCTCGGTTCCGCGGATTCCGGGTGTTCCGATATCGGCCGCGGGAGGGGGCGCCTCGACCAAATCGCGGCGACCCGCCGCGGAACGGGCTGAATCGGCGGCAATCCCTGCGGGGTTCCCATCTGCGCCGCCCCCGACTTTCCCGCGCGGCCGGTTCACGCGACAATCTCCCCATGCGACTTCCGACGGCCCTCCTGTCCATCGTCCCCTCCATCGCACTCGTCTGCCCCGCCACCGCGGCGGACATGCCCGCCGACGCCATCGCGCGCAACCTCGACAAGGCGGGCAAGAATCGCGCCGAGATCGAGCGATTCCTCGCGCGCTACGAAGGCTCCGACGACGCCCAGAAGCGCGACGCCTCGCGCTGGCTGGTCGCCAACATGGATGGTCACGGCTTTGCGCTCATCGAACTCACCGCGTCCGACGGCACGCGCCTGCCGTTCGACGCACTCGACTACAAGTCGCTCGGCGAGGCCAAGGCCGCGCTCGACGCCATCGAGGCCACGCATCCCGGGTGTGACTTCAAGCGCATCCGCTTCGACAGTGACCTCGAGCACGCGAGCGCCGACTTCCTGGCCGCGCATCTCGAGGACGCGTTCACCACGTGGCGCACCATGCCGTGGTCGAAGTCGATCCGCTACGAGGTGTTCCGCGACTGCATCCTGCCGTACCGCGGCAGCAACGAGCCGCTGGGCCTCTGGCGCGAGCCGGCGCGGCGCAGGCTCGCCGAGCTGTGCGCGGCCAACCAGGGCGAGACCGACGTGCGCGCCTTCGGCGAGAAGGTGCGCGCGGCCGCACATCCGTGGACCGGCTTCACCGACCTCTTCTACCTGCACCCCACCGACCAGAGCTACGCCGAGATGTGCGAGCGCAGGCTCGGTCGATGCGAGGACATCACCAACATGGTGTCGTTCGGCATGCGTTCCGTTGCTGCGATGTGCGCCAGCGACTACACGCCGTGGTGGGCCGCGAGCGACAACAACCACGCGTGGGAGGTCGTCCTCGACGCCAACGGCGAGGGCCGCGCCGGACTCGCGGGGCGCGCCGCCAAGGTGTATCGCAAGACCTTCGCGCACCAACCCGCGAGCCTGGCCGCCATCAAGCGCGACGACGAGGTCGTGCCCAGGTGGCTGTCCACCTCGCACTACGTCGACGTCACCGCGCAGTACCAGCCCGTGAGCGACGTCGCGGTCGACCTCGCAGCGGTGCCCGAGGGCGCGCGCTACGCGTACATCGCGGTGTTCAACGGCGGCTCGTGGAAGCCCATCCACTGGGCGCCCATCGAGGGCGGGCAGGGCGTCGCGCGCGCCGTGTTCAAGGACATGGGCCGCAACATCTGCTACCTGCCCATGTACCACATCGCCGGCGCCGACCGACCCGCGGGCGATCCGTTCGTGCTCGATGCCGATGGCGTGGTGCATCCGCTCGCCGCGCGCAGCGGCGGGGGGACCACGCTCGTGGCCACCACCACCAAGCCCGAGATCACCGATCCCGACACAGGTGCGCTGCGCGTGCGCACGCAGGTCAAGCCCGATTCGGCGTACGAGCTCTTCGTGTGGAAGGGTGGCGTGTGGACCCCGGTGGGCCGCATCGAGCGCAGCGAGAATGGCCACGCGTTCGAGGGCCTCCTCGGCGACGGCCTCTACTGGCTCGTCGAGGACGGCTCGGAGAAGCTCGAGCGCATCTTCACCGTCGACGGCGGCGCGCAGGTCTTCTGGTGACGAACGCGACGTCCGTGCAGCCCGCGATCGAGCTCATCGTCAATGTCGACGACCTCGGCCTGCATCCCGCCGTGCGGCGTGCGGTCGAGGAGTGCGGCGCGGCGGGTACGGTGACGAGTGCGAGTGCGCTGGCGAATGGCCCCGACCAGGACGCGCTGCGCCCGTCGTATCCCGGCATCTCGCTCGGGGCGCATCTCAACATCGTGCGTGGCGCCCCGCTGTCGCCGGCGCGGGAGGTGCGTTCGCTGGTGGGTGAAAACGGCCTGTTTCTCGGCAGTTTCGCGGCACTCGCCGCGCGCGCGCTGCGCGGCGGGATCGTGCGCTCCGAAGTGCGCCTCGAGTGGTCGCGCCAGGTGGCGCACCTGCGCACACGCGGGCTCGCGCTCTCGCACCTCGATTCCGAGCAGCACGCGCATCACCTCCCCGGCCTGTTCGGCGTGGCGTGCGATGTGGCGCGCGAGCACGGGATCGCCTGGGTCCGCCGCAGCGATGAGCGCTTCGGCGGCTTGCGCGTGGGAATCCCCGCGCTGCGTCGCGCGGTCCTGCGCGTGCTCGCCGCGCGCGCGCAGACGGGCCCCGCGGTGGGCACGGTGGACGCGGTGTGGGGCATCGCCGACCAGGGCGCGCGCTGCACCGCCGATGCCTGCGCGCAGGCGCTGCGTGGACGGGGATTCACGCGCCATGGCGGCTCCACGCGCGTCGCCCCGCGCGTCGTTGAGATCGTGT
>Ga0192647_102218_pt1 | contig 12234 bp, 10 predicted proteins | sample LauGreFa1BDMLBSN_2_FD_133046 | JGI IMG/M metagenome (GOLD analysis project Ga0192647, IMG submission 133046) | Freshwater lake microbial communities from Lake Michigan, USA - Fa13.BD.MLB.SN - reassembly | ecosystem: Environmental > Aquatic > Freshwater > Lake | place: Lake Michigan, USA...
GCCGTTGAACTAGCTAAGCGGTTTTCCACTGATGATTCAGGCCGATTTGTGAACGGTGTATTGGCGGCGGTTGCAAAAAACGCTAGGGCTGACGGCTAGACCATCTTCATGTTGTCTGGGGCACTTGCACAGCGAGGTCGAAAGGTAACGACTTCAGTGAGGCACGCATCGCCGTGGACGTGGCTCTTGTTTGCAGCCATCGTCGCTCACATCATTGTGGTCACGAGATTGCAGTGGGATATTCACCGCGGTTTGGGCACGGCCTCGTATGACGTCGGGCTATATGACCAGGGGATTTGGTTGATGTCCCGATTCGAGGCTCCCTTTGTCACACTGATGGGGCGAAACCTCATGGGGGACCATGCGTCGCTCATTCTCTTTTTCGTTGTTCCGTTGTATTGGCTTTTTCCGGGAACTGAAACGCTTCTTGCTTTGCAGGCAGTGGTAATTGCTGCAGGGGCCATTCCTGTCTACTTTTTTGCACGACGCCTCTTGAATAGTTCTTTTTTGGGCTTTCTATTCGGAGTCGTTTGGCTTGTCAACCCGGCTGTCAACGGCACAAATATGGAGAACTATCACCCCGACTCTTTTCTGGGGTTGCTGGTGCCCATTGCGATGGTGTGCGCACTGTCGAAGAAGTGGCGTGGCTACTGGATTGCTCTCGTGCTGTGCCTATTGGTGAAGGAAGACGTCGTTCTAATCGTGTTGCCGCTCGGCGCACTAATTGCATTACGAGGAGATGTTCGCCGCGGAATCATCACGATGGGTGCGGGAATCACTGCATCTCTGGCAGGGATGTATTTGTTGATGCGTAGCCTCATTGGCGTTCCTACACGTAACGGATGGCGAATCCCATTTGGCGGCGTATGGGGATTCATCAATGAAACATTCACGAACCCTACGAATGTGTATAGATATCTCACATCAGAAGGTCGTCTCATGTATCTCTGGAAGATGTTTGCGCCATTGGCACTGATGAGTTTTTTAGCGCCAGAAGTTGCCGCGGTGAGTTTCCTCGTTATCGCATTCAACGTCATCAGTAATTTCTGGTATCAGTTCCATATCGAGTATCACTATTCAATTGTCGCAGTGCCAGCGTTGGTGCTCGCTGCCGTAGTTGGCGCTGCTCGACTTCCGAAACGTTGGAAATATGGGGTTGTGTGCATAGTGGCAATGTCCTCGCTGGTCGCAGGGTATTCATGGTCGTATGTTCCCTTTCGTGCTTCGGAAATGCCGCATTGGGGAGCGCAACATCCCACGGCAGTGGCCGCCCGAGACATCTTGAAGAAGTTGCCTAATGATGCTGTCATCTCAGTTCAGTATTCGCTTGCGCCCCACGTGGCTCATCGAAAAGAGATCTACCAATTCCCCAATCCATTTCGCACCGTGCTGTACGGAACGGATATCTCGCGTGAAGGGGAGAGAAACGCCCGAGCGAACGGAGTGCAGTACGTGGTTCTGTCTCGCCAGCGCGATGATGAGACCGCCAAGGATTGGGCCGCAGAGTCAGCTGATTTTGTGGAATTCGCTAGCAACGAGCACTGGCAGATATTTGTTCGCCGTTCCCCCTAGCACTTCGTGATGCTGGTGGTGTATAGTTGAAGTGACCGTAAAACGAGTCCTGTGAGGCTCGAACGGAAGGACATAGATGATTCAACGAGTTCTCATGCACGCACGCCCCTCGCGAGGGGCGTTTTTCTTGCCCGCAATGCGGTCAAGGTGCGCGTTGTGAGCATCGTTTTTCCTTCCCGTACGGAGATCTTGGCAACGGCGGATGTCGACCGTGCCATTAAGCGAATCTCACACGAGATAGTGGAACGCAACACTGACCTAAGCCAAGTAGTGATTGTTGGAATGCAAACCGGTGGAACCTGGATTGCTGAACGCCTCGCCAGAGGGGTGCAACAGATTGAGTCCTCAGCCACAGTCCCACTCGGTGCAGTCGATATCTCCATGTATCGCGACGATTTCAGTCTTCGCCCCATTGTTCTGAGTGCACCGACGGATATTCCGGTTGATCTCACTGAAAAGACGGTTGTTCTGGTCGACGATGTCTTGTTTACAGGTCGCACAGTGCGCGCCGCTCTTGAAGCACTGAACGATCACGGACGCCCCCGGGCTGTTCAGTTAGCAGTCATGGTGGACCGCGGGCACCGTGAGTTACCTATTCGGCCCGACTATGTAGGCAAGAACATTCCCACACACTTCTCAGACGAAATTTCTGTTGGGCCAGATGGCGTCTTTGTCACAGTGGTGGAAAAGGGGCAAGCATGAATCATTTGCTTTCCACACACGACTTGTCGATTGATGAGATTGTGCAGCTTTTGGAACTCGCCGACCATATGGCTGAAATCAATTCTCGTGCTGTCCCAAAGGTGCCTGCGCTACGTGGCAAGACAATCGCCAGTGTGTTCTTTGAGGACTCGACACGCACACGACTCAGTTTTGAAACAGCAGCGAAGCGATTGTCGGCAGAGGTAATGACTTTCTCCGCCAGCACCTCAAGTGTGAATAAAGGTGAAAGCCTGCGCGACACGATTGAAACGCTCACTGCTATGGGAGTTCATGCTTTTGTCGTACGCCATAAATCGAGTGGTGTCCCAAAGCAGATAACGCAATGGACGAATGCGGCAGTCGTTAATGCCGGAGATGGTTGGCACCAACACCCAACACAAGCAATGCTCGATGCCTACACCATCACCAGAAATTTTGGCGACAAGGAAAGCATGGCTGGCCGAACTATTGCCATTGTGGGCGACATTAAGCATTCACGTGTAGCGCGAAGCAATGTAGATGTGTTCACGCGGATGGGCGCAAATGTGGTGCTGGTAGCGCCCGACGCTTTGCTTCCCAGTTCCATCGAGGGTTGGAACGTATCTACAGCGTCATCCATTGATGAAGTAGTGGGTCACGTTGATGTTCTGTACATGTTGAGAATGCAACGTGAGCGCATGGACGAGTCGTTGGTCATCAGCTTGAAGGAGTACACCGATCTGTATGCCCTGACAGAGGAACGCGCTGCGAGATTGGCGCCTCACGCCTTGCTCATGCATCCAGGACCAATCAATCGTGGCGTCGAAATGCAAGTTGATCCATCGGAAGTTCCGGGGTCACGCATACTTCAACAGGTTGCCAACGGCATCTCTGTTCGTATGGCTGTGCTGTTCTCGTTGCTTGGTGGCGAGATCTCTCCAGCGGCAACTCTTGGTGGTGACGCATGAGTGCAACGAAATCAATCGTTATCCGCGGAGCAACCGTCGTCAACCCAGACGCAGTGTTTGAAGCCGACGTACGTGTTGTCGATGCGCTCATAGATGCAGTAGGGGATGCACTCGAGGGCGACATCGTGCTTGATGGCAGAGGTTGCTATGTCTCTTCAGGGTTTGTCGACCTGCACACACACTTGCGTGAGCCAGGAAAAGAAGAAGCCGAAACTATTGAATCGGGAAGTCGTGCGGCGGCGCTTGGTGGCTACACAGCAGTTGTTGCTATGCCAAATACGGATCCGGCTCAAGACAATGTTGCAACAGTGCGATTTGTTCGCGAGCAAGGCATCAAAGCCAATTTGTGTGAAGTGATGCCATCTGGTTGCATCACGGTTGGTCGTTTGGGCGCAGAGTTGGTGTCTTATGCCGGTCTTGCAGACGAAGGGGTCACTCTTTTTACAGACGACGGCACAGGGGTGCAGGACGAAGACACGATGAAGCGAGCTTTGGTCTCTGCGCGTCTTGCCAACGTCACCTTGGCTCAGCATTGCGAAGTCTCTTCAATGACAAACGGTGCTGTGATGCATGACGGTGCATGTTGTTCTTCCTTAGGAGTTCCGGGATGGCCTTCATTGGCAGAAGAGCAAATGGTGCAGCGCGACATCAATCTTGTTAGAGCCACTGGGGCCAAGATGCATTTCCTGCATTTGTCAACACAAGGAAGTGTTCAGATGGTGCGTGAGGCAAAGGCTGAAGGTTTGCCCATTACTGCCGAAGTAACACCGCATCACTTGTCGTTGCTCGACGAACTACTGACGAGTTTTGACCCCATCTTTAAAGTCAACCCACCACTGCGTACCGCAGCAGACATCGCAGCGCTAAAAGCTGGTGTACTCGATGGCACGATTGATGCCATTGCCACGGACCATGCTCCACACGCCGGACATACCAAAGAACAACCATTAGATCAGGCTCCACCAGGCATGCTTGGACTTGAAACTGCTCTTGCGGTTGTCAATACCTCAATGGATTTAGACGCTCGCAAGATTGTCGAATTGATGTCCTGGAATCCTGCTCGCATTGCTGGTCTCGATGCTCGCCACGGACGTGCAGTTGCCGTCGGTGAACCCGCCAATCTCTGTGTGTGGAATACCGCAGACGTGTGGGAAGTATCGCGCGAGGGTCTTGCAAGCAAAAGCAAAAACACTCCGTATCACGGAATGAATGTTCGAGGACGCGTGCGACACACGTTGTTCAGCGGACAAATAGTCGTCAACGAAGGAAAGGCAACGCGATGAGCGCTCCCATGACAGAAATTTCACTCGTCCTGGAGGACGGGTCAGTATTTGAAGGTGAGGCCATTGGCCATATTCCTGAAAATGGCATCGCTGCTGGAGAAGTCGTTTTTAATACTGCGCTCACCGGATATCAAGAAGTAATCACAGACCCCTCGTATGCGGGTCAGATCATTACGTTCACCACCACTCATATTGGTAACTACGGCGCCACAGCTGCGGATGCTGAATCACGAGGAACATTCGCGCGCGGTGTCATCGTGCGCGACTTGGCTCGGCGTCGAAGCAATTGGAGAAGCGAAACTGATCTCAATGATTTACTAGTTGCTAACAAATTGCCTGGAATTACAGGTCTCGATACGCGCCGCCTCACAAGATTGCTGCGTGATTCGGGTTCTCTGCGTGGTGCATTCGGTACTGCAAGTGAGGCGGATCTGTTATCGGCTGCTCGAGATGAACACGGAACATCTGGCATCGACCTAGTTTCACAAGTAACCACACCACAGCCGTACACCTTCGGCAATGGTAAGTATTCGGTGGTCGCATACGACTTCGGGATCAAAACAACAATTCTTCGTTGCTTGTCAGAGATAGCAACTGTCACGGTTGTTCCAGCTCACATGGGGGCTGAAGAAGTAATCGCATTGAAGCCGCAGGGCATCTTTTTGTCGAATGGTCCAGGCGACCCAGAGATGGTGCCGGGGGCTACGGCGGCAATTCGCAGCATCGTTGAAAATGGTGTTCCCACTTTTGGAATCTGTCTAGGACATCAATTGCTTTCACGAGCATTCGATGGCCATACCTTCAAGTTGCCGTTTGGTCATCATGGTGGCAATCATCCCGTGCGCAATTTGGCTACTGGTTCGGTTGAAATTACGAGTCAGAACCACAACTTCTGTGTCGATGCCGATTCCTTGTCAGGAGTCGCAGACATCACGCATGTCAACTTGAACGACAACACAAACGAAGGAATGCGTTTGCGCAAGCACAACGCGTTCAGCGTTCAGTACCACCCAGAAGCAGGGCCGGGGCCACATGACAGTCGCTACCTCTTTGCTCAATTCGCAGAAATGATGGAGGGCAAGTAATGCCTCGCCGTAACGATTTACACACAATTCTGATTATCGGATCAGGTCCGATTGTCATTGGGCAAGCATGCGAGTTCGACTACTCGGGCACACAAGCATGTCGCGTCTTGAAAGAGGAGGGGTACCGCGTCATTCTCGCAAATTCGAACCCAGCCACCATCATGACTGACCCGGACTTTGCTGATCGCACTTATATCGAGCCGCTGACACCAGAGATATTGGCAAAGATCATCGAACGCGAAAAGCCGGACGCGGTGCTTCCAACTCTTGGTGGCCAGACTGGCCTCAACTTAGCGATGGCTTTGTTTGAACAAGGTCTTGTTGGTGTGCCAGGGACTCCTGAACTAATTGGCGCTAATGCAGAAGCAATTGCTACAGCAGAAGATCGAGACAAGTTCAAACAAGCAATGCTGGAGATTGGCCTGAATGTTCCACGTAGCGGTATTGCACACACGATGGAAGAGGCGGATGCTGTTCTCAAAGAGATCGGGTTGCCGGTCATTATTCGTCCTGCCTATATTTTGGGCGGTCGTGGAACTGGTATCGCTAACACGATGGAGGAGTTCGCCAAGCTTGCACTGAATGGTTTAGATGCAAGCCCAATCCGCGAGATTCTCGTAGAGACTTCAATCGTTGGTTGGAAAGAGTACGAACTAGAAGTCATGCGTGACAAGGCCGATAACTGCGTGATCATTTGCAGTATCGAAAACTTTGATCCGATGGGCGTTCACACGGGTGACTCCATCACTGTTGCTCCTGCACAAACCTTGTCCGATGTTGAGTATCAAAACATGCGCGATGCTGCTTTTGCTTGTATTCGTCGCGTAGGTGTTGAAACAGGTGGTTCCAATGTTCAGTTCGCATTGAACCCGGAGAATGGCGACTTGGTAGTCATTGAAATGAACCCACGTGTATCGCGGTCTTCGGCTTTGGCATCAAAGGCAACTGGGTTTCCTATTGCAAAGATTGCAGCGAAGTTGGCTGTGGGTTACACGCTTGATGAGATTCCCAATGACATCACGCGCATGACCCCGGCGAGTTTCGAACCAACCATTGACTACGTTGTTACAAAGATTCCCCGTTGGGCTTTTGAAAAACTTCCTGGTACTTCGGGTGTACTTGGTACGCAGATGCAAAGCGTTGGCGAAGCAATGTCTATCGGTCGTACTTTCCCAGAGAGCCTTCAAAAGGGTTTACGCTCCCTTGAGCAGGGCCGCTTGGGGTTGAACTGTGATCCAGGCGAATCGCTGTACGACAACTTGTCAGATGAAGCGCTATTGGCCAAGGCGGCTATCGCCACACCGGAACGCATCTTCCAGGTAGGCGAGGCACTGCGACGCGGTTTGTCTGTCGAGCGTGTCTTTGAAGCTACGAAGATTGATCCTTGGTTCCTGGACCAGATGCTCATCATTGTTGATGAACGTCACGCACTTGATGGCACGCCATTGAAGGATGTCACTCGCTCACAGATGCGTCGAGCAAAACGACTCGGGTTCGCAGATGCTCAGATTGCATACCTGCTCAAGAGTGACGAAATGTCAGTACGGGCTCATCGTGAATCACTTGGTGTTATCCCCACCTACAAGACCGTTGATACGTGCTCTGCAGAGTTTGCAGCGCAAACTCCGTACCACTACTCAACCTATGAAGATGAAAACGAAGTGCGTCTATCCGATCGTCCACGTGTCATCATTCTCGGTTCTGGTCCAAACCGCATTGGTCAAGGTATCGAATTCGATTACTGCTGTGTACATGCAAGCTTTGCGCTGCGAGATGCTGGTTACGAGACGGTGATGGTCAACTGCAACCCCGAGACAGTGTCAACCGACTACGACACTTCTGATCGTTTGTATTTCGAACCACTGACTCGTGAGGACGTTCTTAATGTGATCGCTGCAGAAACTCTTGCCGCAGGTGGAGTCGCGCCAAAGGTGATTGTTGGTCTTGGCGGTCAAACTCCGTTGAAGCTTTCTGGTCTCATCGATCCTGCGCTGATTGCCGGAACTTCGCCGCACTCCATCGACCTGGCGGAAGACCGCGAGAAGTGGAATCAACTCTGCAACAGTCTCTCTATCCCGCAGCCTCCTGGTGGCACAGCCGTCACGTTTGAAGAGGCGAGCAAGATTGCGTCATCAGTGGGATACCCCGTCCTTGTTCGTCCAAGTTATGTGTTGGGCGGTCGCGCTATGCAGATCGTGCACGACCATGCCGCACTTGAGCGCGCCATGGATCAGATGGCTAAAGATGGAAGTCTTGGTAAAGAAGGCGGCCTTTCTGCTGAACGTCCAGTTCTCATCGACCATTTCTTGGAGGACGCAACTGAAGTAGATGTTGATGCCATTCGAGATCACACCGGTGAAGTGTTGATTGGCGGCGTTATGGAACACGTTGAAGAGGCTGGAGTTCACTCTGGAGACTCGGCATGTGCGATACCGCCTCAAACCTTGCCGTCATGGGTAGTCGAAGTCATCAGTGCCTACACAACTGCCATTGCTAATGCGCTCGATGTGCGTGGTCTTATCAATGTGCAGTTCGCTGTGTTGGGAACAACCGTGTTCGTTATCGAGGCAAACCCACGTGCATCTCGTACGGTTCCTTTTGTCGCTAAAGCAACTGGCGTTCCACTTGCAAAAGTTGCAAGTCGAGTCATGCTCGGAGCAACTCTTGCAGAATTACGTGTTGAAGGTTTGCTCACGCCTCCAGTTACTGGTGGACATGTTTCCGTGAAAGAAGCAGTGCTTCCTTTCAACAGGTTCCCAGAAGTTGATACGGCGCTCGGGCCTGAGATGCGCTCCACCGGAGAAGTGATGGGAATCGATCGCACCTTCGGTCGCGCTTTTGTTAAATCTCAAACCGCGGCTGGAACTGTCTTGCCAACATCAGGAATGGTCTTTCTCTCTTTGAATGATGGTGACAAGCCAGCAGGTCTTGTGGTGGCTAAGCGTCTGCGTGAGTTGGGCCTTGGCATCGCGGCTACAACAGGAACCGCTGCGTACTTGGCCAAGTTTGACCAGACAGTAGATCTGGTGGTGGGGAAGTTGTCTGAAATTGAAGGTTCGACAATGGATAATGCAGTTGACTTGGTAGCGCAAGGTGCGATCAGTTTCGTTGTCAATACTCCACATGGTCGTGGTTCTCGTGAAGATGGCGAAGCAATTCGTAAAGCAGCCAACTCAAACCGTGTGTCGTCGGTGACCACTGTTGAAGCGGCACTTGCTGCAGTCAATGGTTTATGGGAACAACGACTGTCTGAAGTTGAAGTACGTTCATTGCAGGAATATCACGGACGGGCATAATGAAACGACGTAGTGAACGGATTCTCCAAGAACTTGGTGGAGTGCAATGTGGCGGGTTAACTCTCGCTAATCCGTTCATGACTGCTTCAGGTACCAGCGGTCACGACGTTGAACTCGGTTCATATATGCCGCTTGATCGTTTGGGTGCAGTTGTTGTCAAGAGTTTGTTTCACGAACCATGGGAAGGAAATCCGGCTCCGCGTGTTCACCTCGCCCAAGGCGGCATGATTAATGCAGTTGGATTGCAAGGTCCTGGTGTTGTTGCATGGATACACGAATCGTTACCAGCATTGGAGGCAGCCAATGTCACAACAGTTGCCAGCATCTGGGGACGCACATTGCATGAGTATGTTCTTGCAGCAAATCAACTGCGCGCAGCTGGTCAAAGTATTTCAGCAATTGAAGTGAACTTGTCATGTCCAAACTTAGAAGGACGAAGTGGCATTATCGCTCACGACCCTTCACTTGCTGGTCGCATCATCTCTGCAGTCTGCTCAGAGTCGATTGTTCCGGTGTGGGCAAAGCTGAGCGCCAACACAGACCGCGTGGTTGAAGTATCGACCGCGGTGCGAGATGCGGGTGCATCGGCAATCACTCTCATCAACACGATGCTCGGTATGCAGATCAGCAGATCATCGGGCCGGCCTTCGCTTGGTAATGGCGGCGGTGGACTGTCGGGTCCTGCAATTCGTCCCATCGCTATTCGTGCCGTACACGATGTCAAGTCAGCCATGCCAGATGTAGACATCATTGGTGTTGGGGGTATCGCGTCTGGAAATGATGCAATTGAAATGATGATGGCAGGAGCTCGGGCTGTTCAAGTAGGCACCGCGAGTTTTGCTTCTCCTTCGGCCGTGTGGGACATTGCGCGTGATGGAGCAGTGCGCATGAAGGAACTGGGGTTTTCATCCTGGGACGATGTGGTGGGTTGCGTTCATCGGTCGTAGGGCTCGTTTCCTTCATTGATGGGTGGGCAGATCGCTCGCTCGGAACTATCATTGGATTATGGAAAGCACTATTCGAGATGTTCAGCGTGTTGCTGAGATCCGCGCTTACCGTATTCAGGCAGTCAAGTTGTCGTCCACTGCGAATTTGGCTCAGGTTTTTGCTTCGCCCAGTACCTATGGCGCTGTGTACCTCGTGAAGTTGCTCGATGTGCATCCTGCGCTTGGCAAGGTTGTCGGTCGCCGACTCATGGACACTTTGGGGCTTCCACCGTTTATCACAGTGGCGCAACTGAGCAGTTCTCAACACGCCGCGATTCTGAGCGCTTGTGGAGAGCAACATGGCTGACCCACTGATTTTCATCGTGTCTGGCCCAGGTGGTGCAGGTAAAGGAACCATCGTTGATGAATTGATGGCGCGTGATCCATCTTTGTGGTTGAGTAAGTCATGGACAACACGTGCACAACGTGAAGGTGAGCCAGATGATGCTTACGTGTTTGCAACTCGCCAGGCTTTTGAGGAACGAATTGCTGATGGCGGTTTTTTGGAGTGGACAGAGTTTCTCGGAAACTTGTATGGATCTCCTTTGCCAGAACTCGATACGGAGAGTGACATTGTTCTGGAAATCGAACTGAATGGCGCTCGCCAAGTGAAGGGTGCACACCCTGAAGCTCTCGTTGTGTTTGTTCGTCCACCGTCGCGTGAGGAACAGCAACGACGACTGCAGGGTCGGGGAGACCCAGATGAACATGTGGTGGAACGCCTTCGTAAGGCAGACGAAGAAGAACGAGAAGGCGCAGTATTAGCCGATTTTGTCGTGGTGAATGATGATTTTGAGCGCGCAATTGCCGAGATACAGGCATTTATCGGTGCAGCGAGAGATTCACGCCGATAACCTTGAGGCGACTTCGGAGGTCCCCCATGTCCCGTCAAAATGACTCCATGATTCACCCACACATCGAAGGTCTTCTCGACCGCGTTGACTCGAAGTTCAGCCTTGTCACGCTTGCTTCGTACCGTGCACGTCAAATCAATTCGTACTTCAACCAATTGGGCGAAGGTCTTGGCCACATGATTCCACCACAGGTTTCTTCTGTTGCTCGCAAGCCGTTGTCCATCGCTTTCGAAGAAATTGCCGCAGACAAGATTGTCAAGATCGAGCGTTTGCCGTTCGATGAACTTGACGAGCTTGAAGCAGAAGCAGCAGCCATCTTTGGTGACTCTCCTGAAAATGGCATCGCACTTGATGACGAGTCGTCAGATTCTGACGCTGAGTAAATAACTCTTCTTTCTCGATTCATTATGTTGGAAAACGTTCAGGGTCGAAACATTGTCCTTGGCGTATCGGGTGGCATTGCCGCCTATAAGTCGGTCGAACTCTGTCGTCGTTTAGTTGATGCCGGTGCGTATGTAGCGCCCATCATGACCGAAGATGCTCACCGATTTATTGGGCCGGTCACTCTGTCAGCGTTGGCCTCAGAGCCGGTGCACACAAGTCTCTGGGACGATGCTTCGCCGATTCCGCACACTCGCCTTGGACAAAACGCAGATGTCATTGTTGTAGCGCCTGCAACCGCGCGAGTAATTGCTTCTTATGCAATGGGTTTATCGCACGATGTTTTAGTCGCCACATTGATTGCAACGCGAGCACCGGTGGTGTTGTGTCCAGCAATGCACACAGAAATGTGGGAACACCCAAGTGTGCAACACAACATTGAAGTTCTGCGGTCGCGCGGAGTAATCATCGTGGAACCACAATCAGGTCGCCTCGCTGGTGGCGATATTGGCACTGGACGACTTGCCGACACTGACTCCATTGCGAGTGCCATTGATTCTGTCCTTGCTTCCTCCCATGATCTTTCAGGTGTGTCTGTACTTGTGACTGCCGGCGGTACTCGCGAACCAATCGACGCAGTACGTGTAATTGCAAACCGCTCTTCGGGTAAACAGGGCTACGCCATTGCAGAGAACGCTGCTCGTCGCGGTGCGACCGTGACTCTTGTATCCACTGTTGATAGACCCACGTTGGCAAGCATCACGGTGATTCCTGTAGAGACTGCTGACGACATGTTGCGTGCCGTTACCTGTCATAGCGATTCGAGTGACGTCATTGTCATGAGTGCAGCCGTGGCAGATTTTCGACCAGTGCAACGTTCCGATGGAAAGATCAAGAAGGCCGACGGAGTTCCTGAGATTGTCCTTGAGAAAACGCCTGATATTTTGGCTGGGCTTGGTGCTCGCAAGCGCGAGGGCCAAATACTCGTGGGATTTGCAGCCGAGACCGAAGACCTCATAGTGCACGCTCAAGACAAGCTGGTTCGAAAGAATCTCGACCTCATTGTCGCCAATGATGTATCGGCCCCAGGGGTGGGTTTCAGCCATGACACCAACGCCGTCACCATTT
>Ga0192647_102224_pt1 | contig 12210 bp, 10 predicted proteins | sample LauGreFa1BDMLBSN_2_FD_133046 | JGI IMG/M metagenome (GOLD analysis project Ga0192647, IMG submission 133046) | Freshwater lake microbial communities from Lake Michigan, USA - Fa13.BD.MLB.SN - reassembly | ecosystem: Environmental > Aquatic > Freshwater > Lake | place: Lake Michigan, USA...
AGCATTAGCGGTGGAAGCTGCTGTATCCTTTTTAGCTGTGGAACCAGCACCTTCGTAGTATGCTTTCAATGCTTTTTCAGCATCTTCAAATGGTTTGCTCAATTCTCCAATATTGTATACTTCCCAGAACTGGAGGTTGGCAGTTGCCTGCAAATATTTTCTAACACGCTCAGGATCGTCTTTTACGCCTGGAAGTTCAACGGTGATAATACCCTTTGTTTTGTCCAATTGAATATTCGGTTGCGCAACTCCGAACTGGTCGATACGCTTTTGAAGTACGTTGAAAGTATTGCTGATGGCTCCGTCTGCTGATTGTTTCAATTTATTGATGACATCATTGTCGCTGTCATCAATTTTTACTGTGCGTCCGCCGGTACCTGCAAACAAAGCAGCAAGCCTGGCATTTGGATTTTGTTTCTTGTATGCATCTGCAAACAGGGTGATGAAATCTGCATCACTGCTGGCTTTCTGACTGATTGCTTCGTTGATGGCATTGTTCAACGCTGCATCTTTTGGATTGTTGGCAAGTGATCTGAGCAAACCCTCCAATTCAACTTCCAAGGTAACGCTCATGCCGCCTTGTAAATCGAGTCCAAGGTTCAATTCCTGCTCCTTCGCTTTTTGATAGCTGATCTCTCCTGTGATACCATAAGTCACAGTCACATCTTTGGTGCTATCCAATAGCCTGCGGTATCTTCTGTTGAACTCCAGGTCTTTTGCCTCGGTATCTGCATTCGGGAAATTGGCTTTTACGTAAGCCAAAGCTTTCGATTCCTGCTTCTTTTCGTGGTTGCGAACAACCAGTGTAAAATGAAGCTGGTAGATTGAAATGAGGATCAATGCAATCGCAAAAAAACGAACCAATCCTTTCAGTTGCATATAGTTAAGTGTTTGTAGGGCGGCAAAGATAGGGATTTTAGCCTCAAAATCAGGGCAAAAGGAGGTTTTTTGGAGTGCCGAAAGATGCCCCGAACTGTGACTAACTTTCTCCCAATTTATGGGGTGGTTTTTTAACTTTGCGCCAAATTAATTGTATGAAACTCTCCTCAAGATTGGATTTGTTTGCAGAACCTGAAACACTCAAAATGGCAAAGCTCGGAAGAGAGCTCAGGGCCAAGGGGGTTGATGTGATTGATCTGTCTCTGGGGGAGCCGGATTTTGATACACCTGTTCATATCAAAAATGCCCTTAAAAAGGCAGTGGATGACAACTACAGCCATTATACACCTGTTGCAGGGTATCCCGATTTAAGGGAGGCGGTTTGTACCAAACTAAAGAGAGATAACAACCTTGATTACAAACCTGAAAACATATTGGTCTCTACAGGTGCAAAACAGAGTTTGGCAAATGTGGTTATGGCCGTTGTTGACAAAGGGGACGACGTGGTGATTCCAACACCGTATTGGGTTACCTACTCTGAAATTGTAAAGCTTGCTGAAGGAAAAGTGACATTGGTGCGTACTTCCATTGAAAACAAATACAAGCTGACTGCTGCTGAATTAGAAGCTGCCATCACTCCTAAAACGAAACTGTTCATTTTCTCTTCACCCTGTAATCCAAGTGGATCTGTTTATACAAAAGATGAACTTGCTGCATTGGCAGATGTATTCAGAAAACATCCGAACATCTTCATCATTTCAGATGAAATTTATGAGTACATCAATTTTGTAGGAAAGCATGAAAGCATTGCTCAATTTGAAGATCTGAAAGATCGAATCATCATCATCAACGGTCTGAGCAAAGGATATGCAATGACTGGATACCGTCTTGGTTACATCGCTGCACATCCAGATGTCATCAAAGCTTGCGAAAAATTACAAGGACAATATACAAGTGGAACCAATGCCGTAACCCAGCGCGGTGCGATTGAAGCATTGACCGGCGATCTAAAACCAAGCATTGAGATGAACACAGAGTTTGGCAGAAGGAGAGCACGCATGCTTGAGTTATTGAAAGCGATCCCAGGCATTCAAATTGCAGAGCCAGATGGAGCGTTTTATGTATTTCCAGTTGTTACCGCCTATTTCGGAAAGAAGAACGGAGAAGAGCTGATCAAAGATGCAGATGATCTTTGCATGTATTTATTGAATACAGCGCATGTGTCAACCGTTACGGGTAGGGCATTTGGTGAACCAACTTGTATCAGAATTTCTTTCGCCAACAGCATGGAAAAAATTGAATCAGCTATGCAGCGCATCAGTGATGCACTCAAGAGGCTGGCTTAATTTTTTACCAGGCTATTCCATAATCTTCACCGTGATTACTGGATCCTCCCCAAAGGCTCCCGTGTTTCCAGTCAAAGTATATTGCATTGATGGGTCCTGATGTTCTATCATCAAAACTCAATATATACCCCATCTTTTTCAAAGTATCTCTGACTGATTGTGGGGTGCGATCCTGCAGCAGAATGCTTCCGGGTCTTGGTTTTCGGTCATCGATTTTCATTCCGCCCAATGAAAGCCAAAGCTGATTGCTGTTGATATTCGCTGCCTCGGTTGCTTGTTGTACTGTCATCCCAAATTCAACCATGTTGAGAAAAAACTGCAAGAGGTTTTGATCTTGTGTATCACCTCCCTGTACTGCAAAGGCAATAAATGGTTTTCCGTCTTTCATTGCGAGACTGGGTGTGAGTGTAACACGTGGACGCTTGCCAGGGGCAACAACGTTAAAAGGGTTTAAGCTTGAGTCCAACACGAAACTTTGCATGCGTTGGCTCATTCCAACACCTGTCTTGCCGGCAATGCATGCGGGTATCCACCCGCCGCTGGGTGTGATGGATACAACCCAACCTTCTTTGTCGGCTGCTTCCACTGAAGTAGTCCCTCTCCACAACCTATCCTGGTATTCCATATCCAACATGGCGAGTCCACCTGAATCATGCGCTGGTACAAAATTTCTTCCTGCACTGTCGAATTCAGCAAATCCTCTCTTTGCCAACAGTTCTTTGAATGGATTTATTTTTCCTTCGAATGGGTAAGGATCCCCGGGTCCAATGTTTGCAAGATTTTTTGTTGAATCAATCTGACCTGCACGAAGCTTTGAATACTCTTTGCTGAGGAGTCCCTTTATGGGAATCTGTGGACTAAACTTCGGATCACCGTAATAAAAATCGCGGTCTGCAAATGCCATGCTCATGGCTTGGTAAACAGTGTTGATATACTTTACGCTGTTGTATCCCATTGCCTTAAGATCAAAATTTTCAAGGATGTTCAAGGCTTGCAGCATTGAGGGACCTTGTGTCCATTCCTGAAGTTTGTACACATCGATTCCTTTGTATTTGATATGTGTTGGTGCTTCTTCAACAGGTTTCCAGTTGGCAAGATCCTGCTTGGTGATGAGTCCACCTTGCTCCTGACACCCGCGCACAAATTCATCTGCAATATCTCCTTTGTAAAATCTTTCAAATGCAGCCATGATCGCCACTTTGCGCGATGCTCCTTTCTTCAAAGCATTTTGCTCAGCTTCCACCATTTTTGAAAGTGTGTTGAATAAATCTTTTTGAACGAATATTTCTCCAGCTTCTGGCGCTTCTCTTTTTTCACCTAGGTGTGGAAGGAATACTGATTTGCTGTAAGGCCATTGTTTTATTCTGTCTTTACCTCTCTCAATGCTATTGGCAGTTTGTGCTTCAATAGGATATCCAGCCGCCAATTGCATGGCGGGTTCCAACACTTCTTTCAAGCTTTTCGTTCCATACTCTGCCAACATGTAACAGAGTCCACCAGGTGTTCCTGGTGTCGTTGCGGCCAGTGGTCCATACTCAGGTGGAAAATTGTATCCTTTGCTCTTGAAGAATTCAGGAGTAGCACCTGTGGGTGCAACACCCATTGCACTGATGCTGAAAACTTTTTTTGTTTTAGGATTGTATATGATTGCCTGTGTCTCTCCGCCCCAACTGAGTACATCCCACATGGTGCAGGTTGCCGCCAGCATAGCACACGCTGCATCAACAGCATTTCCTCCTGCATTGAACAACTTGGTTCCAGCAGTTGCTGCCAGCGGTTTGCCTGTGATGGCCATCCAATTCTTTCCATGCAAAGGGGGCTTCTGTGTTTGTTGTGCAGTTGCTGACAATACCAGTATTGCCAACATCCAAAACGAGCATATTCTTTTCATACTTAAATAATCTGAAACTAAATGTAGTCAAAAAACAAATGTCGATCGAGTTCTGTTGCACTTGAACGATTTCGTAGAAATATATTTTGTACAGGATGGTATGCTGCATGGTTGCTTATTAATTATTACCTTCAGGATGAGAAAAAACGTATCAGCCAATGGCAAAAAGAGTGGTCACTTTGGGAGAAATCATGTTGCGGCTTTCTACTCCCAATCACAAAAGAATTTTGCAGTCAGAATCCTTTGATGTCAATTACGGAGGTGGAGAGGCCAATGTAGCGATTGCTGTATGCAATTACGGACTCCAAGGCGTTTTTGTTTCCAAACTCCCTGACAACTCAATTGGTCAATCTGCGATCAATCACATGAGAAAATTTGGTGTGGATACAAGCCGTATCATAAGAGGAGGAGATAGAATGGGGGTTTATTATGTAGAATCAGGTGCCTCTATCCGTTCATCTCAGGTCATATATGACAGGAGGGATTCCTCCTTTGCCAAAGCAAATGCCAATGAATTTGATTTTGAGAAAATATTGGAGGGGGCTGATTGGTTCCATGTTTCCGGCATCACCCCTGCGATTTCAAAAGAAGCAGCGAGCATGACAGAGCAAGCCTTGAAAATAGCCAGATCTAAAGGCATTACTACCAGCTTTGATTTGAATATTAGAAAAAAGATGTGGACTTCCGAACAGGCTGCGCCAGTCATTTCCTCCATGTGGAAATATGTAGATGTTGTCATTGGAATGGAAAAAGATTTCTTTGCAGCATTGGGAAATCCATTGGATGATTTTGATTATGCTGGAAAAACGAATTTGAAAGTATTTGAAGAGGCTGTTCAGCAATTGCAGACGCGTTTCGGATTCAAATACTTTGCCTCAACGTTGAGGATGAATCAATCAGCTAGTTACAATGAATTGGCTGGATTCATTTCAGACGGAAAACAATTTCATCTCACCCAGAAATATGATATTCACATCGTGGACAGAGTAGGTTCGGGTGACAGTTTTGCCAGTGGTTTGATATACGGATTGATGGCGGGCAAATCCATGCAGGATGCTGCGGAGTTCGGTGTTGCAGCCAGTGCCCTGAAGCATACTTTTCCGGGTGACACCAACTATGCAACCATTCAGGAGATTGAAAATCTGATTCATACAGGCGTAGGTGCCAATGTTCAACGTTAAATTATTTCCATGTACAAGACACAAGAAATCATTGATGCCATTACAAGTCAAGGCATGCTTCCTTTGTATTTCAATGCAGATGAACAAGTAAGTGTCGAAATCTTTCGTGCATTGTACAGGGCAGGTGTAAGAACAATAGAATTCACCAACAGGGGAGAAGAAGCGCTTTCCAATTTTAAAAAATTGGTTGAAATAAAGAATGCTGAAATGCAGGATGCGATCATAGGTATAGGTACCATTAAAAATTTACATCAGGCAAAAACATATCTGGATGCTGGTGCCGCTTTTCTGGTAAGTGCAGGATATGATGGTGATGTAGCTGCCTATTGTACCAAACATGATATTTTCTATGGTCCAGGTTGCATGACTCCCACTGAAATTCAGGCCGCAGAAAATGCAGGTGTGAAGTTTGTAAAGCTCTTTCCTGGCAACATGCTGGGGCCGTCATTCATGGCGGGTATCAAGGATATTTTTCCAAAGATGGTTTTTATGCCAACAGGTGGTGTTGATACAACGAGAGAAAGCATTGAAGGTTGGTACAATTCTGGTGTAAGTGCAGTCGGGATGGGCAGCAAATTGGTGAGCAAAAAATTAATGGATGCGAGAGACTATGTCGGCATCGAAAAAATTGCAGCAGAAGTGTTGAGCATCATCAGTTCAATCAGAAAATAATTTTCTTTCATGAAAAAATATATTTCAACCATACTGACACTTTCTTTGATGCAGTTGGCTTTTGCGCAATACAATCCCTTGTACAAAAAAATTCCAAACTACATAGATGCGCCTGACGAAGAATCTAGTGCAATTGATGGAGTGCTCCGTATTTCAAAGGTTTCTATACCTGGCTATGCTTTTTTTTCTGCAGGGAATGATGATCCTAAACCCTGTGTGATTATTTGTCCTGGTGGCGGATACCGTATTTTGGCCTCAGAGCATGAAGGAACCGATGTGGCAAAATATTTCAATAGCATCGGTATCCATGCATTGGTTTTGAAGTATAGAATTCCATCAGATGATCATCAGCCCGATAAAAAAATGGCCCCCTTGCAGGACGCGCAAAGGGCGGTGCAATTGGTGAGGGAACATGCAAAAGATTGGAAAGTGGATCCCAGTAAAGTTGGCATCATGGGATTTTCTGCAGGCGGACATTTGGCTAGTTCACTGGCTGTTCATTACGATGACATTAAAATAAAAGAAAATAATAAGATTTCAGTGCGTCCAGATTTTCAAATTTTGGGATACCCCGTGATTTCTTTTAGCAAGTTTTCTCATGTAGGATCCAGAAAAAATTTACTGGGAAAAGATTCCACTGAAAGCATGATGAATTATTTCTCCAATGAAATGCATGTCAATTCTAATACTCCCATTGCCTTTCTGGTGCATGCAAAGGATGACAAGGTGGTTCCGATTGAAAACTCTTTCATATATGTTGATGCCTTGAAATCGAATGGAGTTGAGGCTGAGCTGTTTGTTTATGAAACAGGTGGACATGGATTTGGGATGATCAATAAAACCAGTTCAGAAAGCTGGATCAATGCAATGAAATCCTGGCTACAGAAAAACAAAATTATCCAATAGTTCTTTTCTTGCGTTGTATGGAGTTGATCCAAACACCTGCAACAATCAAAATACTTGCAATGATTTTCATGGGCGTCAACTCCTCATGTAGAATAAAGATAGCACCCAGTGTCCCGAACAATGGTTGAAAATAAACAAAGCTTCCTGTTTTAGAAGGCCCCCATTGTTGAACGCCCCAGTTCATCAATAGGTAACTTATAAAAGTTCCCAGAAACAAAATGTGGAAAAACCAATAGTAAGTGGATGCTGGAATGACTGACCAAGAAATATCTAAAAAATCTGAAATACAATAAGGAGTGCTGCTAATCGTTCCGATCAGAAACACATATTTGAGCACAGTAATAAAGTGGTATTTGCCTGTTATTTTTTTTATGAGGATGAGGTAAGAAGAATAGCAGACAGCTGCGATCAACACCATTGCGTCTCCCAGCAATGATGCAGGGTTCTGCGTTGTTCCTTCATTTCTGGTAATGATCATCATCCAGGCACCTGAAACACCAAGCAAGAGTCCGATGATTTTATTCCAGCCAAAAACTTCTTTTAAAAAAACAGTCGCAAGGATCGAAACAAAGATGGGGGTTGCCATGTTCAGCAAGGAGGCATGAACTGGATTGGTATGTGCGATCCCATTGATGGAGAGAATCTGATTCAGTGCAATGCCTGTGATAGCAGCCAAAAAAATAGTGAGCAGATCATCTCTCTTTATTTTTTCATTTTTACCAATAATATAGGGCAGGAAAAAGAATACAATCGAAGCAAAAACCATTCTAAGATATCCCAGTGAGATCGGGGAGATGTATAACGGGGCAATTTTTTTTACTGCAATGACATTGGTGCCAAAGAAAAAATTGGCGGCTACCAGTGCAGCCGCCGTTTTAAAAAATTCTGACTTCAGTGAATTAGTATTTGAAGACTTTTCCACCCGCCATTACTTCTTGTGTTTTTTCATCGAAGGTTACCTTCTGACCTGTTCTTGCAGCAGCATTGGTCATGATGGTTGCAATAGAATGCGTGTAACCCGCTTCAACAGGTGCATTCGGCTGTTTTCTGCTTCTGACACATTCCATCCAGTTGCGCACGTGTGCAGATGTAAGCATGTCGCCTCCTGTATTGGCACCTGTTTCTACTTTGATGGCTAAATCTGTAAGGTTTACCTCAGGTAATAAATTCGCCTTCATGTTCATTGCTTTTGCAGCTCCTTCTCTGAGTCCACCTTTTGGTGAAACCTTGTTGGTCATCAGGTTCAATTCACCGCCATTGCTGTAGTAGATTTCACTTGGACTCTCATCGCCATGGTGCATTCTCGACATGAATACAACCTGGAATCCTTTGGATAAATCATCCGAAGGTCCATATTCAAATACAGCTGTGGTGGTATCCCAGTTTCTTCTTCCGTCTTTCCATTGATAAACACCTCCATTGGCAACCACACTTCTTGGATGTTTCAATCCGGTGAACCAATGTACAGTATCAATCTGGTGACTCATCCATTGTCCAGGCATACCTGATGAATATGGCCAAAATAGACGATATTCCAAATATTTTCTTGGATCAAATTTTTCAAACGGTCTATTCATCAGATAGCGTTTCCAATCCAGGTCTTCTTCACGGCATTTTGAAACCAGATCCGGTCTTCTCCACCTGCCAGGCTGATTGACATTCCAGGTTAGCTCAACCATTGTGATGTCTCCAAACTTTCCGTCCTGGATGAATTTTGCTGCTGCATGATAATTAGGACCTGATCTTCTCTGAGATCCTACTTGAATAATTCTGTCTGATTCCTTTGCGGCCTTCAATGCAGCACGGTTGTCTTCCATTGTTTCAGCAAAAGGTTTCTCAACATAGATATCTTTTTTTGCCTTCAGCGCTTCGATGGTATGCAATGCATGTTGGAAGTCAGCCGTTGATATAAATACAGCATCGATGTCTTTTAGGGCATACAATTCTTCATTGTTTTTACAGCCAATGATATCATGCTCCATTTTTTTCTTCAAAAATTCAACGCCCTCATCTCTTCTGTATTTCCATATGTCTGATACTGCAACAATATCAAAATTCATTTCCTTGTAATGTTGCATGAATGCAGGGATATGTGATTGACGATGTCTGTCGGAAAAACCGATCACACCACAACGAACCTTGTCGTTGGCCCCAAGAATATTTCCATAGGATTTAGCGGTCCACCCCATGGAGACCAATGCGGTAGCAGCTCCAGCTTGTGCTGTTTGTTTGATAAATTTTCTACGAGGAGTCATATGGTTTGTTTTTGTTGTTATTAAATTAAGCAATAGTTGATGATTAAATTCCACTGAATGCGACGAGCCCACCGTCTACAAAGATGTCCGTTCCATTCACAAAAACCGATGCATCACTTAACAAATATATCAATGCTCCAACCAGTTCCTCCGGTTTTCCCATTCTCCCACCGGGTGATTTTTTGATGACGAGATTTCCTCTATCAGTAAGTGAGCCATCCGGATTGGTTAGCAAGGTTCTGTTTTGTTCTGTGAGAAAAAATCCTGGCATGATTCCATTCACCCTCACCTTGTCTCCATGTCTTTTTGCAACTTCGACGGCCATCCACCTGGTGAAGCAATCAACACCTGCTTTTCCAAGGCTGTATCCGAGTACTTTAGTAATTGATTCTTTTGAACTGACCGAGGAAATGTTCACGATGCTGCCACCACCTTGCTTGGCAATGACTGATCCGAAAATTTTGGTTGGAATAATGGTGCCCATCAAATTCAAATCCAATACCTGCTGGAGTCCCTCGATATTCATTTCGAATACATCCTGCTCTGGTTGAATCACTCCTTGAGGCATGTTTCCACCAGCACCATTCAGTAATCCGTCGATGCGACCGAATTTTTCAAGCACAACATCCCTCACATGTTCCATATCCTTTACATCTAGCACATTCCCTTTCACAAAGATGGCTGCGCCTCCATTCTTGTTGATGTCATCGGCTCTTTTATTGCCTTCTGTTTCGTTTCTGCCAATAATGGCAACTTTTCCTCCAAATGCAGCAATGCCTTCTATGAATGCCTTGCCCAATACGCCTGTTCCTCCTGTTACGACGATGACTTTGTCTTTTAAGCTGAATAGGTTTTGATAGTTCATTTTAAAGCGTTGTAATTGTTTTACTTATTATTAAGTTGACCGTTAACAGTTAACAGTTAACAGTTAACAGTCAACTGTCAACTGTTAACGGTATTTCATTCATTCATACTCCGAAGTATACCCAACTGCAGTCCGCGGATTTCCGCCAGTCCCCTTAGTCGTCCAATGCAGGAATAACCTGGATTGGTAACTTTTTTCAAATCATCAATCATTTGATGTCCATGATCTGGTCTGAATGATATTTGGTAGGGGACTTCCTGTTGAATTTTCAACAGTTCTTTCAGCACCGCATACATATCGTTGTCTCCTGCTAAATGATCATCTTCAAAGAAATTACCTTGTTTGTCTTTTTTTACATTCCGAAGGTGGGTGAAATGAATGCGTTTGCCAACTTTTTTTACCATCTCTGGAAGATTGTTGTTTGGATTTGCTCCCAGTGAGCCTGTGCAGAAACAAACACCATTGCTTTTATTGGGAACTGCATCTAAAATATATTGGAGGTCCTCCATGTTTTTGACAATCCTTGGCAATCCCAATATGTCAGTAGGGGGATCATCTGGATGAATGGCCAATTGGAGCCCCAACTCATCGCAGAGTGGAGTGATTTGCTGCAGAAAGAAGACGAGATTGCTTCTTAAGACAGTTGCATCGATGTTTTTATATCTTGCAAGTTTAGTCCTCATGCCTTCTATGGTTTCTTTTTTCTCACCAGGAATCCCAAACATGACAACACCTGCAAGATGTTCGAGCTCCTCTTTGGTATATTTGGCATGACGTTTTTTTGCCTCATCTTTTATTTCCTGCGAATAATCTTTTTCAGCATTTTCTCTTTGCAGTAAATAGATGTCAAAAACTGCCAGGTCCACCCAATTAAAATACAAAGCCTTTGAGCCATCCGGCATTTCTAAATCAAGATTGGTTCTTGTCCAGTCGTTCACTGGCATGAAATTATAGGTGATCACACGAAGTCCGGCTTTGGCTAAGTTCCTCAGGCTTTCTTTGTATTTCTCAATCCATTTCAGGTAGTCACCTGACTTTGTTTTGATCTCTTCGTGGATGGTCACGCTCTCAACCACATCCCAGGTGAGTCCGTATGATTCAATCATATTTTTTCTTTCCATGATCTCCTCATAGCTCCATACTTCACCATGGGGTACATGATGCAATGCGGTTACAATTCCAACTGCACCTGTTTGCTTAATGTCTTGCAGGGTTACGGGATCATCCGGACCGAACCATCTCCATGTTTGTCTTAGTTCTTTCATTATTTATTCTGTTACGATTTCAACTTTTTCTATGCTGCTCTTGGGTATTTCTTTTTTGCGGATAAAAATGGACTGATCTGTTTCTTTTGAGATCACTCCGGTTGTAATTGTTTTTCCATCTTTGCCTATGACTCTTATTTCAATTGATTTTGAAATAAAATATTGGTAAGCAGATTTTTCATAGCTGTTAACTTGAGGAGGTATGACACCTTTTCCATTTTTGGTGGTAATCAATACAACTCCACCAAATCCCCTTGCACCATACAGTGAAGCTGCAGCATTGTCTTTCAATACCGTGATTTCTGCTACATCCAATGGGTTGATCAAACTGATGTCGCCATCATACATGACCCTGTCAACCACAAAGGCTGCAGGAACTTTTCCTTTCATATTCCTCGCATCCCTGATGTAAACTTGTTGTTGACTTCTGATACCTGTATTGATGCTCACATCTACTCCTGGAACCGTCCTGAGCATGTCATATATATTTCTTACTGTTCCAGCACTGGGATCTTGTGTGGTTTGTGCAAAGCTTGTCGACAACCATTGTAAAGCCAATATGGTCAATATCAACCTCATTTTTCTTTGTTTGCAAGGGCTCTTGCTTCGGTTGTTGTGAAATATTTGGCAATCATGTTCGGGACTTCCCAAGATGGCATGTTGTTGTTTTTCAAGTACTCAAGGTATTTTTCTGTTACCCTTGCAAAGTGGGTTTCATGACTCTCTTTGTATTGATCCGGAATGATTACTTCCCATCCTTTGCTGTTTTTTTTGACCGACACACCTGGATATTTGACATTGATTTTTTGAATCGATGCCAGGAGATTATTTTCAAATGCTTTATCACCAGGACCTTCTACATAAAGGGTAGGTTTGAAGTTTTCCTCCTTTCCCTGACGAATGATCAAGGATGATTTGGTTCCCCTCATCAATGAATAGTGGGTATCGCC
>Ga0192647_102227_pt1 | contig 12196 bp, 20 predicted proteins | sample LauGreFa1BDMLBSN_2_FD_133046 | JGI IMG/M metagenome (GOLD analysis project Ga0192647, IMG submission 133046) | Freshwater lake microbial communities from Lake Michigan, USA - Fa13.BD.MLB.SN - reassembly | ecosystem: Environmental > Aquatic > Freshwater > Lake | place: Lake Michigan, USA...
TCAATCAAGGCGGCGACCTGCGTCTTCAAACCATAGACCTCGTTGTTGGCTTTCTGCCATTCACGCACAAGCCTGTCCTCGTTCTCCTTTTCCATCTGAATGTCGGAAGTCAGACGTTCGACCTCGGCCTTCAACTGCTCGATGCCAATGCTGTCGATGCTGTGGATGGACTGAAGCCGCTCGACCTCGGCCTTGAGGCGGGCGTTCTCGGCCATAGCCTTGACCATCTCGGCCCACTTCTCGGGCTCGACCGGGATGAACTTACCCACGGGAGCGCTCCTCCATCTCGCGGATCACGCGCTCGTTGTGCAGGGCGACGGCGTGGGCCCGCTCGGCCTTGGCGACCCAATGGAGGCGGCTGGCCTCGGCGTTGCGCAGGGCGAGGTCGAGGCGGTCGTTCTGGGTCTTCAGCGCCGCGACGATGCTGGACAGCGTCCGGGCCGTCGACCAGGGCGACAGCCACCAGAGGCGGGGCAGGGTGTTTCCTTTGATGGTGAACATGGCGGGATGATGGGAGGCGGGGTCGGGCATCAGCGCAGGGAGTAGGGAGCGCGGGGCTGGACGTTCGTCCACTTGATGCTTAGCAATTCCAGCCAGTTGCGGAGCAACGGGACGGAGATCGCGAGGGCCTCGGCGGCGTCCTTCTGGGACTTGCCGGCGGCGTTGAGGGCGAGCAGCCGGGGGTACTGCTCGGCGAGGCGCTGCGCGAAGTCCGGGCGGACGGGGCGGCAGAGGGTGAGCGGCTTGGCGTTGATGGTGATGACTGACTGAGTGGCTAGCGTTTTGGGCATGGTGTTGGGGGGTGGGAGATTAGCGCTTGATGGCCTTCGGGGGGAGGCGGTCGACGATCGCCTTGTGGACGGTGGGCCCGGACTTGACCAGGAGCACGTTGTAGCCGACCGCGAAGCCGACGACGAGGAGGATGGGGAGGAGGAGTTTCATGGTGTTGGTTGGAACGTCCCGACCCTAGGGTTGCCGTTTTATTCAGTCAATCCTTTTGACCAAGTTTCCAAACACCCCCTTTCGTGCCCCCGTTTGGAAACCCTAGCCAGCCCCCGCCCTGCCCCATTAGACCCCTCTGGCTTGCCCTAGGAGGCGTTTTCTTTCCTCAGACGCAGGAAGACCGCCACCCCCACCCCTAGGCACCCGACCGACAGGGCCCAGCCTAGGTCGCGGCAGGCCTTCAGCGCCATCGTCGCCGCGCTTAGGTTCCGCTCAAGGTTCTTGTCGTCGGACTTCGTCCCGGCGTCGGTGATCAGAAGCACCATCGCTTGACTGTCCTGGAATGACCGCAGGACGAAGTCGCAAATCCAAGCGGAGGCCGCCGCCGCCAAGAAGGCCGCGAGCACTAGCCCGCAGACCGCCAGCAGGAGGTTCTTATCGGCGCTTCGGCTTTCCTTTGCCGGTGGCACGTTTCGCTCCTTTCGTTACCTTGGCGACCTCGGCCTCGCCCTTGGCCTTGATGTATTTCAGAAGGTAGTCGAGACACTCGGGCGCCGCGTAGCCAGCCGCCCCGACCGCCGCCATGCGGAGGCCCGTGCTTTGGATGTGGTCTTGGACGGCGTACCCGACAAGGGCCGCCGTGATCGCCGCGGCGAAGACCCGGCGGATGACCCACCCCACCGTCACAGGCTCGGTCGACAGGAGGAGGCGGGCCGTCATCGCCAAGCCGCCCAGGATGGACGCCACGACGCCGTCCTTCAGCTCGGGCGGGATGTCCTCGGGGTTGACGGGGCTGGCGCTCATTCGGTGATGCGGACGGGAGTCGTGTGTTTACCTTGCACGACGCGGCGATAGTTCTGCGACCAGAGGACGCGGCTCACGACCTTGCCCGCCCGGTCGACCTCCTTCTCGGTCATCTCGGGGAAGGCGATGTGCAGCGCCTCGTGGCAAAGCACCTCGAGTTCACGGGGCGGGGAGAGCCGAGGGTCGACCTCGATTAGCGGACGCTTGGGGTCAATGGTCGCCTGCCCCCACGCACGTTCCCGGCCCAGCGGGCGGAAGACGACCTTAACCTTTTTGGTCTTCTTGCGCGGCATCGGGGCAGGGAGGTTTGCGAAACTGCAGCCAACCGAAGGCGATGCCGACGACGACGAGCAGCCCGACCGCGGGCAGGAAGTAGGGGGAGTTAAAGACGAAGGGCAGGGAGCCGATGGCGCCGCCGATCAGGAAGGCCGCACCCGCCCGGAGGTACTGACCGAGGAGGGCCATGGCCAACGCCGCGAGGAAGCAGATGCCAGCGGCGACCGCGAAGGCGTTGCGGACTCCCTCCGTGCGGACTTGCTCGACCTCGGCCTTGAGCGCCGTGATCTGCTTGTTGGCGTTGTCCAGGGCGGCCTTGTTCTTCTGGGCATCGGCCTCGGCCTTGGCGAAGTTCGCGTCGATGACGGCGAGCAGCCTACGTCCCGCCTCCTCCGCACGCTTGTACTCCTCAGGGTTCGCCCGGGTTACGCGGTTGCGGGCGTAGTCAAGCGTCTGGGCGTCGGGCTTCGGGAGGTAGGCCAGCGCCACGCCGGTCTCGGCCTTGACGACGTCGGGCTTGTCGGCGTTTTCGCGGGCGACAGTCACGGCGGCGGCGACCCGCTGGTCGGACTTGTCGAGCTGCGTCCCGAGGGTGCCTAGGTCGGCGGAGGGCGTTCCCGTGCCGGTCGTATCTTGGGCAGGCGTGCAGGCCACGAGGGCCAGCAGGGTCATGACCAAAACACGATGCATCGTAAAATGGTTACTTCCCTTTGAGTGCGTCGAGCAACTTGCGGCCTTCGGACTCGGTGGCCTTCAGGCGTTCCGCGTGCTTGCGGGCGACGAGCAGGCCGGCGACAAAGCCGCCTAGGAGGGAGAGGACGATGGCGATGAGGTAGAGCATATCAGGTATAGTACCAAGTGTTCGTGGAAATCTTCACAAGTTTGCTAACAGCATTGGTGACCGTTACGGATGCGCCACCATTGATTGTAACTCCAGAACTTGCATTAATTCCGCTGGTATTAGCCAAGTCCCAAACAACTGTGATTTCAGTAGGAGTAGGGTACGAGGCAGCAGAGTCAGTATCAGCCGTTAGCGTGACGCCCATCCCGCCGAAAGAGTTAATGAAAATGATGTTGTTGCAATCAGCAGAAGTGATCGTGGCGTTGCTGGTATACGTCGTAATCGTCTTGGAAGGAATCGACGTGAGGAAACCAAGACCATTAATGTAACTAACCAGATCTGTCTGGTCGGTAACCGTACCTGAAATCCCGCCCCACGAAACCCCAGTGCTAGCCGGAGCCCAGATAAGGTCGGTTCCGTTAAAGCTCAAGACGTAGCCAGTGCTCGGAGCAGTCGGGTCGAGCGTTGAAGTTGCGCCGTTAGAGAGCGTGCTGATGGTCAGGCCACCGCCACCGCCACCCGCCGCCCAGATGAGGTCGGTGCCGTCGTATTGCAGGACGTCGCCAGCGGTAGTCGGGCCAGCGGTCGGGTTCGCGGTGACCACCCCGGCGGTCAACTGATCGGCGGCCAGAGTCGAGCCAGCGGGCGCCGTGGTCATGGTCGTCGCGTCGGGGAACGTGATGCCCGTGGGCGAGATGATCATGTGGCTGGAACCGTCGTAGGTGTCCAAGCCATCGAATGAAACAGTCGTGCCCTTCGTGTTGTCGCTCGTCTTCTGGACGCCCAGACCCCAGCCAGCCAGGAGTGAGTCGCGGTCGGAGGTCGTCGCAATCGTCACCTCGGCGTCGGTGTCCATGGCGCCACCAGCCAACGGGAGGAAGGAACCGCCAACAACAGCCCAGGCGCCGTTCAAGCGTCCATAGGTCGAGCCGTCGCTCGGAGCGTCGGTCAGGTAGGAGCCGATGGGCTGATAGTTCGAGGCCGCGGCCGAAGTCGTCAGGTAGGACGACATCCCCGACAGCGTCTGGTAGGTCGAACTGGCCGAGGCCGTCGTCAGGTAGCCCGAGATGGACGCACCCGCCGGGATGGTGACCGTCCCCGTGAAGGTAGGGCTCGCGAGCGTGGCGTAGCCCTGCGCCTTGACGTAGGCGGTCGTCGCGATCTGCGTCGTGTTCGTCGCCGTCGAGGCGGTCGGGGCCGTGGGCGTACCCGTCAGGGCGGGCGAGGCCAGCGGGGCAAAGCCCGAGATGGAGGCACCGGCGGGGATGGTCACCGTACCCGTGAAGGTCGGGGACGCCAGGTTGGCCTTGCTGCTCAGGCCGTTTGTCACGAAGGCGGTCGTCGCCAGTTGGGTCGTGTTTGTTCCGGCGGTCGCCGTCGGCGCGGCAGGGACGCCCGTGAAGGTCGGGCTCGCGATGTTCGCCTTGAGGTTGTCGGCGGTCGTGACGAAGGCCGTGGTCGCCAACTGCGTGGTCGACGTGCCCGCCGTAGCGGTCGGGGCCGCGGGGACGCCCGTGAAAGTCGGAGAGGCAAGGTTGGATTTTAGGTCGAGAGCACCCTGCAGGTCTACCTGCGAGCTGAGCGTGCCGGTGATGGCTCCCCAGCTCGTCGAGGCCGCAGGGGTGGCGCCGCCCACGTTGACCACCCAAGAGGAATAGGTGCCCGAGCCCGTGTGGCTGATGACGTTGACGACCATCACGCCCGTCCCGCTGTTATAGGACGTTACCCGTGCGTGCATATGCAAGGTCGTCGGGTTGGACGTCTCGGAGATGACCACGTCCTGCTGCGGAGAGTAGGACAAGCCCGTCCCGATGGTCAGCGTCTTGTCGGTGTTGTTGATCGTCAGCGAGGTCGTCGAGCTCGTGAGGTAGCGGTCGCCCGGGACGATGGTCGCCCAGGTTGTGTCGTAGTTCGTGCCGCTGGCCTTGCTCAGGAACTGCCCGGTCGTGCCGCCCGTAGCCACGCCAGGGCCCGCGGCGCCGGTCGCACCCGTGGCCCCGGTCGCCCCGGTATTCCCGACGGCCCCCTGGGGGATGCCAATGTCGAACACTGCGGCGGCGCTCGTCCCGACGTTCGTCACTGTCGCCGATGCGCCCGGGGAAAGGGTCGTCACTGTGCCGACGGCGATGGTCGCCGCATTGCCCGCGGGGCCTTGGCTGCCGGTCGCCCCGGTATCCCCTCGGGGGATTCCGAAGTTCAGCACCGCCGCGGCAGTCGTCCCGACGTTGGTCACCGAGGCGGACGAACCAGCGGACAGGGTCGTGGTCGTGCCGACGCTCACCGAGGCCGCAGGGCCGGGCGTCCCGATCTGGACGGTGATGGTCGAGGAAGCCCCGTCGACGGAGACCTCCAGCGTGCCGTAGATTTCCGCAGAGATTTGGGACATGGAATTAGTTGGTGACCTGGTCGATGACGTTCAGGCGGAAGGTCGAGGAGTAGAAAACCACGCCGCCCGTCGCGAACTTGACGTCCTGGCGAGCCGTCCCGAGGGAGAAGTCAGCCGTGTTCGACAGGCTGATGACGAAGGACAGGCCGTTGGGCGCCATCGTGATCGCGCAGGGGTAGACCATGCCGCCCGAGTCGATGATGTCGCTCGAGACGGTCGTGCTAAGGAGGTTAGCCGGGGCACCAGCCGCCGGGGTGTAGGTGACGGTCGCCGCGTAGGTCGAACCGCGCTTGAAGGTGACGGTGGTGCTCATCAGAGAATGTCCTCGTAAACGATGCAGGGAATCTGAGCCGCGGTCTGGACGTACGACCCCGTCGTCTGGGTCGTCGAGATTTCGAGGGTAGCGTCAGCCGAGGAGGCTGTGCCGAGGAGGGTAGAGACGCCCGCCGTGGTCATGTCAAGGACGACGGAGTATCCGGTGAAGGAGATGATGCCGGAGCCCGACACGGTCAGGGAAAGGGGAGGCGCAAGGGTCGAGTCATAGGTGATGTCCCAGGTGAAGTCGCCGACCTTGTTGACAGTAACCTTGTCGGTCAGTGAACCGTTGAGGTCGAGAGCGGCCTGAAGTTCAGCGGCGCTGGCGAAGACAGACACCGGGCCAATGACGATTGAGTTGTAGAGCAGGGAGAAGGTGCCGCCCTTCGGGGTGGGGCTGATGGTCACGCGGTCAATCTGATTAACGCCCGAGGAGTAGGCGACGACCGTGGACTTGCTGACAGTCGCGGCGCCGAGGGCCGTCAGGCCGGTGGTCGAGGTAGCCACCGCGGAGGCCGTCCCGATCGCCACGTTGACCGAGGACAGGCCGCTGAGTACCACCTCTTCGTAAGGGGCTGCGCTGTTGTTGTTCGGGCGGACGAAATAAACATTCAAGACGGACTGGTCGCCCTTGAAGAAGAACGGGTTGTTGACCAGTCGGACGTCCTGGTACGAGGTAGAGGCAACCCCGTTCTGCACGTCGACGAACAGGCTGTAATTCGTGAAAAGGGCCATCGGCTTTAACCTTGCCCCGAGGGCAACTTACGGGGCGGTAACCGAAGAGATGTAGAAATCGTTGACGTAGGTGAAATGCCCAAGAACTTTCGGGATTTGAAACTGGTGCAGCAAGGTGCTGAAGGTTGTCGTCCAGGTCGAGTCAATGGTCACCGTTTGAGTCAAGGTCGTATGGTAGCTCGAAGACCCCAGGGTGTAGATATGGTAGCCATAACTGCCCGGGGTCGTATCTGACACAGCCGTGAAATCCACCTTATTGATTACAAGGTTCAGTTCAATCTGGTAGCCTTCGTTCCAGCAGCACACCTCGTCGGCTTGTCCAAAGACATTCCACTGCGCCGTCTGCGAATATTCAGACACCCCGCCAGCGCTGACCTCGTTTGGCAATGGGCCAGTCTCATAGGAGACAGCATTTTTGGCGGTGTCGACGATGCCTGGGACTGAGTAAAAAAAGACAGAACCGAGAGGCGGCAAAAGCGTCCCAAGGCCGCTTCTGGTGAAGTCAGCCGTGGACGTAAAGGTCTGCAAATCCCAAGGCGTTTCGCCAGTCCATCTGGCGAACAATGGGTTCGCGTAGTACGCATAGTTTATGCGCGTGTCTTCCGTGAAAGGGCTTCCGGTAATGGGGGTAGGCGGAAAGCCAGTGGTCACCGTTACTTCCGTAAACCGCCCGCCGCTGCCGCTCAAGATTCGGCAAGATGGCGTTGAACCTTGGGAAGATGACCTGATCAGTTTGACCAACTGGTCAGGGGAAGTGCTTGGGTAATTCGTAAAGGCCTCCGTGCTGAAGGCCGAAGAATTGGAGATGAATGGGCGTTCAAACAATCCTGGGTACTGCGGGTCGACCAGAGTACCATCGCCCAATTGGCAGATGTTCGCAGGAGTGTGCCTGAACAGGATGACGCCCATCAGATAAGCCCGAAGAAATAGACCGCGTCATTCGCCCCGCATTTGTAGCGCTCGCCCCATTGGCTGCCGCTGACATACTGGCTGACGACGCCGGTGTGGTTGTCGACGGTAGCCAGGAGAAGATACGCCATGCTGTCGTTGCTTGTCTGCGGGCTCGTGTCGTGGATGATGGTCGGAAGGTAAGGGAACGCAGGTGGGCTTCCGCTTCCAGCGACAGGCATCAACAGATAGATGTAAATCGTAGTCGAGGTGCCGGAACTACCGATGTTGAGCGTGGGCGGAGGAACCGCCGACAACTGCACGGGAGGCGTGTTCATCGTGGGCTCGATGTTATTAATCGTGCCTGGGATGACGCGCACAAGGAAGTCCGTCCCGGACTTTGAGCAGATCACCTGAAACGGGTGGAGCGGAGGCCCGTAGACCCAAGGCTCGTCGATGACTAGCGTGGTCGCCGAACCATTCCCAGTGAACGTGTAACCTACTCCTGGTTGTAGGTTCATCGATTAGACGTTGGTTGAATCGTAGACCTCGCGAGGATAGCCCTCGCGGTTGAAACGCAGCTCGTAACTGATCTTGTAGAGCAAGCCGTAGTCCTCGAAGTTGACGCTCGCAATCAGCAGTTGCGGGGTCTCGTCGGCAGCCTCGAAGTTGTCGCCAAGGTAAGCAGGGAGAAGGTAACGGAAACCCTCGGGGGCTCGGCGCGACATCGTCTTGCCGACGAACCCACGCATCGCCACGACGTTGTCTGATTTGGTCGTGTAGAGGATGCCGTTGAACGAGGAGGTCGGGGAGAAATAATTAGTCCGCTTATAGAGTTTCCGTTCGACGTCGGTGAAGGTTCCGAAGAAGCCCTTGAACAACGGCCTGTTCGGCGAGACCCCATCGTTGCCGAAGATGGAACCGTTCAGGCCAGCGAAGGCCGGCGCATTGGTTCCGTCTGGAGAAGGGGTTGATGTGTAAGGTGCCGGGCCAGCGATGCCACCCGCCTTGAAGAACCTCGGGTGAGACGTGATTGGCTCCGTCGAGAGGGTGGCAGAACCGCTGATATTAGGCTGAGTCCAGTCCCCAGCCTCGATGCCACAATAGTCCGCGGAGATCGTGGCGACACCGAGCGCCGCATAGGCCACATTGACCTTGTGGCACTTCAGTCGAGGGTCTGGCTGGAAGATATCGCCGCGCTTGATGGCCGTGGCCGCCTGGTCTTCGTTGCACTTGTAGGTCGCCTTGCACGTCAACAAGCCATACCCATCGTTGTCGATGGAGTAGCCGGCCTGCAGGACGGGTGTGGTAAGTGCGTTTCCTTTGGAAATCTTAGCCATAAAGTTATCTGTTGAACGCGGTCTTGCCGAAATCGAAATCCTTGGTCGTGTTGAACTCCTGCTTCGGCTTGGTGAAATCTACCAACGTCTCAAGGTAGAATGCCATCTTCTCCTGGGCAACCAACTGCTGGTTGGCGACTTCCAGCTGGGGGCTGATCCCTACGCCGACGATGTTGCTCGAGACCTCCGGGCGGGTCATGGCCTTGTTCTCCGCTTCCTTTGCTTTCTTCGCCGCATCCTCTGCGGCGGCGCGGGCGGCAACGTCAGGGGCAAGGATGGCCTCGATTTTCTTCTGCACTTCCTCGTTCATGCCGGCGAGAACAGCCGCAGGCGCAATCCCTCTTAGGGGGTTTGTTGCAGCGGCCTCCGATTTGTTGTACTCCTCAAGGATTGCCCTGCCTCGCGGGTCTTTTTCTAGGAAATGTTGGTAACCTTGCATAGCAAGCGCTTGCCCCTTCTGCCTGTTTTCTTCCTCCTTCTGTTGCTCCATCAATTGCAGGACGGCTTCACGTCCTCCAGCGGGTGCGTACCTTTTCGATTCCTCGTCCTTGGCGAAATCACGAGCCTCTTGGGCCTTGCGCTTGGCCTCCTCAATTTTGTCCATCAGGAATCCAATGGCCTTGTTAACTAGAACCGTCGGGGCGATGAAGCCGAGGGCGATGTCCTTGAAGGCCTCTCGGAACTTCTTGCCGACGGCGTTGGCGGCGCCCTCAAGGCCTTCCATAGAAGCCTTGGCTTGGGCCATCTTCTGAGGCACATCGGACTTGCCCGACAACTCCCATTCAAGTTTGCGTCCCATCGTTTAACCTTGCTGGGGAGGCAACTCCCCGCCGCGCAAGGTTTCCATGAAGGCCTCCTCCTCCGTCGTCAGGAGGTTGACCTTCGCCCCGCCACGCATCGCGAACGCCGTGGACAGCCAGATGGCCTGAGCCTCGGGCATCTCCCAAGCCCGGGCTTCCTCGATGCCGTTGGCGATGAGGTTCGTTATGATCATGAGCGGCCAAGGGCATCCGACCCCATCGGCCGAGTCACTTGTCTTCGCCCCTTCCCAATACTTCGGCCACGCGTCGATGTGGCAATAATCGACGAACCTAGAAATCTCTGCGGCGAACTTGTCGGGGCGGTACTCCATCTCTCGGAGACGAACCTTTTCCCAGAAGCCGAAGTCCAGACCGCCCTCCTCGGCGCATACCTTCACCGCCATCATTAGGTCGGCAGGGGTGATGCTTCGCCCGACCGTGACCAGGGGCGAATCAATGGCGAGCAGCCGAACCCTGAACTTGAGGCAAAAAGGAAAGACCCGCTTCCCGAAGAACACCCGGGAGGACGGGTCTGAGAATGCCCGCAGGAAACGATTGTCCACGGGGGCGAGTCAAAGCCCTTGCAGGGCTCGCGTCAATTAGGCGGGAGTGACGCCTTCAAAGTCCACCGCGGTGATTTTGTATTTCACAAAATCCTTATTCGTTCCGGCGACCTCTACCTTGGTGATCACCCCGACGAAGTCATTGCTGGCAGCACCAGACGGGTAGGCACCCTTGGCGGACACGGTGAACGTAAGGGTCGCACCCAAGGCAGGGGCGTCGCCGCTGGCCTTGACCACGCCCTCGAGGGACAGCTCGGTCTTGCGGTCGTCGTAGCGCATGGTCTTCGTCAGGCCGGTCTCGTCCTGCACCATGTTCTCGTTATTGAACGAGGCGGACACGGTGTAGGACTGGACAAAGAGGTTCGTGATAGTGCCCGCGACCCCATAGGTGCAGGACGTTCCTTGAGCGACGGCGGCCATTTGTCTTTGCGGGCTGGGGCAACCTTAAGGCGCCAGGACGGTCAACAGGCCGAAGGTGAAGGCCGTCGCGTAGCTGCGCTCGTCCTTGCCCTCGTCCTCGGTGTTCGGGGTGACGTCGTAGAGGGTCGCATCCCCTGAGGCCACGAAGACCGCCTTCAGTCCAGCGAGGTCTTGCATCGACCCAGCCAGGGCGGCGCACCGGGCACGGTGGTCGGCGAGGGTCGTGTCGTCGGCGTTCGAGAAGATCGTGACGCGGACGGAGCAATCGTAGTTGCCAGCCCCCTCGGGGAGGTCGGCGGGCGTACGTGCCGAGTCGCAGAGGACAATGGCCTTCGGGAGGACGTTGATGTCCCCGTCGTCCCCGGTGTAGATATTGACCCCCGTCAGGCCGGACTCGGCTGCGAGGTGCGAGGCGACGTTGGCCTCGACGATGTGGCGAATAGATTTAGTACCCATAAAGTTTAGGAGCCGTTGAACTTGGCGGCTTGGCGCGCTTGGTACTGCTCAAGGTCTTTGAACATACGCTCTATGGCAATCGAGCGCGCAATGTCAGGCACGCCGTTCTTGCTGGCCTGTCCATCGTTGTCGCCGATGGTGTTTCCGATGATCATGGTCAAGCCGTAGGCATTGCGGAATGAGGTGACGTAGCCGTTGCCCTTATGGCGCTTAATCCAGACGGGGATATCCTTTGCCTTGTACAGGGCTTTATTGTTCAGCTTCGGAAGTTTGGTAAGGACGTCATACCAGCCAGCCTTCAGGTAGCCGACATGGCTCTGGGTAAGTTTGATGTATGACTCCAAGGCGGCCTTGCTCTCGGCGACGTACTTGCCCAGATAACTGCCGGTCTGCTTCCAGATGCGGACGCGGCCTTGACGGTCAATCTTGCGACGGGCGAGGTGCTCCTTGCGGAGGTCTTTAGTCGTCTCCTGGTTGTCCATCGTCAGCACCGGGTTGGACTTGCTGAAAAGGTTCTGAGCCTTGGAGAAGGCACGGGCTGGGTCGCCGTCGTGAATAATCGCCGCGGTGATGTGGTTGGTCAGGTTCGTCTTCTGAAGGGTCGCCCGCTGACGGATGCGCTCGAACTTTCCGCGGTCACCGGCCTTGATGGCCTCGCGCAGCCGATTGAGTTGAACGCCGACAGCCGCCGCCTTCGTGTCGTCCCTTGCCGTGAACAGGCTCCGAATGTCCCGAGAGACCGCATTGTAGCCCGCGAGCTTCGCCCCGTGGCTAAGGCCGCCACCGCCAGAGTCTAGGATCGGGGGCGTCAACTCCATCGCCGCAATGCAAAGCCGGGAGGCCGCCACGTTCGCCGCGTCTTCCATAGACAGGCGCATTCCCTGGGCGTATTCGTCTAGGGCGTTCTTGAACTCCTGCTGGCTGGTCTTGGGGAGGACGACGCCCACGGCTTTATTGGTTGTCGTCGATGACGACCAGCGTGATCCAAGCCGACGCGGGCTTGTAGGTCTGCCCGGTGATGCGGAGGGTCTTACCCCCGGCGACAATCTTCTTGCCGATGGCGAGCGAGGCGATGGGAGCCCCGCCGCTGATGACCGCCGCCGATGCCCCGTTAGAACCGTCTGGGAGGCTCCAGGAGGCCGTTGCGGCGGCGAGGCGGACGGTGTGCTGGGTCTGCTCCTTGAAGCCCCCAGCCTCGAACGACTGGGTCATCGCCGGGTCGGAGAGCATACAGACGAACGTGATGGCCCCATTGTTGCACGAGCCCGCCACCCCTAGGTCGGCGAGGATCTCCTTGGCGTCGGGCAGGAACTCAGAGTAGAGGCTCACATCCTTGCGAGCCTTGGCAAAGGGGCACAAAAAAAGGGCCCCCCGAAGGGAGCCCTTGTTTGAACCCTAGGCCGCTATTAGGCGGTCTTGAGGCGGACGAG
>Ga0192647_102231_pt1 | contig 12189 bp, 14 predicted proteins | sample LauGreFa1BDMLBSN_2_FD_133046 | JGI IMG/M metagenome (GOLD analysis project Ga0192647, IMG submission 133046) | Freshwater lake microbial communities from Lake Michigan, USA - Fa13.BD.MLB.SN - reassembly | ecosystem: Environmental > Aquatic > Freshwater > Lake | place: Lake Michigan, USA...
CGTGCGAACCGCTTGATTGCATCACCACCGACAGATGTAAATCGTGCATCCGTTGTTGCAGGAAAAGGTCCCCCGTGCTGCATCGCCAAACATACCTCTACTCCTGTTGGAACACCATTTAAAATCAATCTGCCACATTTTGAAGCAATTGTATGTACCAATGTTTGATGATCATGCAATTCAGTTTCGGTGGCAATCAGTGTTGAAGTCAGTTGACCTTTCATGGATGATGCAACTGCATGAAGCTGATTCATATCCCTGCATGCAACAACCAATGAGAATGGCCCGAATACCTCTTCACTGAGCAAGGGATTGGCAAGAAAAGTTTCAGCATCTACGGTCGCTACCAAGGGAGTCCCGCTGATGGAATCATCTACATCCTTTGACCTTCCTGCTACTCGAACGCGGTATTGATCAACTGCTTCTTTTGATTTTAATTTATATGCATTTGCAATTCCCTCATGCAACATCTTGCCTGCTGAAATCGCAGCAATTTTTTCCCCCAACATGCGGATGAATGCATCTAGCAATTCGCCTTCCACTCCAATGATCAAACCTGGATTGGTGCAGAATTGTCCGACGCCAAGTGTAATTGACTCTGCATATTGTTGCGCAAAAAATTCTGGTTGTTCTTTTAATTTTTCCGGAAAAAGATACACAGGATTTACACTGCCCATTTCAGCGAAAACGGGAATTGGTTCAGTACGTCCATTTGCCCAATTAAACAACGCCATTCCACCTTGAAAAGAGCCTGTAAATCCAACTGCTTTGGTGAGTGCATGTTTTACAAGTGCCTCACCCACTTGAGTAGAGGCTCCATGCATATGAATGAAAATATCTTCATCCATGTTTAAGTTCTTCAGTGCTTTTTTTATCGCACCGTGAACCATGTTTGAAGTCATGGGATGTGCAGGATGTGCTTTCACGATCACAGTGCAACCAGCAGCCAACGCAGAAGCTGTATCGCCACCTGCTGTTGAATAAGCAAAAGGAAAATTACTTGATCCAAAAACAACCACTGGTCCCAAGGGCAATTTGGTTTTTCTGACATCAGGTTTGGGTGGAACACGTTGCGCATCCGTTGTGTTGATGCTTACTTCCAACCAATCACCTCTTTCACATGAATCTGCATAACTGTTAAGCTGAAATATGGTACGGGCTCTTTCCCCTTTGAGTCTGACCTCGGTGAGGTTGGTCTCAGACATGGTCACTTGAATCAATGCATCACCAAGTGCGTCGAGTTCGACAGCTATTGTACGCAAAAGTGCAGCGCGTTCTTTCAGAGCAGTTTGTGCATATTTGGAAAATGCATTGTTGGATTGAAGGAGAGCTTGATCAACCTCTTGGATTGTTGCGTCTTTGATACTCATGATGAAATCTGATTTATTAAACAGATGGCTTGGATGCAATACCATCCCGAATGATCTTTAAAATTGCTTCACGCTCTTCACCTACCAGTGGCAATCGAGGTGCTCTTACATGTTCAGAGCTGATGCCCATTTCGGTGGCAGCAAGTTTGATGTATTGAACCAGCTTGGGATGAATATCCAATTCAAGCAACGGCATGAACCATCTGTAAATTTTTACGGCTTCTTCCATTTTGCCTGACTTCACCAAGTTGTACAAAACAACTGTCTCTTTCGGAAAAGCATCAACCAAACCTGCAACAAGCCCGTCTGCACCCAATGCCAATTCCTCAACTGTCAATGGATCAACGCCACACAGAATAGCAAATCTGTTTCCGAATCTGTTTTTCAATCTCGTAACATTCATCACTTCTCTGGTTGATTCTTTGATAGCATTTATATTGCTGCACTCAGATAATTCCTGAAACATATCCAGTGTTACGTTGATCTTGTAATCAACTGGATTGTTGTAAATCATGATTGGCAATGAAGTGTTTCTGGCGACTGATTTAAAAAACTCTACAGTTTCTCTGTCATCAGCCTTGTACCTCATAGGAGGCAACAACATGATGCCATCCGCGCCCCAAGATTCGGCCAGAGTTGCCTGATGCATTGCATCTTTAGTTGATCCCTCTGCAATATTCAAAATGACAGGAAGTTTCCCACCCATTTTTTGCAGTGCGGATTCAATCAGTTTTTTCTTTTCATCCAATGTCAACGTACTTGCCTCTCCCAATGATCCTCCGATAATAACACCAGCAACGCCTGCAGCGATTTGTGCATCCAGATTTTTTTTGAACATCTGTACATCAACCTGATCATCAGCAGTAAAAGGAGTCAACAGTGCAGGAAAGACACCCTCCCATTTGAACTGAATTGCCATGAAAACTTGTTTTTTCAAACATAATGAAAAATGCTGACAAGATTTTTTCTTATCGATGAAATCAGCCACTCATATAATTGACTGCAGCTTTAACATTTGAAAGAATCTTTTGTCGTTATCTTTAATTCTCATTTGAATCATTGCTTTGACCGAACAGGAACTGATTAAAGGCTTAAAAGAAGGAGATAATCTTGCCTTCAAGGAATTGGTGGAGACCAAACAATCGCTTGTATTCAACACCGTGCTTGGATTGCTTCAAAATGTGGAGGATGCCGAGGATGTTACGCAAGATGTTTTTATCAAAGTTTTTGAATCCATTCATCAATTCAAGGGTGAATCTGCCTTGTCGACCTGGATTTACAGAGTGGGTGTAACCACTGCACTGGAGTTTATCAGAAGGAAGAAAAGAAAAAAGAGGTTCGGGTTTTTGAGTCCCATTTTTGGAGATGACAACGAGCCCACCATAGAGTTGCCAGATTTTCACCACCCCGGTATAACATTGGATAAAAAAGAGAAGGCAGCTATCTTGTTCAAAGCAATTGAGCAACTACCTGAAAATCAGAAAGTTGCATTCATTTTAAACAAGGTGGAGGGATTGAGTTATCAGGAGGTTGCTGAAATCATGAAAACAAGCCTATCAGCTGTGGAATCACTGCTGCACCGGGCAAAGACAAATCTCAAAGAAATATTAAAAAACTTCAATAACTTAACATAGCAGCGCAATAAGCTGCTTAAAAAGTCATCTATTAGGAGGATACACAATGGAAAAAAGATTTGACATAGAGGAAATCGTCAACAGCCTGGATGGGATACAAAGAGCTGAACCCCAGCCCTTTTTGTTCACCCGTATCATGGGCAGAATGAGAAAAGAGGAGAAGACTTTTGACCAAATTTTGTATAGACTGATTACCCGTCCTGCTTTGGTTTTGGCAGTGGGCTGTTTTTTCATTGGCTTGAACACATATTTTATTGTTGACAGACTGGAAAAAAACTCGCCAGTAGTTGACAACAGCCAACCGCTTGCTGCTGAATACAATCCACAACACATCAATCCATACGAACCCAACGAAATACCATAATGAGTCAGATAAAATATAGGTGGATGATTTTCCTGGTTACCATTTTGCTGGTAAGCAATATAGTTCTTGCATTTTTTCTTTTTTCATCAGACAAGAAACAAGAACAAAGAAAGAGCAAAGATGATTTTGCAATGGCATTTTACAAAGAAATAGGATTGTCGGCCACACAGATTGATACCTTTAAAGTGTTAAAGGATCAATATTTCAAAGAGATGAGACCCATATGGGGTGAGATCAGAGGATTGAAGGACAGTTTATATAGAAACATGGGCAGATTGAGTAAAGACAGTTCTGCATCTGATTTAATTTTACTGATCAATCAGAAAAATACAACCGCCGATTCCAAAACATTTGATCATTTTATTGTTCTACGTAACAAGTTGGATAGCGGTGCTCAGATCAAATTTGATACATCGATTGCAAGAATGATGAACCGTCCCTGGGGCAGCCGAAATCGAAAATAAATTTTCCCTCTACGCCAAAAAAGCTAGACCAAGATCCATTTCAACAGTGGATAAAATACCGATGGACAGAGAATCGCAGCTATCCCGGTGTAAAATGTTGCAGTGAGCGCCCCATATGGCACCAACTTGGGATTGATGGAAGCAAGTGCAGCTGAAACTCCACTGACAGTTCCCATTACACCTCCAAAAACCATTGCAGAAGTCTTGGATTCAATGCCTACCATACTTCTGATAAGCGGTGTTACCACAGAAACAATCAGAACTTTCATTACTCCGGCAGCAATGCTCAAAGTAATAATTTCTGAACTGGCCCCTACTGCGTTTCCTGTAATTGGACCTACAATGAAAGTGCATGTTCCGGATGCGAGTGTGGCAATGTCACCTGGATCTGAATAGCCAAAGATGATTGCAAAAATTACGCCTACAATAAAATTGAAAAATACACCTACAAACAATGAAACGAATCCAACCCAACCAGCTTTTTTGATTTCTATCATGCTCGCACCATATGCAGTTGATACAATTGCAAAATCACGCAGCATACTACCTCCCAGCAAAGCCATTCCAGAAAAAATGGGAATATCTGCAATACCAGTCTTGCCACCAAATGAGGCCAGTACCAGTCCCAATGCAATCGCCAACGCAACACCTGGAATTTTATTTCTCAATATTTTTTGAGAAATGAATTGTGTAATGAGCATGATAATGCCCACCATTAAAAATGACAATACAAAGCCGTTCTTCAGAAACATTTGGAAAACTGCATCCATGTTCACCCTCCTTCTTCTTTAAGCATTGATATTAAAAATCTGATCAATGCGAATGACAACACCGTTGCAACAAGTCCAGATGCGATGGCTACAGCACCGCTGTTGATGGCAGCATTCACATTTTGAATGGATGCCATTGCAATGACAATTGGTATGTACAAAGAAGTCCAAAATGAAATCCCAGCTGCATAATCTTCAGTCATGAGATTTTTTTTGTTCATCCAGTCTGTAAGCAGAATAAAGAAAAGCATCGCAAAACCAACACCTCCCAAGTTCCCTTTCACTCCAAATAGACTGCCCAGCAATTCTCCAATGATCAAACCTGCAAAATAGCAAGCTGCTAAAATTGCAACACCATAAATTTTCATGCACTTATTTTTTTACCTTTTGGATAGCAGCTTCTACCAGAGGCTCCAATACTTTATATCCCTCAACAGTTGGATGCACTCCATCGTTTGCGTATTCTTTTTTCATCCCTTTGTTTTCATCTACTACAGATGAATACAGATCCAAGTAGTAGAAAGACTGTTCGTCAGCAAATTGTTTGATGGCAACATTCAATGCAATTACCTTGTCGGCTGGTTCCAAACCTGGTCGCCATTTGAAATCATTTGCGGGAAGCACAGAACACAATATCACCTTGATTTTATTTGCACGGGCGAGTTGCGCAATGGCCTTGATGTTGTTGATGGTTCTCTGGGGATCGTATGGACCGGTATTTTGAGCAATATCATTGATCCCACATTTCAAGACCAAAATATCCGGATTCAAAGCCAGGACGTCATCATAAAATCTCAACAACATTTGAGGAGTTGTTTGTCCGCTGATACCTCTGTCATAATAGGGCTTACCTGCAAAGAATTCTGGTCTTAATCGAATCCAACCTTCAAAAATTGAATTACCAAGAAAAACAACCCTGCGCTCACTTTTGGCCTTGACAGGGACAGATTTATTTTGCTCTGCATACTTTTTGAAGTTGGCCCAGTCCGCCCAATTGTCATTTATTTTTTGCTGGGCGTGAGATGTAATAAATGACAGGAGAAAAATAGAAATAATCATCTGTTTCATGAAAATGAATTTTAACCGTATAATTCGAAATGAATAGACTTTTTATCGATGCCCATTGCTTGCATTCTTTGCCTTGCATCAGTGATCATGTCTTTCCAGCCACATAAATAAAATTGAGGCATATTCTTTTTTTCATGAAGCAACTGTTCATATACACCATGCACGTATCCTTTATGATACCCATCAGGCAGCTCCTGTTCACGCGAGAAAGTTGGGAAATAATGAAAACTCGGAAGCTTTGTTTGTAAGTCAAACATTTCCTTCAAATACAATCCATCTGTGCACTTTCTTGTTCCATATATCAGATAAATTTCCTTGTGTGGTATGTTGTTCTGGTGAATATGATGGATCATCGATCTAAAAGGAGCGATACCAGTACCAGTGCAAACCATGAATAAATCTGTAGTGATGGGATCTTCAAGGGTGAAATGTCCCTGCGGACCTCTCACGGGAAACTCAGTTCCCACTTTGGCTTCGTTGAAGAGATAGTTGGTACCCAATCCGCCTTCCATGAGTACAATGATGAGCTCAAATACATTGGTGCCATTGGGCGCAGAGGCAATTGAATAACTACGCCATCTTTTGTTGGATTGTTCATGAATGGGCAAATCCAATGTCACAAACTGCCCTGGAATGAAATCAAAATGTTCCAGCTCAGGAATTTGAATCCAAAATTTCTTGGTAGAAGAGGTTTCATTCTCTATCCTGATAATTTTTCCAGTACGCCAAGGTTGTTGAGCCATGTTGTGTGATTTAATCTTGTTTTTCCTTGATATTCACCATCACAATTCCAAATATCATCATTCCAATACCTGTATATAAATTAATATCAAAATGCAGCGTTGATGAGAGCAGATAGCCCGCAATGAGAATCAATGCGACGATGATAAAAAAAACACCGATCACAAAACTCAACTGATTTAATTTTTCAAACATGTTTTATCAATTAAAAGAAAACAATATTCAGGACGATTGTAATGATCAATAATATCAATGCCAATGGACCAGCCCTCAGATACCATTTTGATTCATGCGCATATACTTTTTCAGTGAGTGAGTAAACAAGTCCCCTCAACTCTTCATCTGGCTTAGGTTTTGTAAGAAGGCTGACGATGATGGTAGAGAAAAAATTAGCGATCCATGAAAAAGCTGCAACAATGAATGCCTGTCCCATGCCCGAGCTGATCTCATAAACAGGAGCAATCCATCCACCTTTCCCTTCCGCAATGGTGAGTCCATGTGTAGCTGCTGCTGCAACCGTACCAATCATGAGTCCCCAGAATGCACCGTGTCCGGTTGTTCGTTTCCAAAACATGCCCAACAGAAAAGTTGCAAAAAGAGGACCGTTTACGAAGCTGAAAACCAATTGCAAGAAGTCATTGATATTATTGAAACTAGCAGCTAAGTATGCAGTTGCAATTGAAAACAGGATACCGAAAAGTGTGACCAGTTTTCCAACAATAAGATAATGTTGATCGGATTTATTCTTTACAAAATAGGATTGATAAATATCGTAGGTAAATACAGAATTGAATGCTGTTACATTTCCTGCCATGCCACTCATAAAAGATGCAATCAATGCTGTAATACCCACCCCTAATAATCCAGTTGGATAATAATGTGCAATCAGGGAAGGAAGCGTCATGGTATAATTGATTCCTCCATTTTCATCCAATGGAATGGCATAGCCTTTTGACTGGAGTGCGGGTTGCATCAATGCTATGGCAATCACCCCTGGCAACACAACGATGAGTGGCATAAACATTTTTGGAATTGCTGCGATGATAGGCGTTCGCTGAGCCTCGCTCATGTTTTTTGCAATCATGGCTCTTTGAACAACCAGAAAATCTGTACACCAATATCCAAAGGACATGACGAATCCCAGTCCGAATATCAATGACATAAAATTCACTCCCAATGGGTTGTTTTCAGCCTTGTCCATGTATTTCCAGGCATGTGTAAGTTGAGGTTGAAGATTGGCCTGAATACCGCTCCATCCACCTGCGTCATGCAAAGCAACGATTACCAACGGAGAAAGTCCCAATACGATCAAAAAAAACTGCAATACCTCATTGTAAACTGCGCTTGTCAATCCCCCCAAAAATGTATAGATCATCACAATTCCTGCTGCCAACCAAATACACAGATCAAAGTCCCAATGCAAAATGACTTCAAGCAGTTTTGCGAGTGCATAGAGAGATATTCCAGATGAGAATACTGTCATGACTGCAAAAGTGATGGCATTCAATGCCCTTGTTTTTTCATCGAAACGCATGGACAGGTATTCAGGAACACTTCTAGCCTTGCTGCCGTAATAGAATGGCATCATAAATACTCCCAGAAAAACCATTGCGAATATGGCGCCGACCCAATAAAAGTGGACTGTCATGATACCATACTTGGCACCTGAGGCAACCATTCCCAAAACCTCTTGCGCACCAAGATTCGCTGAAATAAAAGCGAGACTGGTGATCCAAAGCGGAATGCTTCTGTTGCTGTTCAGAAAATCATTGCTTGATTTAATTCTTTTTTTGATGATGAATCCTACTGCAATGACAAATAAAAAATAAACAAAAATGACAAGATAGTCTGCTAGATGTAGACGCATGGCAATCGTTGAGTTGATTCCTTTAAAATAAAGCATTTTTGGTTCACCGGCTTCTAAAAGCTTGAATTTTACCCGAATTGTGAAAAAATCAACAAAAATTGTTTTTAACTTAGTCCCATAAACTCGTTAGCCATGTCAAACAAAGAATTTACTTCTAAAGAAATCAATCCACTTGGAAGCCTAGATGAGTGGGAAGATGATTTGCTTGAAAGATATCCCGATCCGGAAAAAATTGCGACATCTAAAACAACCGAAGCATACAGGAATTACGAAGAGCCTGGAAGGGATACAGTGAGAGAGTTTTACAGACTCAATCATACCTACCAGACCTACGATTTTGTAATGGAAAAGCACAGACAGTATTTATCATTTGACAAAAAAGAAATGGCTGTATGGGATGCTTTTGAATTTCTGAATCAACTGGTGGATGATTCAGACCCGGATACAGATTTGGATCAATTCCAACATCTTTTGCAAACCTCAGAAGCAATCAGAAGAGATGGTCACCCCGACTGGATGGTGCTGACTGGCTTGATGCATGACATGGGAAAGGTGCTTTGCCTTTTCGGTGAACCTCAGTGGGCAGTGGTTGGAGATACATTCCCTGTTGGCTGCGCCTACTCAGATAAAATCATTTATCCTGAATTTTTTAAAGACAACCCAGACTACAACAATCCTGCATACAATAGCAAGTATGGCGTATATGAACCAAACTGTGGACTCCGCAATGTTCACCTCAGTTGGGGACATGATGAATACATTTATCAAATGATGAAAAATCATTTACCCGAAGAAGGATTGTATATGTTGCGCTTCCATTCATTTTATGCATGGCACAGAGAGGGAGCATACGATCACCTTTGTGATGATCATGATAGAGCAATGCTGAAATGGGTCAAGCTCTTCAATCCTTATGATCTCTACTCAAAGAATCCAGAGCCTCCAGATTGGTCAAAACTCAAATCATACTATACTGATTTGATTGAAAAATTTCTTCCCAAGACATTGAAATTCTAACATCAAAAAAGGCTTCAATTGAAGCCTTTTTTTATTCCCAATACTGCTTTATCTTCTTTCGGACGAACGTGACACTTCTTTGCAATTGATCCATTCCATCCACTCCATCTTCAATACTGATCCATCCGTCAAATCCCACACGTTTCAATTCAGTAAAAATAGCATCGTAATCATTCAGGCCTTTACCGATTTCACCATGACTCAATCGCTTTGCATATCCTGCAGCGCCGCCCTCCTCTTTTCGTAAATCTTCGATGGTTCCTTCCAGTAAATATCGATCACTGGCATGCATGGTAACAACAAGCTTGGAGACCCTGTACAACAACTCGAGTGGTTCCTCCCCTGCCAAAAATGTATTGCTTGGATCATAGTTCACTCCGAAATTCGGATGATGAATCATATCCACCAACGCACAGAAGACATCCATCTTTTGTGCGAACTCAGGGTAGAGCCAAAAATCATCTTTGTAATGATTCTCAATGATCAGTGTGATTCCTCTTTCTTGTGCAAATGGTAAACATGATTGTATTGAATCTGCTGCAAGTTTGACTCCTTCTTGAATTGACAATTCAGGTCTTCTTTGTCCTGATAATACCCTGCAAAACTTGCCCCCCATCGCATGAGTCATTTCGATCCAACCTTTTTGTTTGTTGATTTCAATTTCTCTGAACGATGGATCAGGGTGGGTGAAGTCTGGAGAACAGCACATCATGGGAATTTGTTTTCCTTTGTCCTCCACTTGTTTGCGAAAATCTTTCCAATTTTTTGAATCCTGCATTTCAATAAATCCGGCATACCATTCCAGTCCGTCGATATCAAGCTCACAAGCCAATCTTATCCACTCATGTAATTTCATCGTACCATCTTTGCAAAGTGCATGCATGAATGCTTTGGGGAAAACGGCAAGTTGGGGCATGGGTTATTTTCTTGTTGGAATAGTTGAAGAATCTTTGGGTGGATTTCTTCCAATAAATGGATGTTGTTCAATGTCTACTACTTGTCCACTGACGGGTCCGCTTTCATCAGAGAGCCAATAAATAGCAGCTGCTGCAATCTCATCTGGCCATAAAATCCTTCCTGCAGGAGCATACACCCTTGGCAAGTCTTTGTACCAATCTTCAGGCAATCCATGGTCATTTTTTCTTTTCTTCTCTGTTTCTGTAAGCACCCATCCTGGATTGATTTGATTGACACGCACCCCATTTTCGCGGTGAAGTGTATCTCCCAGATTTCTGGTCATGGTCATCAAGGCACCTTTCGACATACTGTAGGCAAGCAGATTGGGTTCTCCGCTGTATGCATTGACAGAACCAATATTTAAAACTGCTCCTTTTGATGCAGTTAAATAAGGAAGAGCATGTTTAACAAGCATGAAAGGCGAAAAAGTATTTACGTGAAATACCCTTTCTAAAAAATCAATATCGGTTGTTGCAATGTTGGATGATACAACTTTCGCAGCATTGTTGACTACAGCGTTTATTTTCCCGAATGATTTTATTGTCATATCCACCAAACGCTCACATGCCCCTTCATTGGAGAGATCTTCAACATAAACAGCCCCGTTTTCTTTTCCGATTTCGTCCAATACTTCATGTGCCCAATCGAGTTCAAGTCCATGTATCATGACTTTGGCTCCTTCTTTCACACATCTCTTGGCAATTGCTTTTCCAATACCCGTTGTGCTTCCTGTAACGATGATTATTTTATTATTCAGTCTCATGAATCATGATGGTTTTAATACACTTTTCACCACTTCCCCTCTGTGCATTTTCTCAAAGGCGGTATGCCAATCATTCAATGTCCATACCCCTCCAATGATCGGCTGCACATCTAATAAACCAGAGGAAAGCAATCCAATTACTTTTTCCCAAATGGGCCAATTATGGCTAAAACTTCCCTGAAGAGTTATGTTTTTTTGAACAAGTGGATCAAGTGAAAAATTCAATGGTTGCGGGCCCCAGCCAACTTTTATAATTTGTCCCTTGGGTCTGACAAGTTGCAATGCAATTTTCAAAGTCTGGCTGATGCCTGCCGCGTCTATGATAACATCTGCACCCATTCCATCTGTGGCAAAAGCCCATTCAGTGGCATCTCCCACGATGGCTTCACAACCATATTTTTTTGCAATGTTTAAACGCGTACGATCAGCTTCCAGTCCAACAATTGCCACATGCGCTCCGCAGAGTTTTGCTACTGCGGCGCATAAAATTCCAATCGTCCCTGGTCCAAGTACAATTACCCTGTCACCTGGCTTGATATTTGCATTCACAGCTACTGCATTGTATGCTACACAACATGGTTCCGTCAGGCATGCCTGCTCAAAAGAAAGGTTAGCAGGAACATGGTGGAGACAACGTGATGGCACACGGACAAATTGTGTCATGGCGCCGTTCACTCCATATCCAAATCCCTTTCGATCAGGATCCAAATTATAGAGTCCGGCTTTTGTCATGGGACTTTGAGGGTTGATGATTGCAGCTGTCTCGCTTACTACACGATCTCCCTCTTTCCAACTAATTACATTTTTTCCTCTTTTCACAATGATTCCACCAAATTCATGTCCCAACACAACAGGATAATTCACATGCCAACTATGGTCTGCTGTCCATTGATGCAAATCACTTCCGCAGACACCTACATTTTCAACCTTGAGCAGTACATCATCCTCCCCAATTACAGGAATATCCAATTCTCTTAATTCAACCGATCCTTTTTCTGGTGCGTAGTTTACAACAGCAATCATTTTTTCCATGGTAAAAATTATTTTTTTCTAGCGACCTCGCCATATGCGTGAATTTTTTCGCAAATCATTCGAAGTGATGTTTCCAGATTGCCGTCTGCAGTTTTAAAAGCGTCTGCATCTATTGTCAAAGGTGCTCCGAGCACTACAAGGG
>Ga0192647_102234_pt1 | contig 12187 bp, 10 predicted proteins | sample LauGreFa1BDMLBSN_2_FD_133046 | JGI IMG/M metagenome (GOLD analysis project Ga0192647, IMG submission 133046) | Freshwater lake microbial communities from Lake Michigan, USA - Fa13.BD.MLB.SN - reassembly | ecosystem: Environmental > Aquatic > Freshwater > Lake | place: Lake Michigan, USA...
CGACAGAAAACATGGTTTCCGGCGCGGTGCCGTACACCGCTTCGGTGCCGACCCGTGCCGCATTGCCCGGTACTGCCGTGCATGTACATCCCCTGTTCGATGATGACGGCGCGGCGGAAGCACGGCTGGTTGCGGACATCGTACTTGCTGCGCGTGCCGCGGATCCGGCGGCGAAGGTGGCGATACTGGCGCGCACCCGCGGGCATCTGCGCGCCATTGTTCCGGCGCTGAAGGCGGCGAAACTGCGTTTCCGTGCCATCGATGTCGAGCCGTTGGGCCAGCGTCCGGTGGTGCAGGATCTGCTGGCGCTGACCCGAGCGCTGGCGCATCCGGGTGACCGCCTGGCCTGGCTCGCAGTCCTGCGTGCGCCGTGGTGCGGTCTGACACTTGCGGATCTGCACGCGCTGGCTGCGGACAATGCCGCAATCACTTTGTGGGATGCGCTGGAAGATGCATCGCGCCTTGCGCAACTTTCTGCCGATGGCCGTGCGCGCGCCGAACGCGTATCGGCTGCGCTGGCACCCAGCCTGCTGCAGCGCCGTCGTGCGCCGCTGCGCGAGCAGGTGGCGGGGGCGTGGTTTGCGCTGGGCGGACCGGCCTGCGTCGAATACGAAACCGATCTCGAAGACGCGGAAGTGTTTTTCCGTGATCTCGACCGGCATGAGGAGGCCGGGGAACTGCCGGACCGTGCTGCGTTTGAGGACGGTCTTGGCGAGCTTTATGCGCTGGCCGACGTTGAGGCCGACGATACGTTGCAGATCATGACCATCCACAAGGCCAAGGGTCTGGAATTCGATGTCGTGATCTTGCCGGGGCTGGCGCGGACGCCCCGCAGCGATGAGAAAAAACTGTTTCTGTGGACCGAGCAGCCGGACGTTCGCGGCGCGACGGAACTGCTGCTCGCGCCGATCAATGCCGCAGGTGACGATGGTGATGCGATTTACCAGTGGATCGCGCGTTTCCATGCCGAGAAGCAGGCGCTGGAGGACGGGCGGCTGCTGTATGTGGCGGCGACCCGTGCCAAACGGCAGTTGCATCTGTTCGGCAACGTCAGCCTAGCGCAGGATGATGAAGGGCGGCGCATCAAGGCGCCATCGTCGCGGTCGCTGCTCGGCAAGTTGTGGCCGGTGGTGTCGCCGCAGTACGAAGCCGCGCTGCCGGCCATCGACCCGCCGTCGCAGGACGGCGGCGCACAGCCCTTGGTGATTGATCAGCAACTGCGCCGGCTGCGATCCGGCTGGCAACGACCCGGGCCGCCGCCGGCTGCCGCATGGACACCGCCGCCGGAATCCGCGCGTGCGCAGGATGACCTCGAATTCTCCTGGGTCGGTGAAACCGCGCGTCATGTCGGCAGCGTCGTACATCGCTGGCTGCAACGCATTGCCGACGAGGGTGGGGCCGGCTGGGATGCGGCGCGCATTCATGCGCTGGGGCCGGCGATCCGGCTGGCGCTGGCGGCACAGGGTGTCGGCGAAGCCGAGATCCCCGATGCGGCCGCACGCGCACAGCAGGCGCTGATCCGCTGCGTCAGTGATGAGCGCGGCCGCTGGGTGCTGGGTGCGCAGGCGCAGGGACGCTCCGAGCTGCGGCTTACCGGCTTGGTTGACGGCCAGCGCATCAATGCCGTGATCGACCGCACTTTCATCGATGCGCAGGGCGTGCGCTGGATCATTGATTACAAGACCAGCACCCACGAGGGCGCTGATGTCGATGCCTTCCTCGACAACGAGCAGCTGCGCTATCGCGGCCAGCTCGAACGTTATGCCCGGCTGATGCAGGCCGGCGGTGATCAGTCGATCCGGCTGGGACTTTATTTCCCCTTGCTTGGCGGCTGGCGCGAATGGCCTTGCGAAACGCGCTGAGAGGCGTCGCGGTTGCAGCAGCAGACGATACCCATTAGCATCAAACTCCCTCGCAGTCCGGCAGTCAAAAAAGCAGTCACAAACCAGAACAATCCGAGGAATACAAAATGATCAATCGTGCAATCCTGAGCGGTGTCGCTGCCGCGATTGTGGCCATCGCGCTGCAATTGACGCCTGTACAGGCAATGGCCCAAGGCAAATATCCCGAACGTACCCTGCGGCTGGTCGTGCCCTTCGCGCCCGGCGGCGTCAATGACATCATCGGCCGGCGCTGGGCGCAGGACATGTCGCGCCTGATCGGGCAGAGCATCATTGTTGAAAACCGCGCCGGCGCTTCCGGCGGCATCGGCTCGCAGGAAGTGGCGCGCGCCAAGCCCGACGGCTACACCATGCTGATTGCCAACACGACAACCCATGTACTGAGTCCGCTGGGCAATCCGAAGCTCGGTTATGACCCGCTGAAGGATTTTACGCCGCTGGGCATCATTACGCTGGTGCCGACGGGCGTCGCCGTGCATCCGTCATTGCCACCAAAGACGCTGAAGGAACTCGCGGCATTTGCCAAAAAGAATCCCGGCAAACTGTCTTTCGGTTCGGCGGGTACCGGCAGCATCACTCATCTCACCGGTGAACTGTTCAAGAAACTCAACGGCGACCTCAACATCGTGCACGTGCCGTACAAGGGTGCAGGCCCGGGCTTGACCGACCTCGTCGCCGGACATATTCCGATGTATACGCCGACGATCAGCTCGGCGCCGCTGGAGTATCACAAGCAAGGCCGCATCCGCATGTTGGCGATCTGTTCCGAAGAGCGGTTGAAGGCGGTGCCCGATGTGCCCACCGCGATCCAGGCTGGCATGCCGGAACTGGTGGTTCAGGCCTTTAATGCGATCTTCCTGCCGCCGAATACGCCGAAGCCGATTGTCGATACGCTCGCCCAGGCCAATCAGAAAGTGTTGGCATCGGCTGACATGCAGGAGTTTCTGCGCAAGGCCGGCGCTGAGGCGGTGACAACCTCATCGCCGGAGCGCGCGACGCAGTTCCTGCAGAAAGAGTTGAAGCGCTGGGCGCCGATTGTGCGTGAGACCGGCATCGAATAAGCCGGTTTGCTGGACATCTACAACTATTTGTTTTTAATGGAAAAATCATGAAATCCTGCTGGATCGTCACCAAGGATCACAAAAACTTTCTCGAATTCCGCGATGTGCCGGTGCCGCAGCCCAAGGCCGGCGAGCTGGTCATCAAGGTTCACGCATCCGCGCTGAACCGCGGCGAACTGTTCGTCGGCGGCGTGGTTCATGGCGGCCCGGAAAAACTCGGCGGTGGTGAAGCCTCCGGCGTCGTGCACGCGATCGGTGAAGGCGTTACCGGCGTCAAGGTCGGCGATGCGGTGTTCGGCCGTGTGCGCGGCGGTTTTGCTGAATACGCGGTGATGGACATTGCGCAGATGATGCCCAAGCCCGCGCATCTGTCGTGGGAAGAAGCTGCGGCGATCCCGATCAGCTTCATCACTGCTTGGGAAATGATTTACCAGTTCGGCAAACTGCAGAAGGGCGAGACCGTGCTGATCATGGGCGTGTCGTCTGGTGCGGGCATGGCGAGCATCCAGCTGGCGAAACTGATCGGCGCGCGTTCCATCGGTACTTCCGGTTCGCAGGAAAAAATCGACAAGCTGAAAACCATCGGCCTCGATTTTGGCATCGCCACGCGCAAGCCGGATTTTGCCGACAAGGTCAAAGAGCTGAACGGCGGCAAAGGCATCGATCTGGTGATCAACTGTGTCGGCGGTTCGGTATTCGCCGAGTGCATGCGTACGCTGGGATACCGCGGCCGGCTTGCCACCGTCGGTTATGTCGATAATGTGTTCAAGGCCGAAATTGATCTCAATGCGGTACACGCCTGGCGACTGGAAGTGTTCGGCGTCTCCAATGCGCATCTGCCGGCAGCCGGCAAGGCAGAGGCAGCGGCCGGCTTCAAGCGCGATGTGCTGCCGGCGATCATGGATGGCCGCATCAAGCCGCTGATCGACAGTATTTTCAGTTTTGACGAACTCCCTGCGGCAAAAGCACGCATGGACAGCAGCGCGATGGTCGGCAAGATTGCTGTCAAGATCGCCTGACGGCAGGTGCTGCAGAAAGCAAAAAAGCCGCCCCCCGTGAGGGGCGGCTTTTTTATTGGAGCCTGAAAACTCAGTCGGCTTTGGCGCCCGAGGCCTTGACCACGGCTGCCCACTTCGGGATTTCCGCTTCAATCAGTTTGCGGAATTCCTCGGGGTTGCCGGGATTCACTTCAACGCCGGAAGCGGCGAGGCGGGTTTTCACATCGGGCTGGGCCAGCGAGTCGAGTGTGGCTTTGCTGAGGATGGCGACGACCGGCGCCGGGATGCCTGCCGGGCCGACGATGCCGTACCACGCCACCGCGGCGTAACCCGGAAGTCCGGCTTCGGCAATCGTCGGCACATCGGCTATGGCGGCAACGCGGGTCGGCGAAGTCACGCCCAATCCGCGCAGGCGACCGGTCTTGATCATCGGAATCGCCGATGACACGCTGGCGAACTGGATGTCGGTCTGCCCCGAGATCAGTGCGGTCAGCGCTTCCGATGCGCCCTTGTAGGCGACATGCACGGTTTTCACGCCGGCCATGCTGTTGAAAAGTTCCGCCGACAGATGGACCGAGGTGCCTGCACCGGAAGTGCCGTAGTTCAGTACTCCGGGTTTGGCCTTGGCGAGCGCAATCAGTTCTTTTACCGATTTTGCCGGAACGCTCGGATTGAGCACCAGCACGTTTGGGCTGTCGCCGACACGGGCAATGGTGGTGAAACTGTTCAGCGGGTGATAGTTGAGTTTGGAGTACAGGCTGTAGTTGATCGCCTGCGTGCCGATGGTACCCATGAACAGCGTGTAGCCGTCGGGCGGACTTTTTGCCGTCAGCTCTGCGGCGATGTTGCCGCCGGCGCCGGCGCGGTTATCGATCACCAGCGGCTGGCCGAGGCGTTCACGTAGCGCCGGTTCCATCGCGCGGGCAATCACGTCAGCCGCGCTGCCGACGGTGAACGGAATCAGCATACGCACTGCGCGGTTGGGGAAATTCTGGGCCTGCGCCATATTGGCAGCGCAAAGTCCTGCGGCGAGCAGCATTGCTGCACGCAACTTGTTCATGCGATTACGTTTCATCGGTTCTTCTCCCGAATTGTTTGAGGTGTAGCCTAGCATGCGTCGAATGATGTTTGCACGCTGCGCTGCGCGACAAACTATGATCAGGATCAAATCCCCGGCGACCGGATGCGTCGACAATTCCGGAACCCCGCGTCCATGGAGACTGTCATGAAGAATTCACTACGTTATGCCCTCGCTGCGCTGGCGGTTTGGCCGGCAACCGCACTGACCCAGCAGCAGAAAATCACGCCGCCGATTGCGGTCTACTGGATGAGCGTTGATACCACGAGCGGCCTGCCGATGGGCGGCATGGGTGGTGGCGGTGGTCCGTCGGCAATGGATATCGGCCGGATGATGCTGGGCGGTGGCATGGACGGCGGACCGAATCGCACGATGTGGCTGGAGCTTGGATCACAGCGCAGTGCGTCGGGCACGCCGGCAGCGGCGCACGAGATCCCGGCAGGCTTGAAGATGGGCGCCAGCCTGCGGCTGGAAACGCCGCAACGTCAGCGTGCGGAACCGCGTGAAGACGGCATGCCGGAGAACTTCGAAAAGCCGCGCGGCCGCATGCTTATTTTCTGGGGCTGCGGTGAACAAGCGGGCGCCGGCCAGCCCTATGTCGTTGATTTTTCGAAACTCGCTCAAGGAGATGTGCCGCAGGGTTTGATCAGTCGCCGCGTCAACGTGCCGCGCGGGCCGTCGGCTTCGCGCAGCAAGACCTACGGCGACTGGCCCAATCAGCGCGACGGCCAGCGTGTGCCGGGTGATGCTTCCCTGCGCGGTGACCATCAGGTCAAGGGCAACTATTCGCCGGACATCCGGTTTTCACTCGCCGACAAATACGATTTCATGGAGCCGGTGACTGTGGCACAGGCGAAATCCGGCGGCGGCGTCCGCCTGTCCTGGAACAGCGTTGCCAATGTCAACGGCTATTTCGCAACGGCGATGGGCGGCAAGGAGGGCACGGAAGACGTCGTGTTCTGGAGTTCCAGCAACAGCCGTGAGTTCGGCGACCAGTTGATGAACTGGCTGCCGCCGGGCGAAGTCGCGCGGCTGATCAAGGAACGCGTGGTGATGCCGGCATCGACGACGGAGTGCGTGGTGCCGGCGCAGTTTGTCGCTGCTGCGCCCGCAGCCTTCTTGCGTTTCATCGCTTATGGTGATGAGGCCAACTTCGTGCATCCACCACGTCCCAAAGATCCCAATGCCGTTTGGAACCAGGAGTGGGCGGCCAAGGTGCGGTTCAAATCCACCGCTGCAGCATTGCTCGGTGAAGAAGGCATGGGCGGCAGCGGATTGCGGTCGCGCAGCGGCAGCGCTGCATCGGGCGGCAGTTCGGCGACGCCCAATCCGGCAGATGCCGTGCAGGAAGGTGTGAAAGCACTGAAAGGGCTGTTCGGGTTTTAGGCCTCCGAATAGACAGGGTAGTGGCTGCCTATTACAATCGTCAGGTCATTGGGGAGTAGCCGCCCTCCGAGAGAGGTGCTTGCGTCAACACACTTGGCCCCCCCGGGCCATGGCGCAAGCGGTTTCCTGACTTGGCAAGACCTTTGACCATATCGCCTTCGGACTGGCCGGAGAAGCGGTTTGGTCATTCGTCTTCAACCGGCCAAGGAGTTTGCATTGGAAGCCTTTCTCATGTCCACCGGTATCGTGGCCCTCGCTGAAATTGGCGACAAGACCCAGTTGCTGTCTTTCATCCTCGCTGCAAAATTCCGCAAGCCATGGCCGATCTGTTCCGGCATTCTGGTCGCAACCCTGTTCAATCATGCCCTCGCCGGCGTGGTCGGCGCGTGGATCACGTCAATTCTCGGTCCCGAGACCCTGCGCTGGATTCTCGGCATTTCGTTTATTGCGATGGCGGGGTGGATGCTGATCCCCGACAAGTTTGACGAGAACGATGCCAAATTCCCGAAGGCCGGTGTGTTTGTCACGACGCTGATCGCGTTCTTTCTCGCCGAGATGGGGGACAAGACGCAGATTGCCACGGTCGCACTGGCTGCGCAGTATCAGACAGTGGTTCCGGTGGTCATCGGCACCACGCTGGGCATGATGATCGCCAATGTGCCGGCGGTGATCCTCGGTGATCGCATTGCGGACCGGATGCCGGTCACCATTGTGCATCGGGTCGCTGCGGCCATTTTTCTGATTCTGGGCATCGCAACGTTGCTGGGCGCAGGTGAGTCGTTGGGGTTCTAGTTTCCGCGCCGGAGCAGGGCAAAGGGCTGGCCGATGCAGCCACCCTTTATTCCCGGTTATTCGTGTATCCCCGCGTCCTTGATGACCTTGCCCATCTTCGCCATGTCTGCACGCATATAGGCACCGAGTTGCGCCGGTGTGCTGGCAACAACTTCAGCGCCGAGGTTGAACAGGCGATCCTTCACTTCCGGTCTGGTCAGCGTGCGCGTGGTCTCGCGGTTCAGCACGTCGATGATGGCTACCGGTGTGCCCGACGGTGCAAACATATGGATGACCGCCGTGGTTTCGTAACCCGGCACGGTCGATGCTATTGTCGGTAGATCGGGAACCAGTGCAGAGGGTTTGGCGGTTGAAACCGCCAGCCCGCGCACCCGGCCGGAGCGGATATGCGGCATCACCGCGCCTGCGTTGGGGAACATCAGGTTGGTTTCGCCGCCGATCAGTCCATTGAGCGCGGGGCCGCCGCCCTTGTACGGGACCATGGTGAGATTGACGCCGGCCAGCGACTTGAACAGTTCCGCGGCGAGATGCGGCGACACGCCGATGGTGCCCGCTGCGTAGTTCAGTTCCCCGGGTTTCGATTTGGCCAGGGTGATCAGTTCCTTGACTGATTTCACGGTCATGTTCGGGTGCACGACCAGAATGTTCGGCAACTGGACCGCCAGTGTGACCGGCGTGAAATCCTTCAGCGGGTCCCATGCCACCTTGCTGCGCAGGAAGGGCATCAGCCAGATGTTCGATCCATAGACCAGCAGCGTGTGCCCGTCCGGTGCCGCCTTTGCGGCAATCTCCGCCGCGACAATGCCGCGGTTGTCGACGATCGCCCGCTGCGGCAGGTTGCTGTTGATGCCTTCGGCCATGATCCGCGCCAGGATGTCGTTGCCGCCGCCCGGCTCGGAAGTCACGATACGGATCGGCCGCGTGGGATAGGTTGACGCCGACGATGCCGGCGCGGATGGCAGCACCAAGGCGCCCAGCAAGATCAGCCGGGTCAGGGTATTCAGGTTCAACGACATTGGTGCTCCTCCAGAAAATCGTTGTCACAGCCGGACGCTGTGTTGGAATTTACATCATCACGCGGCCGCCGTTCACATCCAGCACCACGCCGTTGATGTAGGCGGCGGCATCCGAGGCAAGGAACAGCATCGCCTGCGCGTGATCCTCGGGCACCGCCAGCCGGCGCAGCGGCACCTGTGAGGCGATGCGTTCGATGTCGGCTTCTGTGCGCAGTGCCGCAACGCGCGCCGTCAGCGTGGTGATCGGCGCCACCGCATTCGCTGTGATGTTGTCGGGGCCCAGCTGGAAGGCGAGAAAACGCGTCAGCTGGGTGACGCCGGCCTTGGCTGCGCCGTAGGCCGGCGACGAGGCGGCGTGCACCGTGCGTCCGGATATCGATGACACGTTGATGATGCGTCCTGCTTTGGATTTTTTCAGATGCGGAATGGCCATCTTGCAGATCAGGAACACGCTGCGCAGGTTCAGTGTCACCGTGCGGTCCCATTCGTCGATCGACATGTCCTCCACCGTGGCAAGCTGTTTGTAGCCGCCGGCACAGTTGATGACGACGTCGATGCCGCCAAAGGCGGTCGCGATGCCGGCAATACATTGTTCGACCGAGGCTGCATCGGTGATGTCGGTTTTGAACAGCCGCGCGGTGCCGCCGGTCTGTCCGATGGCATCCGCGACTTTTTTGCCATTGTCCGCGTCAATATCGACGATGGCGATTTTGCAGCCCTGCTGCGCAAACAGCCGCGCGGTTTCGGCACCTATGCCTTGCGCCGCGCCGGTGATCAGCGCGACACGGTCCTTGAGTTCGGGATAACTGGCCATCACGACTTCTCCTTGTTTTCGGCAGCGACGGCTGCGCTGCGGTTGATCCATGATCCGCAGCCCATGATGGCGGCGCAGGTCCAGAAAATCGTGGCGACGCCGCCGACCGCGGCGCCGACCACGCCGAAGGCCGGCGGCACGAACACATGCGCGCCGTAGCTGACTGCGAGGCGCATCGAAATCGCTTCGGCAGAGCGGCCGGGCGGTCCGGCATTGAAGGACAAGATCATCGACAGTGGCTGGCCGCAGCCGAGGCCGAGACCCAGCACAAAGGCGCTGGCTGCGAGCAGCGGCGCGCTGGTGGTCAAAGGGAAGGCCATGAACGCCACGCCCGAAATAATAAAGGCGCCGGCGAGCATCGCGCGTTCGCCGTAGCGCTTGGTAATCGGAGGAATGAACAGGCGGGTAACAAAGGCGGCAACACCGAAGGCACCCATGATCAGGCCGATGGTTGTTGCCGAAAATTTAAGGCTGTGTCCGTAGATCGGCATATACAGGTTGAACAGATCGAGACCGGTCATCACCGCCGCGTTTGAGAGCAGCGCATTGCGCATCGCCGGCAGTGCGAGAAGGTCTTTCATGTTTCGCGGCGCCTGCGTGCCGCTTCCGGCGGTGGCTGTCGACGGATACAGATCGCGCTTGACGGCGACAGTCAGACCGCAGATCGCCGGGATGCTGGCGACCAGCAGAAAGGTCGGTACGTGGGAGAACGTGTCGATGGACAGGCCGACGGCAATCGGGCCGATCACCGAGCCGGTGGATTCACCGAGGCTGTAATAACTGAAATTGCGCGTGCGGGTCTCGGTGGTCGATAACACACCGACCAGATTTTGTGTTGCGACCACCCACAGCATGCTGGTGAAACCCCAAAGCGGCGCAACGAAATAAAGCATCGCCAGCGACGGGAAAAGATATGGCAGCACCAGACTGATGGTGTAACTGCCCAGACCCCAGTACATCAGCAGGCGGTTGTCGAAGCGGTCGGCGAGACGGCCGGCGGCGATTGCCAGCAGGAAAGGAAAAATGCCGTACAGCGCAAACAGGATGCCGGTTTCGAAGGGGCCCGCGCCGAGATCAACCGCATACAGGGTCATCAGGATGCGACTGCCCTTCATCGTAATGAAGGTGATACTGATGAGGACGAGTAGCAGGGCGAGCGGCATGTTTCCGCCCGATTATAACGGCCGCAGGCGCGACCTCATCCACCGGCTGGTTGCCGGTGTCAAGGCAGCGCCATGTGTTTACGCAGTGCGTCCGCTTGCTGGAATCAGCCGGCGGATTTCAGCTGCCGCGGATTGCTTGCATGTTGCGGGTGATGTTCAACCCAGCTTTTCACGATGCGTGCGGCATCCAGCAGCAGATCGGCCAGTGCTTCACCGCGCAGCAGCGCCGCTTCGGCGCGCTGGCGTTCGGCTGCCGACAGGTGGACACGGGCCAGCAGTTCCGTGCTGGAGGGGGTTACAGAGGTAACGGTTTTCATGGCAGACTCCTTTATAATGCAATGCAATAAAAAACATCATGATCTATAATGTTTATAAATCAATATGATGCGTAACCATTAGAGCATAAATTTATTACATTGTTGCGACGCAATAACTGTTAAATTTTCAACTGGCGCATCAGGAAAATTGCGTAATCGGCGACCAAACGGTGTTTGAGGCTGGAAACCGGGTTGAAATGGGGCTTTTTGCTTCCCCGGCGCTCTGAAGTCCGCCGGTCATGGTGCGGTTCCCTGCGCTGCGGCATCATCCGGGGCATGAACGGTTATTCCGAACTCGACATCATCCGCGGCTGGATTAAAGCCGCGCAGCGCGTGGTTGTGCTCACCGGCGCCGGCATTTCCACCGATTCCGGCATCCCCGACTTCCGCGGACCGAAGGGCGTGTGGACGCTCAACCCCAAGGCCGAGCGCATGTCCGATATCCGTTATTACATGTCCGATCCCGAAGTGCGTCGCCTGTCCTGGCAATCGCGGCTTGCGCATCCGGCATGGACCGCGGACCCCAATGACGGGCATCGAGCGCTGGCTGAACTGGAAAAGTGCGGCAAGCTTCACGCGCTGATCACCCAGAACATCGACGGCCTGCACCAGCGTGCCGGCGTTTCATCTGCAAAAGTGATCGAGGTACACGGCACCCTGCACCGGGTGATGTGCCTGTCCTGCGGCTGGCGCGGTCCGATGCAGGAAACGCTCGATCGCGTGCGTGCCGGCGAAGAAGATCCGCAATGCCTTGAATGCAGCGGCCTGCTCAAAAGCGACACCATCTCATTCGGTCAGCAGCTGATTCCGGAAGTCATTGAACGTGCGATGACCGTTGCGGCCGAAGGTGACCTGTTCATCGCCATCGGCAGCACGCTGCAGGTCTATCCGGTTGCCGGCGCTGTGCCGCGGGCACTCGATGCCGGCGCACGAGTGGTGATCATCAATGCCGGGGCGACGCAGTTTGATGAGGTCGCGGATGCGGTGGTGCGCTTACCGATCGGGGAAGTGTTGCCGGTGCTATGCAGTGCGGATATGAGGGGCCGGTGAATGTCATTCATGACCCGTTATCAGTGATTTTGTGACCGGGCCACAGCGGCGTGATGTGGCTGGCTTGAACCGTCAAACAAAAACGGCGCACTGTTCAGTGCGCCGTTTTTGATGATGCCTGCGAAGTTACTTGTTACTTTTTAGCGACTGCTTTTTTCGCTTTTTTCTTTACGGTTTTTTTGGCGGTAACAGGCTTGGACCTGGCTTTGGCCGGTTTGCTGAGCTTGAAGCTGACCACGCGTTTTGCCCCCGGTTTCGCCGGTTTCATGCCTTTGGTCAGCACGCCGCGAAGCCAGGCCCACGATGCCGGACCCCACTCGCGTTCATTCTTCGCGGCGATATGGCCGTCATCCGGATAGACGCGGGCGACGCGGCCGTCGGCCGGGCCGGACTCCAGCAGCATGTAGAGATTGCCGATGGGGGTCAGGTGATCGATCTTGCCGTTGACCAGGTACATCGGCATGGTCAGGTTCTTCAGCAGGTCCTGGTCTTTCAGCGACCAGCGCAGGAACTCTTTGCGCTGGTCTTCTTCAGTGACTTCCTTCAGCGGCGGACGCGTGCCGCGCGGGCCGAACCAGTTGGTCTTGGCGCGTTCGTAGGCTGCAGCACGC
>Ga0192647_102235_pt1 | contig 12186 bp, 11 predicted proteins | sample LauGreFa1BDMLBSN_2_FD_133046 | JGI IMG/M metagenome (GOLD analysis project Ga0192647, IMG submission 133046) | Freshwater lake microbial communities from Lake Michigan, USA - Fa13.BD.MLB.SN - reassembly | ecosystem: Environmental > Aquatic > Freshwater > Lake | place: Lake Michigan, USA...
AGGGGTGTCGAGGGCGACCCTGATGATCTCGTCGGTCATCGCCGCATTTTTCCACAGAGAGTGTGGATAACGTTGTGGATGACACGAAATTCCAGCGAAAAAACTCGGGAAAATCGGCCGTAATGCGCGGGGGTGGTCAAAAAATGATCAATTTAGTTAAATCTTTTAAAAATCAGTAACTTAGGCTCTCTGCCCGTCGGCCTCAATGATTTTTACGACAATCTTGTGACATGGTTTCTTCGCGACTGTGCGTAAGTGACTGATTTTCCGACGCCCATCACTTTTGGCGAGGGCTCCAATTGGTGAGGCTGACGCCAAGTAGCGCAATCAGGCCGCCCACGACCATCGAGGCGAGCAGAGGCTCATCGAGTAGCCAGGTGCCAAACAACACGCCGAACACGGGTACGAGGTTGTTGAATACCGAGGCACGGGCTGGTCCCAGCCGTGCGAGACCCTGTGCGTACCAGACGAAGGCGAGAGCGGTTCCACCAGCCCCGAGGTACAGGATCGATGCCCAGGCTTCGAGGGTCACGGCGCCAAGGCTCCATTCGGACCACTCGAGTGGGATTCCTGCTGAGAGCAGCACGGCACCCCAGAGCGTCGTGACGGTCGTGAGTGCGAGTGCCGACGGCGCGCGATCGCCGGCGAGGGCGTAGCGGCTGATGATCGTATAAACCGCCCAACAGAGCGCTCCGCCGAGCATCAGCGCTTCTCCGCGGCCGACTCGCTGAAACAAGACGGTGAGATCGCCCTTGGCGAGTACGGTGCAGACTCCGGTCAGCGCGAGCAGGATACCGAGCCAGCGATGCCAAGCGAGGCGCTCGCGAAATACCACTGCCATCGCAACGGCCGTCATGATCGGATTGAGCGCGACGACGAGCGCGGTGCGACTGGCCGGAATCAGCTCGAGCGCCCCTAAGAAAAGCAGGTTGTAGATCACGAGCCCCGCAATGGCGAGCGCGGCGCTGTAGAACCAATCGCGGCGACGCAGCTGCGGCCAGCCACGTTCGATCCACAGCATGATCGGCACCAGCACCGCCGCTGCCGCCCAAAATCGCAACGCGGCGAGCGTGAAGTGCGGCATTTGTGGGGCAGCGAGGCGACCCGCGATGAAGGTCCCGCCCCACAAGGCGGCGACGCCGACTAGGCGTAGGTAGGTCGAGGTCATGCGTTCGCGCCTGCGGCGCGCGCGTCGCGATGCTCGCGCAGCGCCACGTAGAGGCCAGCGCCAATAATGATCGCAGCGCCCATTAGCATTCCGCTCTGCGGAAAGACTTGCCAGAAGACCCAGTCGATACCAATACCCCAGAGCAGTGCCGTGTATTCCACCGGCGCGACGACCGCTGCCGGCGCATACCGAAACGCTTCGGTGATGTAGTACTGCCCGACCGCTCCAAGTCCGCCCGTTGCGGCGATGAGCCACCAGTCCTGAGGACGGATCTCGATCCACTGGGGCAGCGCGAGGACGCCCGCGATCAGCGTCACGAGTATCAAAAAGGTAAACACCATCGACGACGACGTTTCGCTGCGGGTCAGCACGCGCGCCGTGATGACGGCGAGGGCATAACTTAGAGCTGACACCGTCGCAGCGACGCCCGCCAGCAGTGGCAGTCCGCCCGGACGTGGCTGCAGGATGATCCACACGCCGACCAGCCCGATCAAAATTGCCAGCCAACGACCGCGATCGACTTTTTCGCCGAGCCACACCGCCGCTATCGCCGCAATCAACAGCGGTGCGGTCATGTAGATCGCGTACACCGATGCCAGCGACGCCGTCCCGAGCGCATAGATGAACGTCACTAGCATCACGACGCCGAGCACCCCGCGTAGTAGATGCAAGCCGTAGTGATGGATCCGCAGTTCCGCGAGGCGGCCTTGCCAAATCAAGGGCAACAACACGAAGGGCAGCGATGCCGCGGCACGTAGGACGGTGACTTGCATCGGCGGGTAGTGCGCGGCGAATAACTTCAACAAGGCATCCATGAACGAGAACGCCGCCACCGCGATCAACATGGCGGCGAGGCCGCGGAGGTTGCCGGTGTGGTTGGTCAAATTCATGCGGGCCGGACTATACGGGAAGCGGCTGCGGCCGGCAGGAATGTGCGCGAGATCACATTCAGATACTAGGCCGAAACAGCATGTATCGAAAGCGGGCAAAAATGATCGCAGTTTTTTGTGGGAAAGCGACAACAGGGGCACTACATTTCGCACCCATGCCATCTGACCGCGCGGTGGTTCGGAAATTGATCCGACCTATGCGCAGACTCGGACCTCCAAAGAGAAAAACGTCAACAGGTGCGATGAAACATCTCAGCTTGACGCCGGCGTTGTTGATCGCCGCGCAACACGACACCAGTTCGATCTCGAGTCTCGTCATGACGTATCGCATGCACGGCTTGGGTGGTGATCGTGCCTGTCGCAAGCTGATCCACCGCCTCGAAAAATTGAATTTATTGAAGATCGTAGCGGGCTCTCGTAACGATCGACGCGAGAAGTCCGTCTGCCTCACCGACGATTCGCGACAGCTGTTGCGCGAACTTCAATCACAACTGCAAAAGCTGCCGATTTGACCGACGTTCGGCTCACCGGGGTCGTGTCCGCGAGATAGTCGAGACACGGTGCCGACGATGGTCTGTTCTTTGCAATTTAGTTTGCTACAGTTATTGTTCCAATATGAAACTCGTCGGTCTCGCACCTGCTGTCTTGTTGATTGCCCAGCACAAGGCGATTTCGATCTCCGAGTTGGTCCATCTCTATCAACAGATGGGCTTCGGGGGTGCGCGCAGTTGTCGCAAACTGATTCATCGGCTCGAGCGTCTCGAGTTGATCGAGATCGCCCCCGGCGTGCGTGGCGACCGCCGCGAAAAGGCTGTCGCCCCGACGCAACGCGCTATGCAGATGTTGGGTGAGCTCAACGGTCTGCTCGATCGCATCTTGGGGCGCTCACCGCCCGTCTGATTCAAGGCTCTTCGACGAGATAGCCTCGTGACCGCAGCAGATCGAGTACGCCGTTCTTTTTGAAGAGCTCGGTGATCGGTACCACCGCCAAAGAAATCGAGTGGTTTTCGAGAGAGTCGTAGACGAGTTGTAACCACTGTTCGTCGAACTGGCGCCTGATCGTAGCCACTTTGGGGCTTTGCATGAGTGCCGACCAGCAAGTTTCCTGCTGGGCGAGTGCGTTCGTGGATCGTAAGGCGTCGATGTCGCCGAGCGACCAGTCCTCGGCGCGTTGACGCGCGAGTGCAAGATCATTCTCAAGTCGATTGAGCGTCGACTTCATGCAGGCGAGTTCCGCCTCGCGAGGGATCTGGGCGACTTCGGCCAACGTACCTTTCGGGTCTTCGATACGCAGCTCGGGTTGTACGATCTTGACCTTATTCTTGCGCGCCAGTTTTTCGACGGCTTTGTTCACGTCGTTACGTGAGGTCAGGCCACTGCGCGAAATGGCTTCGCGCCACAACTCACCGGCGGCGAGTACCGGTCGACGCTTGAGTATGTCCTTGTCTCGAGGGGCGTATTTTTGCCGTAGCTTCTCGAAGCGCTCGAAAAGCTCGGGAGAAAGAACTTGTTGCAGTGACTGCTTGTCGTCGTTACCGCGCAGTTTTCGGTATTGGAGATAGAGTTGAACAGCGGAGATCGGGCCGATATCCGCATCGACCTTGCTGCTTGCCGGGATGAGCCGATCTGCGCGTGCGAGCACCCGCTCGACTTCGCGCGAGCGCCATTCCAATTTCTTGGGCAGTGGGCTCAGTGTGCCAAGGATATAGAGCGTGTTGTCGCCATTGCGGATCTTCCACAGACCAGGGCCTGCCGCTTCACCGACGACGGTGACCTCCTCGATAACGACCTCGAGCGGTGGCGCCTCTTCTTGCGCCAACAGCGGCGTGGCTACCGCAAGCAGCAGGAGAGCGAATCCTTTCGCAAACCCATTCATGGTGGGTGGCACTCCTCGAAGTGATGAGCTCAAGTCTTCAGGGCGACCAAGACCTCATCGAGCATTTTTTTGGCGTCGCCGAACAGCATACGGTTGTTCTCACGGAAGAACAGCGGATTGTCGACACCCGCGTAGCCCGAGGCCATTGAACGCTTCATGACGATCGAGGTCTTTGATTTCCACACTTGCAGCACTGGCATGCCCGCGATGGGGCTGTTCGGATCATCTTCGGCCGCCGGGTTCACGATATCGTTCGCGCCGATGACCATCGAGACATCGGTATCCGGGAAGTCATCGTTGATTTCGTCCATCTCGAGCACGATGTCATAGGGCACTTTGGCTTCGGCGAGCAGCACATTCATATGCCCCGGCATGCGACCAGCGACCGGGTGAATGCCAAAGCGCACGTTCACCCCCCTCTCGCGCAGCAGCTTGGTGATTTCATAGACCGTGTGCTGCGCTTGAGCGACCGCCATGCCGTAGCCCGGCACGATGATCACATTCTTAGCTGAGCGCAGCAGCTCGGCGGTTTCGACCGCGCTGACTGCGACCACTTCACCAGCGGGTTGTTCGCCAGTGGTTGCTGTGGGCGTCGAACCTCCACCCGTGCCGAAGCCACCGGCGATCACGCTGATGAAGTTGCGATTCATCGCGCGGCACATGATGTAGGAGAGGATCGCGCCGGAGGAGCCGACGAGGGCGCCGGTTACGATCAAAAGATCGTTGGCGAGCATGAAGCCGGTCGCCGCCGCTGCCCAACCCGAATAGCTGTTGAGCATCGAGACGACCACCGGCATATCGGCACCGCCGATCGCCATCACCATGTGGATGCCAAAGAGCAGCGCGATGATCGTCATGATGGCGAGCGGCAACATGCCGGCATCGACATCGTGTGCCGCCAGGAATTCCGCGCCAAACCAAATCACCGCGAGTAGCGCGATCAGGTTGAGCCAGTGCCTCGCGGGCAGCAGTAGCGGCTTGCCACCGATTTTCCCGGAGAGCTTGCCGAAGGCGATGATCGAACCCGAAAAAGTCACCGCGCCGATCAGGATGCCGATGTAGATCTCGACTTCATGGATCGCTTTTTCGGCGCCCGTGTAGACGATCGAGGTATCGACGTAACTGGCAAAGCCGACGAGACAGGCGGCAAGACCCACGAGGCTGTGCATCAACGCCACGAGCTCCGGCATCTGCGTCATTTGTACCTTGCGCGCAGCATAAACGCCGATGGCACCACCCACAGCCAGCGAGCCGATGATCCAGGGCAGACCCGCGGCAGTCACACGCGGTCCGAGCACGGTGGCAACGACGGCGATGGTCATGCCGAGCATGCCGTAAAAATTGCCGCGCCGAGACGTTTCGGCATTCGACAAGCCGCCAAGGCTCATGATGAAGAGGATGGTCGCGCCGATGTAGGCGACGGTTGCGAGATTTTCCGACATGTCCGTAGCCTCTTATTTGCGGAACATCGCCAGCATGCGCCGCGTGACCGCGAAGCCGCCGAACATGTTGATGGCAGTGAGCGTGAGCGCCGTGATGGCCAAGCCCAATATCAATTCATTGGGTCTGTCGCCACCGGCATCGGTGAGCGGAGGTGCAACCTGAACAAGTGCACCGACGGCGATGATGCTCGAGATCGCATTAGTCACACTCATCAGCGGTGTGTGCAGTGAAGGTGCGACGTTCCAAATGACCATGTAGCCGATGAAGCAGGCGAGTACGAACACCGTAAAGTGCGCGACGAACGAAGGCGGCGCGTAGGCGCCGACCAACCAGAAGAGCACGGCGCTGACACCGAACACGCCGGCAAGCGCCTTACCCGACATCGGCTCGCCACCACCACCGTGTCCATGTGAGGATTTTTTGGCAGCGGGTGTCGGTGCGGATGCCGCGGCCGCTTTCGCGGCAGGCGGAGCGACCGAGAGTCGCGGTGGCGGTGGCGGCCAAGTGATCTCGCCTTGCTTGATCACGGTGGCGCCGCGGATTGCCTCATCGTCGAAATTGACGTCGATGCGACCGTCTTTGGTTTTGCACAGCTCCTCGATCAGGCGCAGCAAGTTGGTGGCGTAGAGCGTAGAGGCTTGCTTGGCGAGTCGGCTCGGCAGATCGGTGTAGCCGATGATGGTGACACCTTCGCGCACGACGACCTCGCCCGGTACGGTGAATTCGCAGTTGCCACCCTGCTCGGCCGCGAGATCGACGATGACGCTGCCGGGACGCATCGATTTCACCATTTCTGCAGTGATCAATTTCGGCGCGGGTTTGCCCGGAATGAGCGCAGTTGTGATGATGATGTCGACGTCGGCTGCTTGCTTGGCGAAGGTGGCGCGTTGTGCGAGCTGGAAACCCTCGCTCATCACCTTGGCGTAGCCGCCGACGCCGCTGCCTTCTTCCTGATAGTCGACGGGGACGAATTCCGCGCCCATCGATTTGACCTGATCGGCGACTTCTGGCCGCGTATCGTTGGCGCGCACGATGGCGCCTAAGCCCACCGCTGCACCGAGTGCCGCTAAACCGGCAACGCCGGCACCGATGACGAAGACTTTGGCAGGGGGTACCTTACCCGCGGCCGTGATTTGACCCGTGAAGAAGCGCCCGAAGTGATGCGCCGCCTCGATGACGGCTCGGTAGCCTGCGATGTTGGCCATCGAAGAGAGGGCATCCATCTTTTGGGCCCGCGAGATGCGCGGCACGCTGTCCATGGCGAGCACCGTGAGCTGTCTCGAGGCCATTTCCTGCATCAATTGCGGGTTTTGGGCTGGCCAGATGAAGCTGATGATGGTCGTGCCTGGGCGCATTGCAGCAACTTCGGCACTCGTTGGAGCGCGAACTTTAAGGATGAGGTCCGCCTGGGCAAAGAGCGCCGCGGCGTTATCAGCGACCGTGGCGCCCGCAGCGATATAGGTGTCGTCCGCAAAGTTGGCGAGCGCACCAGCGCCCGATTCGATGGCGACCGCGAAACCGAGCTTGCGCCATTTCTCGACGACATCCGGAACGGCGGCGACACGCTTTTCGCCAGGGTAGATCTCACGCGGAATACCGATGGTCAACGACATGGGAACCTCAGGGTCGCAGCAAGCAGGCCGGATGATACGACGTTCACGTTTTTACCGTTGAATCTCGTCGCCGGACTGCCTATCTTAAGGAACCGATGAGTGCTGCCGATCACGAGGACCTGCGCATCGTTGCCCGCCCCGCCGAAGGGGTGAGTCTGCAACAGCCGGTGCTGCGCACCGATGTTTCAGGTATGCCGCTCGAATGGATCGACTATCGCGAGGCTGCCCGGCTCTATCATCAACAACAGGTTGCCTACACCTGTGGCACCCCGATCATTCGGCTCTATGGCGGCACCAACGCGCTGACGGGTCAGCGCACGGTGCTCGAGGTCAACTCGATCATCGCCACCCGCGGCCAAAGCGGTAACCCCGGGCATCTGCGCCAGGATTACGTTCCGCCGCTCAACAACCAAACCTTGTTTCGGCGTGACGCCTATCTTTGTCTCTATTGTGGACAGCGGTTCCCGACGCGCGAGCTGTCTCGCGATCATGTCCGGCCGTTTTCGCAAGGCGGGCGTGACGTCTGGACCAACGTGGTCACGGCTTGCCGTCGCTGCAACAACTTCAAGGCTTGGCGTACGCCCGAACAAGCTAAGATGCAGTTGCTCGCCGTACCCTTCACACCGACTTATGCGGAATACATTTTCTTGAAGGGCCGCCGAGTTCTTTTCGACCAGATGGAATATCTACTGGCTCACTTCCCTCGTAGCAGTCCTTTGCACGGCCGCATTCGTCAATTCTTCAGTTGATCCTCGTCAGCTGACGCTCTCTCAAGGCCAAATTTCTTGATTCACCTCGTCGATGCGTCGGTCTATATATTTCGCGCGTATTACTCGATGCCGCCCGACATGGTCGATCGCGACGGGAATCCCGCGCACGCCGTGTTCGGCTTTGCACGATTCTTAGGCGATCTCATCGAGCGCGCGAAGCCGAGCTATCTCGCGGTGGCATTCGACGAGAGTCTGGCCACGTCATTTCGTAATCGGATCGATCCGAGCTATAAAGCCAATCGTGAGCCTGCACCGCCGGATCTCAAGCTGCAGTTCGAGGGATGCCGAGAGTTTTGTCGTCATCTCGGTGTCGCCCATTTCGGCAGCGGTGAGTACGAAGCCGACGACATCATCGGCACGCTGCATGCGAAGTTGCGCCGAGAGGGCATCGCCTCAACTGTAGTCACCCGCGATAAGGATCTCGCACAGTTGATCTGTGAAGGCGATACCTACTGGAACTACACCGAGAACCTGCGGCTGCAGTATCAGGACATCGAAGCTCACTTCGGCGTGGCGCCGGAGCGTTACGCTGATTACCTGGCTCTGACAGGCGATGCCGTCGATAACATCAAGGGTGTTCCGGGTGTTGGCCCCAAGACGGCGGCGGCATTGCTCAAAGAATTCGTTTCGCTTGAAGAGCTATACGATAATCTCGATATCGTGGCCCGGCTGCCCATCCGCGGTGCCTCGAAGCTGCCCGAGAAGTTGCTGATGCATCGCGACGCCGCATTCTTGGCGCGTCGTCTGACCGAGATCGTTCGCGATGCCCCTATCGAGGCCATGCGCGAAGATTTGCGACTAGCTCAGCCGAATAGAGCTGCTCTCGACGAGTTTTTCGATCGACACCAGTTCGGACCGATGCTGCGTCGTCAGAGCGAGCGGCTCGCAGCGCTGCAATCGACATCGAGACCCAATTGATGCGACCGCGTTTTCTGTTACCGGCGTATTGGCCGCTCTGGGCGGCGCTGCTGCTGCTGCGTCGATTGGCGCGCTGGGATTACCCGAAGCTGTTGCGCTTCGGCGCCAAAGTGGGCGAACTCGCCTATCGATTGCCGCTGCCGCAGAAAGCTGTGGTTGATCGAAACCTGCGCTGGTGTTTTCCTGAGTGGTCGCAGGAGCAGCGCGATCGGGTCGCTAAAGAACACTTTCGCGATTCGGGCATCACGCTGTGCGAAACCGCACTCGCTTGGTTTGCAGATCGAGATCGATTGTTGTCATTGGCAGAGTTCGAAGGGCTCGAAGAACTCGATCGCCATCACGCGGCAGGGCGCGGCGTGATTCTTCTGGCTGCCCATTTCACCACACTCGAAATCGGAGCGCGCCTAGCAACGGCGATCCGAGAGGTGCACGCCGTCTACAAGCCATCAAAAAATTTGCTGATGACCGCGTTCTTTCGGCGGTACCGCGGCGCCGTCTCGGCCGGGATGATCGCAAGCGATGACATTCGTAGCATGGTGCGCGTACTGAAGCGGGGCGGTATCGTCTGGTATGCGCCAGATCAAGCCTTTCGCGGTAAAGGCGCCGAGGAAGTGCCTTTCTTTGGGCGGCCAGTCGCAACCAATACGGCCACATCACGCCTTGCTGAACTGACCGGTGCGATCGTCATGGCCTATTTCGTCGAACGACTTCCGGGTAGCACCGGCTATCGGGTTCGCATCGGCCCAGTGCTTGAGAGCATCCCCTCGGGCGATAGCGTCGCCGATACGCGCTTGCATCATGAATTAATCGAAGCCGAAATTCGTCGGCTACCATCGCAATATCTTTGGCTGCACAAGCGCTTCAAGCGCTTGTCGATAGATCCTTACGTATAACCTCGCAGCGATCGGAGGGTGTATGCAGCAGAACATCGAATCGGTTCTGATCGAGCAACGACGTTTCGAGCCGGATCCGGCTTTCGTAGCGGCAGCGCGTCTCGGTCCCAATGAGATTACTCGTTTGCGCGAGTATGCAACCCGGGATCCGGAAGGGTACTGGGCGGCACTCGCGCGGACTCATTTATCGTGGCAGCAGCCCTTTACCGTCACGCTCGATCGATCGCAGGCACCGAGTTTTCGTTGGTTTACCGACGGTCGCCTGAATGTCTCGTGGAATTGCCTCGATGTTCATCTGGAGCAGCAGGGTGACAAGACGGCGATTATTTTCGAGGGCGAGCCGGGCGACGTTCGCAAGCTGACTTATCGAGAGTTACACGCGGAAGTTTGCCGTTTCGCCAACGCGCTGTTAGCTCGTGGCATCGGCAGTGGCGATCGCGTTGTGATCTATATGCCGCTCGTGCCCGAGGCGGTGATCGCGATGCAGGCTTGTGCTCGCATCGGCGCGATTCACTCGGTCGTATTCGGCGGCTTCTCGGCGGTATCTCTCAAAGATCGCATCGAAGATGCAGGCGCGGTCTGCGTGATTACCGCCGATGGTGGGCGACGCGGCGGCAACATCATCGAGTTGAAGGCGGCCACCGACAAGGCGCTTGCCGAGGGTTGCGCGAGTGTGCGTGATGTCATCGTGCTGCGACGAACCGGCGCTACGGTGCCGATGAGAGCCGGGCGTGATCATTGGTGGCATGAACTCGTCGAAGGCATGGCCACGGAGTGCGCGCCGCGCTGGGTCGATGCAGAGCATCCGCTGTTTTTGCTCTACACCTCAGGCTCGACCGGTAAGCCCAAAGGCATCCAACATGCTAGCGCCGGATACCTGCTTGGCGCCAAGCTCACTAATCTTTGGGTCTTCGATCTGCAGGCAGCCGATGTGTTCTGGTGCACGGCGGATGTGGGTTGGATCACCGGGCACAGTTATGTCGCCTACGGGCCGCTTGCAGCCGGGGCAACGATCGTCATGTACGAAGGTGCGCCGACGTTTCCCGATGGAGGTCGTTTTTGGCGCATCTGTGAGCAGCACGGCGTCACCATCTTCTATACGGCACCGACCGCCATTCGGGCGTTGATGAAGCTTGGTGACGATATCCCGGCAGCATACGACCTGTCGCGCTTGCGCTTGCTCGGCAGCGTAGGTGAGCCGATCAATCCAGAAGCCTGGATGTGGTATCACCGTGTGATCGGCCAAGAGCGATGTCCGATCGTCGACACTTGGTGGCAAACCGAGACTGGTGCGATTCTGATTTCACCGCTGCCGGGCGTGACGACGACCAAGCCCGGGTCTTGCACGCAACCTCTGCCCGGCATCGAGGCGGATATCGTTGATGATGAAGGGCAGAGCGTGACGATGCCCGATGCTGGCGGCTATCTCGTCATTCGGCAGCCGTGGCCTTCGATGTTGCGCACCATCTGGGGTGACAACCAGCGCTACCTCGACACCTATTGGTCTAAGTTTCAAAACCGCTACTACGTAGCCGGTGACAGCGCGCACCGCGATGTCGACGGTTACTTTTGGATCATGGGTCGTATCGATGACGTCTTGAATGTGGCGGGTCATCGACTCGGGACGATGGAAATCGAGTCGGCGCTCGTCGCCCATCCGCGAATCGCCGAGGCGGCCGTCGTTGGACGGCAGCACGAGATCAAGGGCGAGTCCGTTTTCGCTTTCGTCGTGTGCCGAGGCGAGCGACCGATGGGTGACACGAGCGCATTCGAAAAAGAATTGCGGGACTGGGTGACCGAGCAATTGGGCGCGATAGCTAAGCCCGACGACATTCGATTTGCCGACAACCTGCCCAAGACGCGTTCGGGCAAGATCATGCGCCGCTTGCTACGCGCCATCGCGCGCGGCGAATCGATAACGCAGGACGTCAGTACCTTGGAGAACCCCTCGATCATCGATCAGCTGCGAGGATGAGCGTTTCTTTTAGCGAATCAGACTCATTCTAAAAGTGAAAACAACCTCGTTGTGGTGATGAGGCGACACTGTGGTTTGGGGGGTTACATCCCCGAAATATTGTGGGATAAAGTCCTGTCAGAAGGACGAATTGATAGTTGCCCAACGGATATCCGTCCCTAGGGCGATGCAAACGGGGAGTACAACATGAGTTTGAAGAAAGTGCCGCTTGCGGCATTGCTGTCGATGGGCGCCGGCGCACTTGCGGGCCAAGCCGGCTTTGCACAATCCGAATCTGCTTCGGCGGGCCCAGCCCTCGAAGAGATCGTGGTGACGGCGCGTAAGCGCGAAGAGTCGCTGCAGGAAGTGCCGCTCGCCGTGACGGCGTTGTCGGCGGCCGATATCACCAACCGCCAAGTCAATTCGATCGATGACCTCGCGAAGTTTGCGCCGGGTCTCGTGTTCTCTAAGTCTTTCGGTCGCTCTAACGAACGCCCGGTCGTGCGCGGTCTGGCGAGCGTGCTCGCGGGTACGAACGCCACGGTTGAAACCGGCGTCGCCTACTTCGTCGATGGCGTGTACTACCCGGGCGACATCCAAACTTTGGATATGGCCGAAGTCGAGCGCGTCGAAGTGATCCGCGGTCCGCAGAGTGCGCTTT
>Ga0192647_102238_pt1 | contig 12158 bp, 9 predicted proteins | sample LauGreFa1BDMLBSN_2_FD_133046 | JGI IMG/M metagenome (GOLD analysis project Ga0192647, IMG submission 133046) | Freshwater lake microbial communities from Lake Michigan, USA - Fa13.BD.MLB.SN - reassembly | ecosystem: Environmental > Aquatic > Freshwater > Lake | place: Lake Michigan, USA...
TCGGAGTAGCCCTGGCACCAGGTCGCGTCACCGGCGAGGATCTTCGGCAGGTAATGCTTGCGCTGTGCATCATTGCCGAAACGGATCAGCGTCGGTCCGACCATGGTGATGCCCTGATCGGGCATGCGGCCGACGCCGGCACGTTCGGTTTCTTCAAAATAAATCAGCAGCTTCGACGGTGAAAGGCCCATGCCACCGTGTTCGCGCGGCCAGTTCGGCGCGACCCATCCTTTTTTGGACAGCTTGACATACCAGTCGCGGCATTCACTCCAGCGCATCCGCCGCGGCAGGAATTTGTATTCCGCGGGAAACTCGTTTTCGAAGAAGGCGCGCGCTTCCGCGCGGAACGCCTCGTCGCTCATCGTATTCCAGTCGCTCATGCAGCCTCCTTGCGCTCCGGCTTCACCGACAGTCGCGCATAACGCGCGCGATGGTTACGGCCATTGCCCAGCCAAGCCGACACAGTCATCGCCCGTTTGACATATAACCCGACGTCGCAATCTTCGGTAAATCCGATCGCGCCATGAAACTGGATAGCGGCGCGGGTGATTGCCAGTGCGGCATCAGCGCAGCGGGATTTGGCGCGACTGGCCGACAGCGCGCGCGTTTGCTCGTCCGGGGCGGCATCGAGCTGGCGGATCACATCGCGCAGCACGGCATCGGCCAACTCCTGCTGGATATACAGATCGACGGCGCGATGTTGCAGCGCCTGGAAACTGCCGATGGGTTTGCCGAACTGTACCCGGGTTTTCATGTAATCCAGGCTCATTTCATTGGCGCGTTTCATGATGCCGACGAGTTCGGCCGAAGCCGTCACCGCCGCATGATCCAATGCGCGATCCAGTGCTGCGCGTGCAACTCGGCCGGATGCCAGTACCTGCTCGCGCGGCACCGTTACATCCTTGAGAATCACCGTGCCGTAAGTGCGGCCGTCGGCCAAAGGCTGCTGTCCGGTTGTGCAGCCTGCGGCGCTTCGTGGCACCCACAGCAGTCGCAAGCCGTCCGCGGCGTTTGCAGTGACCAGATAACCGTCAGCCGCCGCAGCACCGATAACAAATTGTTTTTCACCGCTAACTCGATAACCGCCTTCGAATGGCGTCGCCGTCGCAGCCACCTGCAATCCACCGAAATCGTCGGCCTGCTCCTGCCATGCCAGCACCGGCACGCATTCGCCGGCAGCGAGACCGGTCAGCAATTCGTCGCGCAACGGTCCCGCCGACTGTTCCAATACGCGTGCGGCCAGCACAGCCACGGCGGTATACGGTTCCGGCGTCAGCGCGCGACCCAGACCTTCGGCCACAACCGCTGCCTCGGCCAGTCCGAGACCGAGTCCGCCACAGGATTCCGGAGCCAATACGCTCAGCCAGCCGAGTTCGGCCAGCTGGCGCCATTGTGCGCGATCGAACTCCGCATTGGTTTGCGCCAATGCGCGCACGCGCGGCAGGTCGGCGCCGCGTTTGACGAAATCACCGACGCTCTGTGCGAGCATTCCGGCGTGGCTGCTGTCTTCGCTGTTGGTCATCTGAAAATCGCTCGTTACTTCTGGATGCCGCTTGGTTAATCAGGGAATCAAGGTTTAAGGAAATCAGCGCCCGCGGGAATTAATTAACTTCATATAGGTTCACCACACTGCTTCGCGATACTCAGCGCACTTTCACTTTACAGAAATACCCATTCTCCTGCCACGACATACCGCACCATGCGGACCCGGATACCCGACCCGCATCCATATTCATACCGCCGTACTGCCGGGACGCAGATCGGGTTCCAGCGATTCGCGTTCATCAAACACGAAACAGTTGCCCTGCCAGTGACGGCCGTCGGTTTCTTCAAAATATTTCAGGATGCCGCCTTCCAGCTGCAGCACGTTACTAAGGCCCAGTTCATGCATGTAAAGCGCAGCTTTTTCACAACGGATGCCGCCGGTGCAATAACTGACGACGGTTTTGTCCTGCAGCTCGACCCTGTGCGCCTGTACCGCTTGCGGAAACTGGGTGAACTTCTGGATGCGCCAGTCGATGGCATTGCTGAATTTGCCGTAATCGACTTCGAAGTCATTGCGCGTATCGAGCATCACGACCGGCTTGCCGGCGTCATCACAGCCCTGATCCAGCCAGCGTGCCAGGGTTTTTGCATCAACCGCCGGCGCCCGACCCTGCACCGGGCAGATCGTCGGGTGATCCATGCGGATGATTTCTTTTTTGACTTTGACCTTGAAACGCTTGAACGGCACCTGCTCGGACCAGCTTTCCTTGGCCTGCAGGTCGGCAAATCCGGGTACGGCGCGCAGTTGTACCAGCATGTCACGACAGGGTTTTTCCGCTCCGGCTATAAAAGCGTTGAGCCCTTCAGGCGTAATCAGCAGCGTGCCCTTCACACCCAGCGCCAAGCCCGCCGCCTTGAGTGTTTCAAGCGTCGATTGCGGATCGGCTATAGGCCAGAAGCGGTAAGCGGCGAGATTCAGGACAGGCATGTCATGCACCATGGTTTGCAAGCATAAGCGGTCTTGCCGGTAACGTAACCCCGCTCATCCGCAGCGCCAAACAAAAAGCCGCCTGCAGGCGGCTTTGTGAAACTTTGGTGGTGCAGTCGCCCCCTAAGTCCGAACTCGCTATATCAGCCAATGAGTACTGCTGCGGGTGTTTGTCCACGTATTGGGTAATTTATCCGTTTCGAATTATGAAACTCACCGCCTCGCCCTGTTCTATAGATCTGCGGACGGCGGCTCAAATCCAAATCCGTGAATCTCACCCACTTTAGACCTCTTGGTTTCAAGTTCCAAGTGCAACGTTTTTTGCAAGTGCATGTATTTACTATGATATTCGGCATCCCGTGTGTGATTGTTGGCGGGTCAAGTGCACGAGGGGCGTCAGCGTGATCCAGGGTAATTCTCAAGCCGGCGCGGTCCTGTAAACCCCGTCTTTATAGGTAAAAGGGTGTAGGCCAAAATGTTGCACTTGGTATTTGAGCGCGCCCCTTTTCTAGATCCCCGTGGCAGCCTAAATTAGGAGATCTCCAGCGCCTGAGATTTAACCCAATTGCCTAATTAACCAATTAGGTTATAATGAATTGCATGGAAAAAAACACACCTCACTGCAAGCTGTCAGCTGTGAATGCCTTGATCGAAGCCGGTAGGGTCAATGCCACGGCCAGCGCTTTCAATGGCGCTCGTGAACTGGGCATCAACGATCTGGCGGGGATGTGCGCCGTTGTCATGTCGCTTACGCCCACCGACTTCTATAAGAGCATGACAACCTACGCAGATCACCGAATTTGGCAGGACGTGTACCGCACCAAGTCAGCCAACAGTGCCGATGTGTACTTGAAGCTGACTGTCATTGATGACGTTTTGATCGTTTCTTTCAAGGAGCTGTGACCATGAAATGCCCATGCTGCGGAGCGGCTGAACTGATCCACGATACCCGCGATATGCCCTTCATCTATAAGGGAGAAACCACCACCATCCCAGCGGTTACGGGCGACTTTTGCCCGGCCTGTGGCGAAGTGGTCCTGAACCGTGAGCACGGGGACCGCTATAGCGAGTTGCTGGGTCAGTTTCAGCGTCAGGTGAATGCGGCCTACGTCGACCCTGACTACATTGCCAGGGTGCGCAAAAAGCTCGACCTGGATCAACGCCAGGCCGCAGAAATATTCGGTGGTGGCGTCAATGCCTTCTCACGCTATGAGAACGGCAAGACCAAGCCGCCCTTGTCCCTGGTGAAGCTACTCAAAGTGCTTGAGCGTCACCCCGACTTGCTCAACGAGGTCAGAACCGCCTGATTTTACCGCTCGTTCATCGCCCCGCCAAACGCCCTGTAAACCGGTTTCGCCAGATACTTGAGCACTGAGCGATGGCCGGTGCGGATGTCCACCGTTGCCGTCATGCCGGGCTTCAACTCAACGCCGGCGAGTTTGGGGTTCGGGTGCGTCTTGGCACGTTCGACGTCGATGCGCACCTGCGCGCGATAGTAGGTGTTGGTCTGCCCGTTTGCGCCTTGCTCGGACAGCGTGTCCGAACTCAGATACGTCAGCGTGCCCTCAAGACTGCCGTAGATCGAATAATCAAACGCATCGAGCTTGATCGACACCGGCAAGCCGGTGCTCAACTGGCCGATATCCGCCGGGTTGATCTTCACCTCGAACACCATCTCGCCTTCGGTCGGCGAAATCTGCATCAACTCGTCACCGGCACGCAACACGCCACCAATGGTGGTGAGCTTGAGGTATTTAACGACACCGGCAATCGGCGCCACCAGCACCGTCTTGCCCAGTATGCTTTTCCGCTCATCGAGTTTGTAACGGTTCGATGCCAGGTCTTCAGACACCTTGGTCGCCTCGGTGCGCGCCTCCTGCAGATACTTGTTGCGTGTGGCGTTGATCTTGCCTTCAAGCTCACTCACCTGCCGTTTGGCGCGCATCACCTCCAACTGGCTGGTGTCGCCGGTTTTCAGCAAAGCCTCGTTCATGCGCAGCTCTTCTTTGGCCATGCCGAGGGCTTCTTTGAGCATGGTCAACTCTTCCTGCAGACCGCGCTTGCGCTGCTCATACAGCGCCTGCTGAACCGCAACAAATTCGGGGAAGCGCTGCAGCTTCGCGCCGAACTCCGGCACCCGATCCGACGCCTCGGCCTGCGCCCGTATCAGCGCCGCAGTCAGTGCGGCTTCCTTGGCGCGGCTTTCATCAAAGCCCGCGGTCGAACGCTCGCGCTCCAGCACCGCCAGTTGCTGACCGGCCTTGACGCGCTGGCCTTCCTCCACCAGCAGCTTCTCCAGCACGCCGCCATCGGCCGATTGAATCACCTGCGTGCGCGCGATCGGAATGATCTGCCCCTGCGCCCGCACCGTCTGATCGATCTCAAACAACGCCGCCCATAACAGAAACACGGTCAGCCCGACAAGCAACAACACCGTCATCGAAATCGCGCCACGGCAGTGCTGCGGTAAAACGCATCGTATCGGCATCATGCGGCCCTTGTGTTGGGTGCGGCCCCCGGCGGGGTTTGCAGTTTCTGCAAGACCTGCGCCTTCGGTCCGTCGAGCACCACCTGCTGATTGGCAATGACGATGACGCGCTCCACCAGTTCGAGCATTTCGCCCTTGTGGGTGACCAGCACCAGCGTATCGGTCGGGCGGATCGACGCTTTGAGCGCCTGCGTGACCTGCAGCTCCAGAGCGCGATCCATTGATGCGGTCGGCTCATCAAGAAACCACAACGTCGGCCGGCGTAAAAATGCGCGCGTCAGATTCACCAACTGTCGCTGCCCGCCCGAGAGTCCGCTACCGCCCTCAAAGATTTCCTGCTGCAAGCCCTTCGGATGCGCCGCGATCACCGCCTGCAACAAGCCGGTCTGGCGTGCCGCAGCGAGAATCGGCTCATCGCCCGGATCGAGCTGGCCGAGAATCAGGTTGTCGCGCAGGGTGCCGGCAAACAGGCGCCCCTCCTGCTGCACATAACCCATGTGTTCGGCCAGCACCGGTTTGGAGAGATGCCCCAGATCGATGTCATCGAGCAGGATGCGCCCCTCCTGCGGCTTGTACATCCCCGACAACAAACGCAACAGCGTGGTCTTGCCCGACCCGATCGGGCCCAGCACACCGACCTTTTCACCGGGGCGGATGACCAGACTCGGCAGCGCCAGCGCCTTTTTCGTGCCGTAGCTCGCCACCACGCCGTCGAAGCGATAGTCGCCGCGGATGCTCGCCACCACGATAGGTTGCTCCTGGCCGTAGTGGTCATCCTGCAAGGCCCACAGGCGATCCAGCCCCTGCAGCGCCGCCTTCGCATGCGCCCATTGCACCAGTTGCCCGGGGATCATCGACACCGGTGCCAGCACCCGCCCCGACAAGATCGAGCAGGCAATCAAGCCGCCAATCGTCATGTCACCCCGGCTCACCAGCAAGGCCCCGGCGGCGATCAGCAAGGTATATGAAATCTGCTGCAGCGCACTGGCCAGATGTTGCGAGTGCTCGCTGATGTTGCGCATCTGCAGATCAAAGTCGCGCGCCTCATCGGTGGTTTTCATCCAGCGGGCGAGCATGCGCCAGCCGCCCTGCCCCGACTTGATGCTCTCGGCCCCTTCGATGGTTTCCACCAGCAGGCCGGTCTTTTGATTGCTGGCGGCGTTTGATTTGCCGGCGAAGGCATCCACCTGCTTGCGGTAATACACCCCCACCACCACGCACAATATAAAAAACAGTAACGGGATCAACGCCAGCCAGCCGCCAATCAAACCGATGATCAACAAAAAGATCAGCGCGAACGGTGCGTCGACCAGCAAGTTGGTGGTAATCGACGTAAAAAACCCGCGCACTGTTTCATAGCCGCGCATCTGCGCGGCGAGCCCGCCGACACTTTGCGGCAACTGGTCGAGCCGGATCGCCAGAAAGCGCAGATAAATGGTGCGTGACAACCGTTGATCCACGGCATCGATCAGGCGCTCATACAAGCGGCTGCGCACACGCTTGGCCACCAGCTCGAACACAATCGCCACCAGCACGCCGAGCGTCAGCACCAGCAGCGTCTGCACGGCATTGGCCGGAATCACCCGGTCATACACCTGCATGCTGTAGAACGAGGTGGCCAGCGCCACCACATTGATCATCAGGCCGCCGATCACCGCCTCGCGCAACACTGCGCGGTGGGCAAAGATTTCGTCGCGGATCAACTGATACACCGGGCTCTGGCTGGCCACATAAGGGCGGCTCAGCTTGAAGATGGCCACCGCATGATCGGGCAGACCCGCATCGGCGCGTTCCTGCCAGCGCTGACTGGTGGCGTCCCACCATTCGCTGATCCACTGACCTTGGGTGTTTTGTCCGCGCAGCACGCCCCATTTCCCGACCCGCTCGCCGTGCAAGGCATACACCAGCGCCGGCATGCGCGAGGCGTCGGGCGCCGGCAACCAGCGTGGCGCCGCCACTTGCAACTGCGCGGACACCGTTTGGAGCTGGCCCTTGGGATCATGGGCAGATCCGGTTAACGCCGCTTCGGCGGCCGCCTGCACCGCCAGGCGGTCCACACTCTCGTGCTGCAATTGCGCGAGGCGCGCAAGGCAAGGCAGCAGATCGGGCGTCGCATCGATCGTCACCGGCTCGTGCACGCTCTCAGGATTCACGATACTCATTTCCTCTCCCCGCTCACGGCGTCGATGCCGCGCGTATACGCCGCCAGCCGCCAGGTCACCAACACCAGCGTTGATTGCAGGTCGGCCAATTGGGTTTCAGTCTGCGCCAGTTCACGCGCCGCGTTCATCACATCGAGCCACGATTTGCGCCCTGCCAGAAACTGCCGGTCATACGAGGTGGACACATCGGCCGCTGCTTTTAACGACATTTGTATCGAGACCGTGCGACTCGCCGTTGACACCGCCTGCGCATAATCCGACAACACCTGCTCACTCACCGTGCGTGACTGCGCCTCGATCTCGGTCAGGGCGGCGGCATATTGCGTACGCGCCGCTTCAATGTTCGAGAGCGTTGACAGCCCCGCGCCGAAGCGGCTGTTGAGCCCGACGAACAGCCGGTTCTCCGGCGCCCCGTTGGGATAGTTGTAATTACCGTACTGGCGTTCGATGCGCGCAAACAGTTCGGGCGACAAATCCGCACGCCGCTCGCCGATCACCGCCTCCTGCACCCGCGCCTGCGCCTGTGCCTTGGCCACCGATGGATTGATCGAAAGCGCCATCTCCAGCAAGGCCTGCACGCCGGTGCGCCCCGCGTTGGCGTATTCACGCGGCGCGGCCACCGCTTGCGCCAGCCGCGCGCCATCCACCGGGCCGCCCAGCAATTGACCGAGCCGCGCCAGGGCAACCTCGGTCTGAGCGCGTGCGGCGGTCACGTCCGCCGAGATCGACTCCAGGCGCGTCACCGCCAGCGTCAGATCACTCTGCGCCGAAGCGCCTTCACTCAAACGGCGGTTCACCTGATCACGCAGCCGCAGGTGGGTGGCCAGACTTTTTTCGTTGGCGAGGGTTTTCAGATACGCCGACAACCAATCACCATAGGCTTGCATGACGCGCAAACCCAATTGCAAGCGCACTTCTTCGAGCGAAGCCTGACTCGCCGCCAGGCCCGCTGCCGCCTTGTCCATACCAGCTGTCAGCCGCCCGCCGGTCCACAACGGCTGCTGCAGACGAACGGTGGAAACGCGGTTATCGCCCTGGTAGAGGCGATCGGTAGCACTGGCATTGGCGCTTTCTATCGATACCGACGGCGTCGGATAAAACTGCCAGTTCGCGCTATCCACACTGGCTTCAGCCGATTGCACCAGGGCGCGCTGACCTTGCGCGGAGGGGTGCGTGGCAAGTGCGGCATTGATCAACTGCTCGAGGCGCTGCGCGTGGGCCGGCAAACTACCGGCGAACAGAACCGCCGCGCACAAACCGGCGCGCGCCAATGCATGGCACGAATTCACCCCCTGAAAATCAAACAGACGACGCATGGCTCACAATCTTCTTTACGCGTTTTTTCGGTTTCGGCGGCTGTGATGCGGGCTCCTGGCCGCGCGGTTGTTCACAAAAATCGCTCCACATGGTGCGCAAAGCGCGCTCCATGTCACGGCTGTACTGGTCGATGTTCCAGGCCGGGGCTGCCTGCAAGCGCGCACGCAAACCGCCCTTGAGCTGCAGCAGCGCCTGCCGGTCGGCCGCCATGCGTGCGGCAATGGACACATAGTCCTCGTCGCTGGCCGCCACCCAGTCGGGCAAACCAGCCGCACGCATGAAGCTCGCGCCCATGCGCGAGACAAAGTTCTGGCCCTCTTTCACCACCACTGGCACGCCCATCCACAAGGCTTGCAGCGTGGTCGTGCCGCCGTTATAGGGCACCGGGTCCAGCGCGATGTCCACATCGGCGTACTCGGCCATCATGTCGGTCAGGCCCACCGGGCCACGGAACTCGACGCGGCTGGCGTCGACCCCCTGCTGTTCAAAGCGCTCCCGGAAGATGCGCACCGCCGACTCGTCGCGAAAGCTTGGCGCCTTGAGCAGCAAGCGTGAGCCCGGCACCCGCGCCAACACCTTGGCCCACAGCGCGATGGTGTGGGGCGTCAACTTGGGTACGTTGTTGAACGAGCCAAACGTCAACGGCCGCAGGGCCTGGGCAGCGCCATACAACGGGTACGGGTAACTGACCTCGGGTGCGTAGCAAAACACCGTGTTAGGCAAACGGTGCACGCGCTCGGTGCACAACGCATCGTGTTCGGGCGGCACCACTACCTGGTCGGCCAGCAACCAATCGATGTTGGGCACCCCGGTTGAGCCGGGATACCCCAAAAAAGACACCTGCACCGGTGCCACCCGCTGCGACAGCATCACCAGCCGGTTGAGCGACGTGTGGCCCGCCAAGTCGATCAGCACATCGATGCCATCGCCGCGAATGCGCTGGGTTAACTGCGCCTGGGTCCAGCTGGTGGCCTGCACCCAATGGTCGGCGCGGCTGCGGGCCAGCTGCGTCTGGTCGTCATGGGCCACGCCCACGTTGTAAATCGTCACCTCAAACTGCGACCTGTCCAAGCGCGCCAGCACCGGCTGCATGAAAATATTGACCGGGTGCTGGTGGTGAAAATCCGCGCTCAGCAAACCCAGCCTGATGCGCTTGCCCGGCTCCCGGGCGTTGGCAAAACTCTGCGCCGCGCGTGCCCCCTGCCCCAACCCGGCAAACAAGCCGCGGTGCAAGTCGGCCACCTGCTGTGCGGTCAGGCTGTCGCTATAGAGCGAACTCATGGCCACGCTCGAACGCATGGCCGACTCGGGGCCTTCTTCTTCGGCCAGTTCGCGGTACAGGGCCATGGCCTTATCGGCATCGCCCAGGCGCCCTGCCACCGAGGCACGCATCGACTTGGCCCCCGGCTGCGGCGCTATCGCCTCGGCCTGGGCCAGCGTGTGCAAGGCATCGTCCATCTGCCAGGCTTCCACATAGGAGTGCGCCAGATTCCACAGCGCCAGCGCGCTTTTCGGGTGCAGTTCGACATTGCGTTTCAACACCGCCTGCGCCTCTTGCCACAGGTTGTGATGGAAAGACTGCATCGCCAGCCGCGTCAGCACCTCTTCGCTGGTGGCGGCCGACGCCTGCTCAAACGCACGATGGGCTGCCTCGGTCAAGCCCAGCCGCATCAGCACATCGCCCAGGTCGATGTACAGGGCCGCAGTCACGTTCACATCGGGTTTGGGTTTTTCAACCCGCATCAGGCCCAGCGCCTGGCGCAGCGACTCCAGTGCCCGCGCCGCATCGCCCCGCTCCAGGCGGCTCTTGGCCATCAAGGCATGCACCCGGCTGACCGGCACCGCCTCGCCTTCGGGGGCCTTGGTCGCCAGCGGCAAAGCACGGTGGTAGCAAGCCGCCGCTTCGTCCCACTGGCCTGCGGCCTCCAGCGCACCAGCCAGCGTGAGCCAACCCTCCCAGTGCTGGGGCACCAGCTGCGTGGCTCTGCGGTAAAACTGCATCGCCTCGTCTTGACGCCCCAACTGCCGCGACAAATGCCCCGCCTCCAGCCAGCCCCTGAAATACCCCGGGTGCAGTCGCAGCAACGTGGCAAAACGATCACGGGCCTGGCGCACATCACCGCGCCGCGTCGCGCACTGCGCCCACAGAAAAGCCGCCTCGGCTGAGTCAGGCGCTTGCTGCACAGCTTTCGCCAGCGCCTCTTCAGCCGCAGCCAGCTCACCATTTTGCAAGGCTTGCTTGCCCGCTTCGAGCGGGTTGTTTTTTGGATCAGTCATGGCTTTTCGCCTTTATGGCACTTACTTTTGGGCACGATGAAACCCATCGACGCAACGAAACAAATTACCCGATCAGCCTCTGCGCGGCAAATGCAGCACCGCCAACGCCCGAATGTCGTCGTCGCTCAGCGCTGCTTTGCTGGCCACGGTCCAGAGGTCGAAGGCTTCGGGGCGGGCGATGCCTGCGGTGCGGGCAAAGCCGCAGGCTTGCAGGGTGTCGGCCAGCACTTGCAGGGTGAAACCGCAGCGGTGGGCCATGAACAAATTGCCAGCCGCCATGGCGCCGCGGTGGCCGTACATCATGTCCAGCGCCGAGATCGGGCCGGCTTCTGACACGTATAACGGCGAGGCCAGCTCGCCCTTGGCCACGCGGGCGCAGACCGACTGCAAATCGGGGCACGTGACCAGCAACAGGCCGTCGGGCTTGAGCACCCGCACAAACTCCGCCAAAGCCAGCGGCACCTCGTGCGGGTACAAATGCTCGATGTTGTGGCACGACACCACCGCATCCACCGAGCCCGTGGCCACCGCCGCCAGGTCGGTCATCGTGCCCACCACATCGGGCGCCACCGCCGGGTCAATGTCCAGGCGTAGCTCGGTCCAGCCCTGGTCAAACCCGGCAAACCCATGAGGCCGACCCCGTGGGCCGCAGCCCACGTTCAAGACGGTTTTCGGCGGGTTGATCAAAGCACCGCCGACACCGTCACCAATTGGTCGATCAACAACTGCTGCGCGCTGGTGTTGTGGTTGTAAGCCACATACGTGTGCGTGACGCCCCCAGAGGTCGCCACCACGGTGGTGCCCGTCGTCCAATTGGCCAAGTCGCTCAACACCACGTTGTCGCCCGTATCGCCATCGACCAGCAGCTGGTTCTTGCTCACCGTCGCGGTCAAGCCGCTGGTGGTGTTGCTGCTGTTGAACACGTTGGAGTCGTCAAAGTGTTGCAGCATGTCGATCAGGCTCAGCTTCAGGGTGTTGTTGCCGCTGCCGGTCAGGTCGATTTTCTCGATGTTCTGAATGGCCGCGCTGCTCACCAGGCTCAAGTCGACCATGATGTTCGCACCATCGAGCTTGAAGGTGTCGATGCCGCTGCCGCCGTCGATGCGGGCAATGGCTTGCGCCGTGCCGCTCAGGCTCATCTTGGCCACGTTGTCGGCATTGGCCACGATGGTGTCGTTGCCTCGGCCGCCGTAGAGCACATCGGCGCCGCCGTTGCCTGTCAGCACGTCGTTGCCGTCACCGCCTACCAACTGGTTGTTGCCGCTGGTGCCGGTGAGCGTGTCAGCGCCTGTGGTGCCGATGTCGTCGCCGTTGGCTGTCTGGAAAGTCATGCTTTCCAGTTTTTCAACACCGCCGTAAATCACACGAGTGATACCGGCCGATGCCAAAGCACCCACCGTCTCACCTTGGTAAGTAGTCATCACCAAGTCAGCCAAGCCGT
>Ga0192647_102241_pt1 | contig 12150 bp, 11 predicted proteins | sample LauGreFa1BDMLBSN_2_FD_133046 | JGI IMG/M metagenome (GOLD analysis project Ga0192647, IMG submission 133046) | Freshwater lake microbial communities from Lake Michigan, USA - Fa13.BD.MLB.SN - reassembly | ecosystem: Environmental > Aquatic > Freshwater > Lake | place: Lake Michigan, USA...
GGATCTACGTAAAAATCTATGGCACGTGGTTTTATAAACCATCGACCACTGATTTCGTTGTGATTTATGATGTGGACGTGGGAAAATAACTGTTCGTAATCGAGGGGTACACGGGGCGGCACACGTTCTCCATGCAGAACTCTCCCTCCTGGCAGTTTACTCCCTTGCAGTCACCCTTCCGTATATCTACACCCGTTAAGGCCGCGCCCATCGCCTGAAATCCTTCCGGAAATGAACGCGCAAATTTGCGCCGTAAGAACGGGAGCACCGACACCGCCAAAACAAGGACTAAGAATAATCCCGCAATACTATATCCACCACGAAACTTCATTCTATACAGAATCTATATTTTAAGGTAATACCGGAAGAGGATTTCTATCGAGTAACTGGCGCTTGTCAGCGTTACAGCAAAATCCGTTTATACAACGAGTTGGGAAATCACAGGGAGGCATGTCTACACCACACGACTGTTGTGCTCCGCGTACTTGGAATCCCTCTTTTAACAAAAAGGGGTTGATACGAACGATACGATCGTAGATAAGAAGGCATACTGCGATCATACCTAGAAACAAGGCACTATACAATTCCGACATCTCCACCTATTGCTAGTGTGTCTTTAGAACTTCTTATTCACCTGGATAGACGGTCCCTTCAAGCGCTTTGCCGCATTCGGGTCGTATTGATTCGCATCCTCTTCTTCCTTGTCGCGATAGTAGTTGGCAGAATGCTGCCAGAACTCGGCTGCGCCAATACGGAAATCCCCGTGAATATCGGCCTTGTACCAGAAAATACAATCTTCCAGTTTCGCCGATTGACTCGTATTATCTATCACTAGACATTCGTAGTTCTGCGTACACTGATCCATAATCTGGCAGAAAAACTCGAAACTCGGGAATGCGGATGCGTAGTTTTCGAAAATGCGTTTGCGATTGGTTGCATACGGCTCGCGTAAAATGAATACAAAATCCACGTTAGTCCGGAGAGCTGGCTGAATACCAAGAGGATATTGCATTGTGATGATAAAGAATACTTTCAGCCAACGGCCGTTCATAAACAAATAGCGAATATTCTTGTCGTGTGTCCAAGAGTCATCATACATACAGTCATCAAGAATCATAAATGATCTGGGATCGAGGCGCGACTTTGCACCCCCCTGTTGTTCACGCTGAATACGAGCCATAATCATCTTTTGACGCTTCACGAAGTTGGCCAGAATAATCGGGGAGAACTCGCCATGAATAAACAAAGGCGGAATCATTTTTCCGTAGAATGAGTTGGATTCTTCCGTGCCGCTGATCACTGTACCCAAAGGCATCTCTTGGTGATGGAACAACAGGTCACGAACAAGCGTGGATTTACCTGTACGACGACGACCAATAAAAATCACCACTGCATCTTGGGGGATTTTGCGCATATCGAACTTCCTCAGTGATACATTGACTGCTGCTGCCATACTTGTCTGACTATAGGAAAACTTTTTTGTCTTGGCGTTAAGCGTGACGCGATGTGCTGAAGTTAAGTACCCCCTTTAGGGGGTACTTATATTGTGCATACATCGCTACTGTAGGTATCTAGGCTAGGTTAGGTGCACCCCTAGCCTACATGCCGATACCGATATCCCCGAGTGCGGTACTATGGGATGTAAGATTTACAGGGTTTTGTAAGAATGGAACAAATATCCCGGGGTATGAATTTGCCTGCTCCTCGTTTCCGGATAGCGCCGATGTCGGACAAACTCTCTCACGTAAGTGGCTTCCACGATCTCCAGACATATTTTCCTGCGCTGAGCAAGCTGTATCGCATCACTAAACACCAGACGAATCAGATTTGGCTCGACTCGAACCTTCGAATCACTGGGATCGATATTTCAGGTACTTCCGGTCTCTGCAAACTGCAACTCGTAGAAAACACCGACGTATCGAGTGGAACTCCCCCATCCACAGAGGAAACTCGCGAGGCATTTCTGAAGGTAACACACCTCTTGGATCCCATACGGTGGATGAAGGGAGAGTACAGTATTCCGAAACAGAGAGGACTTCCGTGGCATTCAAAGACGTGGGCAGCAGCGTGGACTAAGATACAGGATTCGTCGAACCAGGCCTATGTAGAAGTGGTTGCATCCTATGCACTAGGTCGGCTACGTGATGCCGGTATTTCTCCCCACTTCAACCAGTTTTACGGAGCTTTCTGTGCTACAGCCGATCTATACAGATACAATCTGACAGAAGAGTTCTCGAGTTTTCGTAATACGAGATGGTTCTGGCATGGACAAAAGCGCGGGCTGTATCGCATCCATGTTTCTCGCGCAAACAACTCTACTGAGGAGGTGGATGCCTCTGTACTCGAGGATATTTTGCGCGAGCCTTCTGAGTTTGATACAGAATCCGGTGGCGATACTGTAGAGGGTGATGAGGAGTATGTTTCCGTGAATGGAGATAATCTAGAGGAAGGAGATGTTGCCTCTCTTCATTCGGCTGAAATGGAAAGCATGTCATTCGCAGATGAGAAGGCTGGGGATGATGCCACGCATGACACAGATATGAATGATGACTATAGAGTATATGCAGAAATACGCGACTTTCCTGTGATGATGATTGGGATTGAGAGCAATGAGGGGACAATGGATTCCTTGCTGGATAACTATACAGAAGTAGGTGCGCTACCTGGGTCGGATGAATGGGAAATGAAATGGTCTGCATGGATATTTCAGGTAATCGCGGCACTCAGTGCTGCCCAGGCAGTGTTTGCCTTTACGCATAATGATCTGCATACGAACAATATCGTATGGACAACTACAAAGGAGGAGTTCATGTATTATACAAAGCGGAGTGGCGAGGTATTCAAAGTACCGACATTTGGAAAACTGTTCCGCATCATTGATTTTGGTCGTGCGATTTTCAGTATAAACTCCACGCAGTTTATAAGCGACGATTTCAAATCGGGAAATGACGCGGAAGGGCAGTATTGTTTCAAGCCGTTACATCCGAAACCCGCAAAGGAGGTGGGTCCCAATCCCTCATTCGATCTATCTCGACTGGCAGTAAGTCTCTTTGATTCTCTGTTTCCTGAACATCCGTCGCCTCTAGAGGGGGGTGCACTACTTAGTTCTGAAGAGGATATGGAGGTAACGGAAACAGTATCACCTCTTTACAATGCTCTATGGGCGTGGATGATCGATGACGATGGACGCAATATTCTTGTGGAGCCTTCTGGAGAGGAGCGTTTCCCTGACTTTGACCTGTATAAGCACATTGCAGCGCATGTACATTGTGCAATACCTGCTCAACAGTTGTCGAAACCTGCTTTTGACCGATTCCAAGTGAATCCGTCAGAAGTTGGGGATGTAAAGAAGTGGTCTTTGTTTGTCTAAGGGGGCGCATGCCGGTACCTTTAAAAGTTAGGCACACCCAGTTTTACTTCTACGTCAGATTCCACATTTCTTGTCTGAATGGTTTTCAGCATAGAAAGTGGTAGTAAACTTAGAACGTATTGGATCAGATATTCTGATGACTCGGGAAGAAGTTGTAGAATCATTGCAAGCATTGCCGCCCCAATAATGAAATCGCGGGTGAGTGATTTTGCCGACGGAGCCTTTTCTTCTAAATAATATGTGCTCGCTGCGCCGATACAAGATATGATGACACCTCCAAGGAACATTCCTGTGAATAGGGTGGATGACGACATTCTGGCCGCTGACTAGGAAAAAAATACGAGACAATAACGCGGATTATTTATGAGAGATCTTCGAAATCCATTGGAAGAACATTCTCATCATAAATTTCAAAGTCGTCCATGGCTTCCGGGGGACCATCTAAAAGTTTTATTTCCTCGAATACATCTTCGGAACTTTCCTCTGGAGGATTAAAGGAGGTTTCCTCGCCAGTAAATGATATCTTTGCTTTGTCCTCAACTTCCTCCTCAACATTCTCCTCGGCCTTCTCCTCGGCATTCTCCTCGACATTCTCCTCAGCCTTCTCCTCAACTTCCTCTTCAGCCTTTTTCTCGGCCTTCTTCTCTGCCTTTTCCTCAGCCTTCTCCTCAGCCTTCTCTTCAGCCTTCTCTTCAGCCTTCTCTTCGGCCTTCTCCTCGTCATCACTATCATCCTTCAAATACTCCCGCAATATGCTTTTAACAGGGAGCATACTGCGTATCCCCTGTAACACTCCCTCGTGCAATAAACTCTCGATCTGACGAAGATTTTTCTGCTGCTCTATGGAAGACGTGTTCGTAGAAAACAAATAGGTGTTACTCCACAATAGACGAGCGCATTCCGTCAATGTTCTGTGAAGAAAATGATCCAGTTTGGGAATAGTTATTTGCAGCTTCTTCTGTTTCGTCGTAAGGCGAATGGCAGATAATACTTTCGTGTGCGCAATGAAGACAGCAGTCATAAGTTCTTCCAGATAGTCACACTGCGAGCCCTTTATTACTGACGCAGTTTCGCGCTGCACCTTATCGACGTTCCAGTCAGAAATATTTTCCAACATTCCCTGAAATGCGACTAACACGCGTTTCGACTCGGGCTCCTTGACTTTCGCATCCTCTAAAAGATCCAAAAAGTATTGTTGTATAGGTGATACTAAATACTGACACAACTGCTTTGTGTATTCCGATTTTGCTTCGGCATAAACGCTCACTCCTTCTCCACCAATATCCATACTAGTTAAATTGTGGGAGTTATAGAACTCTTGCCGGACGCACTTTTTATCAATACAAACTTACTTATTTGAATCCACGGAGAAGATCCTGCGCCGCACGCTCGAATGCATTCCTGTACATGTACATCTTCGATGCCATATTTATTCACAATCTCCTTCAATATATCATAGGGATCTTCGCCACGTTTTCTACACTCGGGTATTTCGTTCCATGCCGGGATACTAAATACTGCAGGAGCAACTAGTCCAAGATGTCTCGCAATCGAGATGTTTCGAGAAGTGCGATAAGAGGTATCCGCCCGCATTGTAATGATCGTACAGCGTGATAGAATTGGAGGAGACAGTTTCCATATTTCTCTCACTTCCAGACAACACGTCACATTTGCGGCAGCCGTTTCTAGAATACGACGCAAAAAGGCCTGAGCCTCCTGTGTAAGATCATCTGCACCTTCGATCCAGACAAAAAGTTTCTCTTTTGATCGGACTTGCTGATGTAGCACTTCGCGCCCCTCTCTTAAGGAACGGTCTACACGCGCATTCCATCGAAAGAGAGTAGAACGTGTAGCAGCAGCCTCTTCTCGTATCCATCTCGATTTACCAGTGCCAGGTTCGCCGCTAATAAGCAGCGCACCTTTCCAGGTTTGTTTAGACATCCTAGAGTATGAAAGTGTGTATGCGTTTAGGCGCGTCCACTTCGCCTTGCCATTTTTCTCCGCATTTTTCTACGGGTTTTTCTTCTACCACCAGTTGCACCTTTCTTTCCTGGGTGTTCTAGAGATGTGCGCTTATTATCCTGAGTAGCCCAATAAAACTTACCAGGCGCAAACGATTTCCTAATCCATACATTTCCTTCGGCATCAGTGTATTTTGTCGTCGATCCAACACTCGTAGCAGGAACTGGTGCTGCGATCCTGGGAGCAGGAGGAACTGGTGCTCCAACACTCGCAGCAGGAACTGGTGCTGCGATCCTGGGAGCAGCAGGATAGTTATCGCGCAAAATCTCCTCATCTGTTTGCCCCTGTGAACGAAGACTAGCGAGTACTTCTGGATCAATCTTCCCCTCCTGCAGAAGACGATTGATTGTAGCAGTAAAGGGGGAAGGAGCCACAGCCCCTTCTACCGCTACTATACCTTTGATCATAAATTCTCGAGCAGCACTCTCTGTATTAAATATCTGAGGATCCACCCCTATCGGATAAGTGCGATTAAATAGCTCTACTAATCCGCCTACTTCTACCCCCCCTGTTCTATATATAGGCTTCGGCGAATCCTCTGCCCCCCCAGATATCATTACCCCTTCAAAATGTGCACCCACATTATTTACAATAACATACGCATTAGATCCAAATCCATTGTCATACGCGGCAGGTGGTTGTACAAGATATTTCGGCCCAGACTTATCGTCTTGTCTGTCAACATGTTCTGTCTGTATAAGCAAGCATCTTACACCATACGATTCACATAATATTCCTAAAAATGCATCGGATAGTTTATCCCTCCCTACTGCCTCCCTTTTATAACCCTCTAAAAGCTCAGGTTTTCCTCGAGGCCTCAACTTCCCCAGATTAGCGGGTGTTCGACTTTCTAGTGGCATATCTATCAAAATAGGTAATAACACCCTACGGAACTGGTCGGCAAAACCGATTTTCTTGTCGACGGTTAGCTTTCGAAAGTTCTCACATGTAACCGTTAGAAATGAGTGTATAAGGCAATCATTACTACGTCCAAGAGCCTGTTTTCGCACCCATGCACAAAACGGTTGTACTGCCGCAGCTCCACCCCCACCACCCACAGCACATATACCAGCCTCACCTTGGTTGATTTGAAATAAATCACCAACCAACCCAGTATTTTCAGTAACATCTGGATCTTCCTCTTTTACCTTAAACACTGCTGCAATATATGCATCGAGTAGTTTAATATTTGTACCCAATTCTTTAATCATTCGTGGTTCTTTAAAGTATTCGCCTAATACGGCGGCAGCCATCACCTCTACATGGTTGCCAACATTTCTTGTAAGAGTCGTTCATCATGCTCCGCGTTCGCTGCAAGATTCTGTGAAGCCATCAAAGGGTTCGAGTTCACCGCTGCCACCACATCGCTTGTATTGCGCTGGCGACTGACATCCAGACGCAAAGGAACGCGAGGCCGGACTTGACCAAGATCTCCCACGCCAGTAGGCATGCCTACTACGCGATTCACTGCATTCGACCGATCATTCACGCTATCGGCATTCAGTTTTTTCGTCGTCTGATTGATATCTCCATCGAAAATGGCCAATGCCCCTCCATTTCCATGCATAGGATCGCGCCCAGAAGCAATGAGTTCCTTGTTCGCGTTGGAGCGCATATTGTATGCGGCATCATGGCTCGTGAAATCCTTATTCGCAGAGTTAGGCGAACCGAAATAGTCCGACTTGGCCGTAATCTGCGCCTTCTGTGTGGGGCGCGCAATGTCCTCAGGATCATACACCTTCAAACGAGTAGCACCATCTGCAGCAGGAGCAGCCTGACCCAGCCAGTTCCAGTTAATGGTGCCTTCACGCACCGTCGTACGCGCAATATCCTTCGGATCCCACACAGTAACTGCCGGCGCACCCTGTGCATAGCCAGTAGCTGTACCCGTCTGGCGAATATTTCCCACCGTCTCTTGACGTCTCGTAGGGCGATTCGGATCTTCATAGTGTACCGTCAAGGCACCCGCCTCGGCAGGTACCAAGTTCAGCCCCATATTCCGCTCACTTGTGGCATTACGCTCATTCGGGCGCACCTCGTATCCAGATCGCCCATAGTCCGCCTCAGGAGCATCCGTATCCGCCGTTGTATACGTCGTCATATCTGCATTACGGAATCCGGCGCCACCATATTGTTGCACCATAGGTGTATGGTATGAACCAACCACATAGGATTCCCCAAACTCCACGCCACCCGCAGGACCAATATTCTCGGAGCTTGTCTCGGGGCGCGTCACGTGTTTCATCACCTGAATAGGGCGCGTCGTCTCCTTGATCACATCACCCGTCGTCACGAAGAAGCGTTTGCCAGATTCATCAATGTAAAAGCGATCCGGGCGATATTTGCGCACTTCGCCCGAGTCCTGCGCCGCTGTGCCGATATAGTGCTGACCAGGTACCACGGGCTGCTTATATGTCATTTTAGGATTATCCGCGGTACGTAAATCATCTGTACGACGAGAGTTCTCCATCATGTATTGATTCACCTCGAACTGCTGGAATCCACCCTTGCCAGTCGCAGCGAAGCCCTCATTCACACCGGGCCCTACACGAACAGGCTCAAAAGGGCGCTCACCAGAACGATTACGCGGATCGTTAATACGACTCTGAACGAAATCAGTGTTGTCTTCCATCCCAAAAGGGTTGCCATACGGAGCACGCGCCGTGTCAAACATCGGCTCGATTTCCTTCTTTGCAATCTGTGTCACACCAGAACCTGTGAAAGTATCGAGAATACCCGAGTTCGCCTGTGGAGCCACATTCTGGCGAACGCGGCCTCCAAAGAAGGGTACCATGTTATTGTGTGTAAAATCGGCGGCAGTCGAGGTACTCCCCGTGAGTTCGCTCGTGATAAGTAGTTCTTCCGCCTTTGTTGTTCCGCTGCCGCTACCCACATAGAAGGGCTCGGCCTGAATCCCAGCAGGATTCATCGCCACATCCGGTGTCGCAGAATCAATCGGCTCCGGGCGGGGCTGTAGTCTAGGATTCATAGGAACACTTCTCGAGGGAGGAGGGCTATAGTTCAAAAGGGTTCCTTGAATACCGGGAACAGGTTCACTCGGAGGAGCAGGTTGCCCCATAAGAGTCTTGTACATCAAATCCAGTTCCTGAGGAGGACCCCTCGGAGCTGCCCCGCGTGCAGCCTTTGTTAGCGGATCTGAACCAGGCCCCTGTGGAGCATTTGACTCAAAACCTTCCTCCTTTCCAGCGAGTTTCATAACCGTATATCCTAGTCCAGCTAAGGCGAACAGTGCAGCAGCCTCCATACTATCGTCATATGCCAAATTTAATGTCCGTATTCTGCGGACATCAAATGCGGCTACCGTGCGAACCTTTACGATAAATCACTGCCTTCATGTGTCTTGAAACGCTCCTTGTCGAGAAGTTTCGACGGGATATAACGATCAAACGGGGTTTCAAACGTCAACTGCGGTTGATGAGGAAGAGGTTCCCATCTATTCCACCCAGTCGCACGCAGAGTGCACGGGGGATTCACAATGCGCTGAAATAGTTGCGGGAAACTCTCGTCAGGTGCGGCCTGCAAAGGAGTGTTGTTCATTTCATTCTTGTCCGCGTCATATAACTTGCGATCTACGCGCAGACGAGATCCGAAACGATTGATACCCTTCAGATCAGATTCCACGTCGGTCTTCCACTTCCCCACAGGCCAACTTGCACCCGACTTTTGAATGCGCGTAGTCACATCCACGGGAAAACTCACAGGGCAGTTCGTCTCCGGGGTATTCAAATAATACCGCATTGCATAGGATGTGATTCGCATATCATCCACTTGGTGAAAATCGTCGAATTTGGCACGTGTAAGTGCCTGTTGCTTTACCGACAGTGCCATCTATATCTGCCACTCTTAATATTTTTCCGGTCTATAGCATGTCTCCTTCTTCAAAGGTTCAGGCGCTATTACAGAAGGATACGCCCACTGCTGATATCCTTTCAAGTGTACCGGCTTTGTGTCGATTTTCAGCACCATTTTGGGATTGTCGCGCACAATCGCCCCCTCTGTAGGGAGATGATGGCGATATGATGCATACGATATGGGGCGCGTAATGCCTAGAAGATCCGACTCCAGATCTGCCTGAACTCCCTGGATACGACTCACCTCATTTCCACCCACGATACCCAAGAGATGACGACGCTCTTCTACGTGCCGTACAGCAGATGCGAACTCCTTGTAGACTTGCGGGTTTTCAAGGCGCTCATGGCGCGCCGCATCCGGGTTAGGGGATGGATATGCTTCTGTGATACACGCCATTCTGATTGTAGGTTGTAAAATCAGAATCGCATGGATGAAAAAAGTGTGAAAGCCATACCGGTAACGTCTAGTACTAAAGTTAAGCACTCCCCATAGATAAGGCCACTTTGTGGCCTTATGATATTGGAGTTACTTAATCTTTTCGTTCTAGCCATCAGAGCCAAGTACTTAAAGTAAGTACTTGGCGGTAATTACATATTCACATCGCGGATGTAGGAGCGGCTGGGAAGGCCACCACGAATCCAACCAGGCGACGCCATCTCCGTAATGAGATTCTCCGCCTTCTGGATATTGTTCTTTACAGAGGGGATCATAGGTGTAAACACGCCGTCAAACTGCTGCTCCGTCACAGTTCCACACTCCTTGCCGGTACGTACCTGCTCCGCGTGTAATAGAAGCGTCTCTACCTCCGCATTGCCGCGGCCACCACCCATATAGGGTACACCGAGGAAGGGGCGTGCCTGTGCACGAATATTGCACCGCTGATTGTTGAACTCGGGCTGATTCTTGAGCACAGATTCGGCATCAATCTGCTGGTTGTTCGCCCCAAATCCCTCGCGCGCGTACACCAGCAGTTCCTGGGCGGCCAGCGGATTCACCTGCCGTGCGTCGGGAACCAAGTTTGTCGTAGTATAAGCACCGGGACCAACAGATTGTCTGTAATACTGCTCTATTCCACAAGAATCGTCCTTTGTGTGCGTTAAACGATTTATTTGCAGGCCTTGCATCCTCTTCTGAATGGTACCTACAGAATATTATATTGCACAGATGTAGAATGGTTCAAACACGGAGTGCGCGCCTCGCCAGCAAATTCTGCGGGTGCGTCAAAAAAGTCCGGAAAACAGTTCGGCTTCGTTCGGGGAGAGGATCCGCCGCCAGAGAATCTGCTGCGATTGCGATTTGTACGAAGAGTATTCTCCAGACACGGGGGAAAACTCTGCGTAAGGTATCTTGCCGAAAGGGTCCCAAACTTCAAACACAGATCATGAAAAGGCGGAAAAATGGGTCTGCCCGTTGAGCCAAGGAATCGCCCCACCATCTGTTCCGGGGAGGCACGCCTGGCGTGATCCCTCTTTGCAAGTGGGCTCATTAATCTTGTAGAGCCAGTTTCTATAGGATTGCACATCGTTCGGAATACTCGTACTCGGCATTGTTATAAACTGCCGCTGACTCTGCGACTTGCCGAACACGTCCGTAGGATCACTAAAGAACTCTGTTCGGAAGAACTCGTCCATGTGTACCTTTGCACTAGGATCCATCACAGACATTGCCGTAGGCTTCTTCGGATTGTACTTGATCTCGTCAATCAAGACATTCATAAAGGGATTCTGTTTTGTCGGAAGAGTGAGTGTGGCATTCGCGGCACCTCTACCAATGACATCATATACTGCATCACATGGCCCCCCATCGCACTTGTACTCCTCGGGAGGCGGTGGTGTAGCAGCATCCGCGAAACCCTCCTTTGCCTTCTGCATCACTGCAAGCCGCCAAAGTGTGGGTATGCAATACAGTGTTGCTAAAGCCATTGCCGCCGAAAAGATCGTATTATTCTTAAACAAGACAGTTAGTGCACCGCCGATAACGAAAAAAATACTATAGATGTAAATAATGTGATTGACGTACTCGCTTACACACGCCCCCTCTTTACGATTCTGTACTGTGAATCCGGTGTACATCAATACTTTCGGATTCTCCCATACATATGGATGACAGAACGGATATACTGTCATACCGGTCGGTACCTCTATCATTAATAAAGCATATAAACTTCTTTCGCAGTTGCCAGAATCACTTCTTGGCAGCCGCAGCCGCTGCCGCCTTCTTCTTCTCCAACTTCGCACGCAAACGATTTTTCACTTGCGCAAGACGTCCCTGCTCATCTCTCCCAGCAGCACGTGCCATAGCAGGATCCTCGAATGAGAATGCCGACTTGAATGACGCCATCATTTCCACGAACGCCGGATTTGACTGAAACTCCTTCATCAACTCCTCCGCCTCGGACGCAATGTCCTCGGGGCGTAGTTGCCCCGTCTGTATCTTCTCGCGCAACTTCTTCCCCACACGCATCATTGCATTCTGCAGGAGTTGCGGGTTCGATGTGGAAGCCTGCATTAGAATCTCGAATGCGCGCGTAGGATCGCGCTCGACTGCCTCCAAGTCTTCAGGCCGGAGACCGAAATCCTCTGGCTTGAACTCGCGTACAATGTCCTCCGCCAGTTTGGCCAACTTCCCCTTTAAAAACTTCTCGGGCAGTTTCGGCAAGGCTCCCCCCTCGGAACCAAATAGCGCCTTGAACTTCTCTGTAAGGGAATCAAAGTCGATGGTGTCCATCCTGCTACGCCAGTTCTTCATGATGTTATCGACCCACTCCTTTGACATACCAGGAAGCTCCGTCGAATGCATCACGCACAGATTCAAAATAGAAATATAGTCGTACACGGCACGCTTGGTCGTGACACCCACCGCCGCCCACAACTCGGGTGTAATCG
>Ga0192647_102247_pt1 | contig 12121 bp, 11 predicted proteins | sample LauGreFa1BDMLBSN_2_FD_133046 | JGI IMG/M metagenome (GOLD analysis project Ga0192647, IMG submission 133046) | Freshwater lake microbial communities from Lake Michigan, USA - Fa13.BD.MLB.SN - reassembly | ecosystem: Environmental > Aquatic > Freshwater > Lake | place: Lake Michigan, USA...
GTGACTGGCACGTTTACGGCACCGTGCGTTATCTCGATGGCGGTGCGAATAACGAGGAAGTCTACGCTTTCGCCCGTTTCACGAGCGTGGGTCTGGGTCTCTCTTGGCGTCCGCGCTAGGCGCCGGATCTTCTTCGAGTCTCGAATAGGTACATCACGCAGTCGCGTGCCGTTCACCTCGGCAGGGCGATCGACGTACCATGTGCCGCATGATCAACGCCCTGAATCGAAACTCATGGCTCGCAGTTCTGACGATGGCGAGTCAGTGCGTTGTAGCTCACGCGGCGCCGGCATCGGCTGCGCAAGAAGCAGCCTCGCAGTCACCCGTTGCGGAGGTCAGGGCGCTGTTCGCTAATTGCGCGGCCTGCCACGGGCCAGATGGCGGCGGTGTCGCGGACGGCACAATCCCGGCGATCGGTGCGCAGCCTGCCAGCGTGGTCACGCAGCAGTTGCTGCGTTTTCGCAGCGGTGAGCGCAAGGATCTGCGCATGCAGCACTTTGCCGATGCCGAACATCTGGCGGATCGGCAGCAGATCGATCTTGTCGCGCAGCATGTGGCGGGTCTGCGTCGGAGCACACCCGCTGCGCGCGGCGATGGAACGCAACTCGCACTCGGGGCGCAGCGCTGGTCCGAGGGCTGCGCGGGTTGTCATGGGGCTTCGGCGGGCGCCGTCGCGACTCGCGGCATTTCGGCGCTCGCGGGTCAGCACGCGCCGTATATCGCACGCAAGCTGCGCGAGGAGAGCAACGGCATGCCGGGTGCCCCGACACTGTCGCAGAGCCACGCTGCGTTCTTCAAAAGGCTTACGCCCGTAGATCGGGCTGCTTTGGCTGACTATCTGTCGCGGCTGCCGCCGCCCGAACCTTCGCCCTGAGGATTCAGCGCGAGCCTGTGGCCGATGCGTCGCCGATGCCGAGATCCAGGGTCATGCGCACGAGTTGCGCGACCGATCGGGCGCCCATTTTTTCCATGACTCGGGCGCGGTGGATTTCGATCGTACGTTGACTGAGCCCGAGATCGCCGGCCATGACCTTGTTGGCCCGGCCGTCCGTCACGAGCACGAGCACCTCCTGCTCGCGCGGGGTCAGCGATGCATAACGCTTGCGCAGCTCGTCGAGTTGACTGAGGGCCTGTCGGTTGCCGACATCGGCCGCGAGTGCACGCTGGATGCGATCGATCAGATCCTGATCGCTGAACGGCTTTTGCAGAAAATCGAAAGCGCCATGCTGGATGGCCTCGACGGCCATGGGCACGTCGGCATGACCGCTGATGAAGATCACGGGAATGATCGCGCCGCGGCGATTGAGCTCTTCCTGCAGTTCAAGACCACTCATGCCGGGCATGCGGACATCGAGCACGAGACAACCAGGCTGGTCGGCTGTCCAGCCGGCGAGGAATTCTTGGGCCGAGGCGAACGCCGTGGTCGATAGACTCGCGGACTTGAGCAATAGTCGCAAGGAATTGCGTACGGCGTCGTCGTCATCGACCACGAACACGATGGGTTGTCGATTCATGCGGTTCTCCCCGACGGGCAGGGCAATTCGAGCACAAAGCAGGCGCCGCCGCCCGAGCGTCTTCGATACAGCAGTTTGCCACGATGCGCTTCGGCAATCGATCTGCTGATGGCGAGGCCGAGTCCGGTGCCTGTGGCCTTGGTGGTGCAGAAGGGATCAAAGATGCGATCAACGAGATCTGCGGGCACCCCGGGGCCGCGGTCGCTGACCTCGATGCGCAGCGTCTCGTTACCGTCGTGCCAGGTGGTTACGCGGATTTCCCGCTCAGCCGCTGGGCGTTCCGCGAGCGCCTCGATCGAGTTGCGCAACAAGTTGAGTACGACCTGCTGGATCTGGATCCGATCGAGCATGGCGATCGGTAGCGACGGGTCGAGCTCGCGCACGATGCGGACTTCATGCAATCGAGCGTCGCCCTGCGTGAAGCCGATGACCTCGTTGACGAGCTCGTTGACGTTGGCTGATTCATGCCGGGTTTCCCGGTTTTGGACTAGCGCGCGCAGCCGGCGGATGATCTCTCCGGCGCGCTGTGCCTGCTGACTGATCTGCTCCAGCGCGAGCGTGACATCGCCTTCGGGGTCGATTTGCGCGATGCCCTGGGTCGCAGCGAGGCGCATCGCTGCATTCGCATAGTTCGCGATCGCCGCGAGCGGTTGGTTCAATTCATGGGCAATGCCGGCCGCCATTTCGCCCATGGTTGCAAGGCGCGATACCTGTGTGATGCGTTGTTGGGCGATCAAGGCGTCCTCGGCGGCACGCCGTGAGTCCGTGATGTCTTCGCCGGAGGCAAAGTAGCCGATCAGGCGGCCCTCCGCGTTGCGCATGGCGATGCAGCGCCAACCGATCAGTCGACGGCTGCCGTCGGCAGCGAGAACATGGTGTTCGAAATAGCGCTCTGCAGCGGGAGCATCGCCGACTGGTTCCGCATTCAGTTCCCGCAGTTCGGCGAGCACCGCGGCGCGCTGCTCCTCAGGCACGGCCACTTCCAACCAGTCGCGACCGAGCAGGTCCATCTCGCGACGCTCGAGCGTGTCACAGCCCTTGCGATTGATGAGCTGGATGCGCTGGTCGGTAGACAGGGCCAGCAATATGACCTGCGCGATTTCCAGATACATGTTGGCCCGATCGCGCTCGCGGCGTAGCGCCGCCATCGCTTCACGCCGCAAGGTGATGTCGTGCAGCAGGCCCACGAACCGCGGTGGGTCCACGCCGTGTACTTGTCCAACGGAGAGGAATACGGGAAAACGGCTGCCGTCCTTGCGCCGTGCATCGACTTCGCGGCCGATGCCGATGATGTGCGGCACGCCTGTCGACAGATACCGCGCCATGTACTCGTCATGGGCATTACGATCGGTGTCGGTCATCAAGACGCTGACATTGCGGCCGAGCAGTTCCCCAGCCGAATACCCGAACAGACGTTCGCCGGATCGATTGAAACTCTCGATATGCCCCCTCGCGTCAATGACGATCACCGCGTCGACCGTGGCCTCGAGCAGGGCCTGCAGTTCGGGCTGACTGGGTCTCGCGGGCGTCTCGTTTCGGTTCATGACAAGGCTGACAATCGCGGTCCCCGCATCCTAGCACGCGACAACGTAGGTACTTTTCGCGATGGCGGGTGCCTGCGGTCCGGGCACACTCTGCAACACCCTCAATACCGCCCGGAGCGACCATGCAAGACACCGCCCAGATCCGCACCCGACTGCTTGCGCGTCGTGCTGAACTGATGGGTCGCAGCGATGCCGTCGCGACCGACCTTCGGCATGAACGCGATCCTCTGGTCGCAGACTTCGCCGATCAGGCGATTCAACGCGAGAATGAGGAAGTCCTGCACGGCATCGACGAGTCCACACGGCATTTGCTTCAGCAGGTCGACGTGGCGCTCGCCCGCCTCGAGCGGGGCGAGTACTCCTGCTGCAGCCGTTGCGGGCAGGACATTGAGACAGAGCGCCTGCAGGCCATACCGGAGGCGGATCAATGCGCCTGCTGTGCCCGTCGGCACTCCGCTTGAGAGTGATGCCCGTCATACCCACAATTCGTCACCGAACAATTCGTCTTCGAAGATGAGTCCCCAACGCATCATTCTGGTTCTCGCCGATCGGTCCACCGAGGCGCAGTCCTCGCTGCACAAGGCGTCGGTCCTCGCGCGGCATCTGGATGCGTCCATCGATATCTTTCTCTGCGATACCGACCACGCCTGGGCTGTTCGCGAGCAGGCGCATAGCGCCGAGGCTCGGGCCGTTGTTGCCGCCTGCGACGCAGAAAACGAGCGATTCCTGCAGGCTTTACGCGGCTCGGTGTCCGCGACGGACCTGCGCATCACACTGAGTTCTGGCTGCGCTTTCGCGGTGCACGAGGGCCTTGCCGCACGGGTTGAGCAACTGCGCCCGATGCTGGTGATCAAGAGTTTGGCCAACGGCCGCGAGGGCAGGGCGCGACCACCCCAACCAGCCGAGATGCAGATTATCCGCAGTTGCCGTGTGCCGCTGCTGTTGTCCCAAGGTCATCAATGGCAACCGGTGCCGAGGTTCTGCGCCGCGCTTGATGCCAACGTACGCGACGAAGTCATGACTCGATCGGTTCTGCTGACCACGGCCCAAATGAGTCGTGAATGCCATGGCATCTGGACTGTTGGTTTGTTGCGCGACCCCGCGGATCGACGTGCGGATCCCGATCTCGCAGACGTTCAGGCGCGGTGGTGGGATCTGGAGCCATTGGCGGTTCACCAGGTGCCCGGGCCACCGCTCGAGGGCGTTGCCGATCTCATTCGCCAGCAGCGGATCGACGTACTCGCGCTCGGTGGCGCTACTCGCTTGTCGCCCCGCGCGGCGGAGCCCAGTTTTGCCGAGCAGGTTATAGGTCGGGTGAGCTGCGATCTGTTGTTCGTTCCGCGTGATCCGGAGGGGTCAGTGGCCTCGCTGCCGATCCCGGCGGATGCGACGCACCGTGAGTGCGGCAAAACCTCCCAGCACGGTCACCAGCACTAGCATCAGCGTGCCCAGCCACCAGCCGACACGCCAGGCTTCGAGCAGTCCCCAGCCGACTCCAATCGGAGTGCTGACGAGCAAAAGAGGTTTGGCGGTGCGCATGACGGGCAATAATGTTACCCGGTTTGCGCGCGTTGGCTGCGGCGGCTAGGCTTTCGCGCCATGAAATCTCTCGTTCGTTCGACTTCCTCGCTGGCCATGATGCTCGCGCTCACCGTGACCTCTGCCGCGGCCGGGTCATCCAGTTACTCTGCCGCCGACGAAGCGGTCTACCTTGAGCGGTTCGCGCGCTTGATGGACGCGTCGCGACTCGGCCTCGGGCTCGAAACCTACGAGCCGCTCGAGCCTGTGCCTGGAGCGCGTAACCCGGTGCCACTGGCGGGCGCAGCCGCCGGCAACACCCGAATCGCAGCGGCTGCCTTGCAGGCCGCAGAGGAGTACGCCGCCCGTAACAACTCCTCGGCATTCATGGTATGGCACGACGGAAAGATTGAAAAAGCCAGCTTTTTCAAGGGGATGAAGCCTGAAGGTACATTCCCGTCGAGATCTCTCGCCAAGCCCATGACAGCGGTCGCGATCGGCCGCGCGATAGCGCTCGGCAAGATTCGGTCGCTCGATCAGCCGGTGGCCGATTTTGTGACGGAGTGGCGGGGTGACCCGCGCCGCTCGCGCATTTTGGTGCGTCATCTGCTCGACATGCGCTCAGGTTTCTTGCCGCAGGGTCCGGCGATGACGGCCGAGGACATCCTCAATCGGGCGTATCTGCACCCGCGTCACGAGCAGATCATCATCCACGACTATCCGGTGGTGGATGAGCCGGGCACACGTTATGAGTACAACAACGCGACCTCGGAGCTCGTCGCGGTGCTGATCGAACGGGCCACCGGCGTGCGCTACGGCGAGTGGCTCTCTCGCGAGGTGCTGCAGCGAATCGGTTCTCCGGGCGGCACGATCTGGGTCAACCGCCCGGGCGGTACGGCACACTCAGGTTGTTGTCTCATGCTTCCGGCCGAGGCCTGGCTGCGCCTCGGTGTGTTGCTGCTGCAGGATGGCGTCTGGGAGGGCAAGCGACTTCTGCCGGCCGGGTACGTGCAGGCGATGCGCACCCCGACGGCAGAGAATCCGTACTACGGACTCGGCGTTTACGTCGCCGGGCGGTATATCGCGCGGCGCGGCTTCGCCAATCCGGCGCGCGACACCGAGGCACGTCGCGTGCTGCACTCGGAGCCCTACCTCGCCGACGATGTGTTTCTGTTCGACGGCAATTCCAACCAGGTGGTGTTCATCATTCCGTCCCGCCGGCTCGTCGTTCTGCGGGTCGGCGACAATCCGCCGCGGGGAGCGGGCGGGGAGTGGGATAACAGCGCGCTGCCGAACCTGCTGATCCGCGGCTTACCTCAGGGGGGTTCTCCCCAGCCGCGTTGACTGCGTTATGGTGTTGTAGTCTAATATAACACTTAGGTTTTTCTCGTTGCAATGCTGCGCCGTCACCGGCGTAGCGCCGCATTGACATCGTTTTTTACAAGGATGCCCCGTCAATGAGCCGTCTGTCTTTGTCCTCCGTACCACGCCCGATTCTTTGGACCATCGGGGGTCTCGTCGCGCTGACGGCGCTCGGATTGCTTCGTTTGTACTGGCCGTTCGGTGCGGCCGATTCGGCCGGCAGTCCCGTGCCACTCGTCACGACGATGAGCATCGCGCCCGTCGAGGTGGCGGATCGGGTGTCGTTCACAGGCGCCATCGGCGCGCGCGACGAGGCGGCATTGAGCGCGGAAGAGGGCGGCCGAGTATCTGAATTGCACGCCGAGGTCGGTGATCGAGTCAGACGCGGGCAGCTGCTCGCTCGCCTCGACAATTCCATGGTCGCGCCGCAAATCGCAAGTCTGCAGGCCTCGCTCGAGGAGTCGCGGGCGAACGCCGCCGTTGCCGAGGCGGACTATCGTCGTGCGCAGGCGGTCGCAGCCATCGGTGCGTTGTCGGCCCAAGAGATCGAGCGACGTGGTGCCGCGTCGGTTGCGGCGCAAGCCAAGGTCAAAGTCGTCAGTGCTCAGCTTAGTGAGGCGCAGGCGCGCTACCGACGCACGGAGATTCGTGCGCCGTTCGATGGCATCGTGCTCACGCGTGGCGCTGAGGTGGGTCAGTTGGCAAGTCCCGGCGGTGCGCCGTTGTTTCGTGTGGGGCGCGCCGGCGGCATAGAGATGCGCGGTAACGTCGCTGAGCGAGATCTGCCGCGACTGGCCGTCGGCCAGCCCGCGTCGGTGCGCGTCACCGGTGTCGAGCAGGCGTTTCCGGGCAAGATCCGTCTGATCGGCGCCGTGATCGATCCGCAGACTCGCCTCGGCAGCGTGCGCGTCGATCTGGTGCCGGACAAGGACCTTCGGCCAGGCGCTTTTGCGCGCGGCGAAATCAGCGTCGGCAAGGCCTCGCGCCCGATCATTCCGCAGACCGCCGTCATGAGTGATGCAGACGGCAACTACGTCTTCATCGTCGATCAAACGTCCAAGGTTTTGCGGCGCAGCATCACGGTGTCGGGCTCGCGACCCGAAGGCGTCGTGGTGACGAACGGTCTGCAGGCGGGTGATCGCATCGTCGTGACCGCAGGTCCGTACCTGCGCGCTGGAGAGACGGTGCGGGTTGCGCCATGAACAATATCTCTGCATGGGCGATACGTAATCCGACGTTCCCCATCGTGCTTTTTGTGGTGTTGAGTTTTATCGGTGTGGTGAGCTTTGTGCGCCTGCCGATCAATCTCAACCCTGACGTGACGTTTCCGATCATCATGGTTCAGGTCTCGCAACCGGGTGCCGCTCCGTCGGAGATCGAAACGCAGATCACTCAGAAAGTCGAAGGTGCGGTGCGCAGCGTGTCTGACGTGCGCAACATCAGCTCGCGAGCGAGCGAGGGCTCCTCGTTCACCAGCGTAGAGTTTCAGATCGGCACGCCCGTTGATCGGGCGCTGAACGACGTGCGCGATGCGGTGAGCAAGATCCGCGCGGATCTCCCCGAGGGTGTCGACGAGCCGCAGATCAACCGCATGGATGTCGAGGGCGGTGCAATCGCCTATTACGCGGTGTCGACGACCAATCGTACGCCCGAACAGTTGAGTTGGTACGTCGACAACACGATCAGCAAGCGACTGCTTGCACTCAGTGGGGTCGCACAAGCCTCGCGCGGCGGTGGAGTCTCGCGCGAAATTCGCGTCGAGCTCGATCCGTCACGCATGCAGGCTCTCGGCTTGACGGCCGCCGAGGTGAATCAGCAGTTGCGGCAGTTGAATATCAACGCGCCCGGCGGTCGAGCACAAGTGGGCGGAGGCGAGCAGTCGATTCGCGTGCTCGGATCGGCCGATACGGCGCTGACACTGGGTGCCACGCAGATCCGCCTGCTCAACGGCACCAACGTGCGATTGGCCGACATCGCCGAGGTACGTGATGCGGTGGGGGAGCAGCGCTCGATATCGCGACTCAACGGTCGCGCAGCGACGACGTTTGGTGTCTTCAAGGCGCGTGGCGCCTCGGATGTGACTACGCTCGATCGTGTCGAGGCGGAGATCGCGCGCATCCTGATCGAAGCGCCCGACATTTCGATCAAGCGAGTGTTCACCACTGTGGAGAACACTCGCGAGTCCTACAAGTCGGCGTTGACCGCCATGATCGAAGGTTCGCTCCTCGCGGTACTTGTAGTGTTCATTTTCCTCCGCGACTGGCGGGCCACGGCGATCTCGGCGCTCGCGATCCCGCTGTCGGCGATTCCGACGTTCGCCTTCATGTACTGGCAGGACTTCACCCTCAACACGATCAGTTTGCTGGCCCTGTCGCTGGTGGCGGGCGTGCTGGTCGACGATGCGATTGTCGAAATCGAGAACATCGTCCGGCATATGCGCATGGGCAAGTCCGGTTATCAAGCGGCGCTCGATGCCGCCGACGAGATCGGACTCGCGGTGGTCGCAACGTCGGCGACGATCATCGCCGTGTTTCTGCCGGTCAGCTTCATGGGTGGGTTCACCGGCCAGTATTTCAAGCAATTCGGCTTGACCGTGGCGGCCGCAGTGTTTTTCTCGTTGTTGGTCGCGCGCCTGATCACCCCGCTGGTCGCTGCATACACTTTGAAGCCGCATGAGGAGATCCGCTCGGCCGACGGCCCGATGATGACGGCGTATCTCGATTCGCTGCGCTGGAGCCTGCAGCACCGACGAGCCACCCTCGTCGGCGGGACGGTGTTCTTCATTCTCTCGCTGGTGTTACTTGCGCTCGTGCCGAAGTCACTGATCCCGCCCAACGATTTTTCCGCGGCGCAGATCAGCATTGAGTTACCGCCCGGCGTGCAGCTCGAGCAGACGGCGCGGGTTTCGGCACAGGTCACGGCGCTGGTTGCCTCGCAGCCTGAGGTCACTGACGTCATCGAATCGATTGGCGGCGGCGATGTCAGCGGTGGCGAAATCTACGTGTCGCTCGTGCCGCGTCAGCAGCGCGATGTGTCGCAGAAGGAATGGGAGGACCGCTTGAGTCCCCAGTTCGCCGCGATTCCCGATGCGCGGGTCACTTTCGTGGGTGGCGAGGGTGGAGGCGGGCGGCCGATCACTCTGTATTTGACGGGGGATGATCCCGCCCAACTCGATGCCGCGGCGCGACGCGCTGTGGCTGCGATGCGTGGGTTGCGTGAGCTGCGTGATCCGCGAGTCGCCGGCGATCTTCCCCGTCCCGAGGTGCTGGTCACGCCGCGACTCGACCTGGCGGCCGAGCTCGGTGTATCCGTGGCCGCCATCAGCCAAACCATTCGCATCGCCACGCTCGGTGATTTGCCGCAGAACGCGGCGAAGTTTTCGCTCTCGGACCGGCAAGTGCCCATTCGCGTGAGCCTGCTGGAGGGCGCGCGGCGTGATCTCGCGACGCTCGAAAACTTGCCCGTGCGCACTGCAAATGGCAGCACCGTGCCATTGAAAGCCGTGGCCGACATCAGTTTCGGGCAGGGACCCTCCGTCATCCGTCGCTACAACCAGAGTCGACGCATCGTCATTGAGTCGGATTTGGCCACCGGGTTCGAGCTAGGCCCCGCGCTCCAACGCGTCAACAATCTGCCCGAGATCAAGAATCTCCCCGAGGGCGTGCGTTTGGTGCAGGTGGGTCAGGCCGAGTTCATTCAGGAGCTCTTCAGCAATTTCCTGCTCGCCATCGTCGCCGGCATTCTGCTCGTGTTCGCGGTGCTCGTGCTGCTCTTCGCGCGGGTGTTCCAGCCGATCACGATTCTGGCGGCGTTGCCGCTCTCGGTGGGTGGAGCCGTGCTCGCGCTCATGCTCACGGGCAAGCCCTTCTCCATGCCCGTCGTTATCGGCTTCCTGATGCTGATGGGCATCGTCGGCAAGAATTCGATCCTGCTGGTCGATTTCGCCATCGAGGAAATGCGTGCCGGAAAGGAGCGCACGGAGGCACTGATCGAAGCGGGCCACAAGCGGGCACGGCCGATCATCATGACGACGGTGGCGATGGTGGCTGGCATGTTGCCGGTGGCCCTCAGCACGGCAGCCGGTGGGTTTCGCGCACCGATGGGTATCGCCGTGATCGGAGGGCTCATCACCTCGACCGCACTGACCCTGCTGATCGTGCCGGCGGTGTTTTCGCTGATCGACGATCTTGAAAAGTGGTCATCGCCACGCGTGGCGAAGTGGCTGACGAGCTCCGGCGAGCGAGACGTCGCCGCTCCGCGTTGAACTCGCGCCGCGATGATGCCTCGTTACCCTCGGCCCCAGAGCAAGGCAAGCAGTAAGGTGCTGAGCGCGATGTAGACCGTCGCCAGGGCACCGAGCAGCAACGGTTGCCAACCTTGGGCGATGAGACGGCGAATATCCGTCTCGAGACCCACGGCTGCGAGGGCGAAGGTCAACAATATCTGCGTGGCCGGGTTGGCATAGCGGCGTAGTTGCGGGTCGATCCAGCCGGTGTCACCGAGCAGCACCAGGGCGAGGAAGCCGAACACGAACCATGGAATGGGTGGGCTGCCCGTGCGGCTGCCACCCTGTGTTTGACGCGCCGCCCACAAGCCCATCCCGATGACGAGCGGTGCCAGCATTAACACCCGCGCAAGTTTGGCGACGGTCGCGAACTCGCCCTCGGCCTGTCCGCGCGCGAATCCCGCGGCCACGACCTGTGCGACCTCGTGCACGGAGGCACCGCTCCACAGGCCATACACCTCGGTGGGCATGTGCAGGGCCGCACCAATCAGGGGGTAGCTGAACATGGCGATGGTGCCGAACAAGGTCACGGTCGCCAGCGCGTAGGCAACGCTTTCGTCGCCATCGCGAACCACCGTATTGGCCGCGACGATGGCCGAGGCGCCGCAGACTCCGGTGCCCGCGGCGATCAGGGTGGCGAGCCCCGGTGCGACCCCGAGTCGGCCGCCGAGCCAAAGGGTAAACAGGTAGGTGCTGAGCAGGGCAAAGGCCAGGATCAGCAGGCCCGACCAGCCGATGCCGAGAATCTCGGCCAGGGTGACCTGCAGCCCAAGGAGGATGATGCCAAGGCGCAGCGGGCCGCGCAGGCTGAAGGCGAGCCCCGCACGCGCCGCCTCCGGTCGACCCAGGGTGTTCCGGACCAGCATCCCGATCATGATCGCGAGCATCAGAGGGCTGAGTCGGGTGAGGCCGGGGAGCTCCAGCGAGCGCAGCAGGAAGGCGGCGGCGGTGACCGCGCCGCCGAGAGCCAGCCCGGGCAGCAGGCGCTGCCAGCGGTTACCCGCCGGGCTTGGACTCGATACGGTTGTGACCACGGCGGACTCCCCAAAACGAGGGGCGAACTATACCGAAGCAAAAAAGCCTTGCGGGCGAGGGACTTGTGTTAGACTCCCGGGCGATCGTTGGCTTTCTGTCTGCATCTCTGGGCGTCAAACACGCCGGTCTGCATTGCCGAATCGACATCGATCAGGTGGTCGTCGGCAATAACCGCGGCCGTTATGTGTGTGTTACTAGAGAGTGTTTCCAGAGATGGCGAAAATTTATGTAGGCAATCTGCCGTTTTCGGCAGACGAGGCGGCGGTTCGTGCGCTGTTCTCGCAGCATGGTACCGTCGAGTCGGTGTCGCTGCCGGTTGACCGTGATACCGGTCGTCCGCGCGGCTTCGGCTTCGTCGAAATGCCGCAGGATGATGCGGCTCGTGCGATTCAGTCGCTGAACGGCTACTCCATGGGCGGGCGTCCGCTGCGCGTCAACGAAGCGCAGGATCGTCCCCGCACCGGTGGTGGTGGCGGTCGTCCGGGCGGCGGTGGCGGTGGCTACCGCGGCGGTGGCGGCGGCGGCGGTGGCGGTGGCTATCGCGGCGGCGGCGGTGGCGGCGGTGGTGGTGGCGGTCGCTGGTAAGCGATCGACCCACGACAGCCGAACAGCTGATCGAACGAAAAAGCCCGCGGCAACGCGGGCTTTTTCTTTATCTACTGCTTTTTCGAGTCTGCGACTCCGTCCTGCTCGTTACCCGTTGCTCACGCGTACCAGTTGCTTCCCGACGTTGCGCCCCTCGTAGAGCCGAATCAGGGCGGTCGGCATCTGTTCGAGTCCATCGAGGATGTCTTCCTGGTAGTGCAGCCGTCCGGCGCCGATCCATTCAGCGAGTTGTGCTTCGGCGCGCTCGAAATGCGCAT
>Ga0192647_102250_pt1 | contig 12115 bp, 7 predicted proteins | sample LauGreFa1BDMLBSN_2_FD_133046 | JGI IMG/M metagenome (GOLD analysis project Ga0192647, IMG submission 133046) | Freshwater lake microbial communities from Lake Michigan, USA - Fa13.BD.MLB.SN - reassembly | ecosystem: Environmental > Aquatic > Freshwater > Lake | place: Lake Michigan, USA...
ATTTTGCCATTTGACATAAAATATAAAAAAATAACCCTGGAAACTTTGAAAACGCAAATAGTTTCCATAGTTTTGCGCCTTCAAATCAACCTATGGAAGATAGAATTGTCAATAAAGCGCAGGAATTAATGTTCCAAACCGGGGTGAAGCATGTCACAATGGACGATTTAGCTACTCAGTTGGGCATTAGCAAAAAGACCATTTACCAATATTATAAGGACAAGGATAGTTTGGTTACGGCTGTCGTGGAAAGGGAGCTGAAAAATCATGCTCATATCTGTAATACCAGCATGCTGAGTGCAGAAAATGCGGTGCATGAAATATTTCTTTTAATGGCGGTGATTCAGGAAATGTTTAACAGGATGAATCCACTCGCATTGTTTGAAATTGAAAAATATTATCCGCTGGCTTTTGAAAAAATTAAAACACATAAAGACGAGTATATCTATTCAATGATCAGTGCCAACTTGGAAAAAGGAATTAATGAGGGTTTGTACCGCAAAGAAATAGATATAAATATTTTATCGAAATACCGTCTTGAAACAAGTTTAATCCCTTTTAATATTCATGTTTTTCATCCCAGCAAATTTGATATGCTAAAAGTGAATTTGCAAATTATAGAACATTTTGTTTATGGTGTTGCCACTTTGGAAGGACATAAACTAATGGATAAATACAAATCAGAAAACCTAAGTAAATAAATATTAATTAATATATACCAATGAAACAATTTTTGATCCTTAGTGCAATTTTAATTTTAAGTGTGAATGCGAAAGCACAAACTAAAACGAAACAGGTATATGCCTTTTCATTAGAAGAATGTGTATCCTTTGCGAAAAACAATAACGTGCAAGTAAAAAATTCTTTACTTGCAATTGATGCGCAAATGCAAACCAATCGTGAAATTGCTGCTGCTGCTTTTCCTACTATTGGAACCAATGCCGGCGTGAACGATTTTATAACAATACCTACCTCCTTATTACCTGCACAAATATTTGGCGGTACTGCTGGAACATTTATCCCAGTGCAGTTTGGTACAAAATACAATGCTAATTATGGTATTAATTTTCAACAACTATTATTTGATGGTCAAGTATTTGTTGCTTTGCAAGCAAGGGCATCTTCAGTAGAGTGGCAAAAGAAAAATGCGGCATTAACTCAGGAAGTAATTAAAACAAATATTTATAAAATTTATTACCAATTATCAGCTAGTAAAACACAGCTTAATATATTAGATGCCAACATTGAACGTTTGTCAAAATTAGCGCATGATGCCGAAGTGATGTATAAAAACGGATTTGCTGAAAAATTAGATGTTGACAAAGTAAGCGTTCAATTAAATAATTTACAAACCGAAAAAATAAAAGCAACCAATAGTGTGGCCATTGGTTATATGGGATTAAAAATGTTAATGGGGATGCCGGTCAATGATAGCCTTGCCTTAACTGATGTGATTGATGAGAAAAGTTTAGAGAAAGATATTTTAGTAGAGAATGATTTTCAATATGGCGTAAGGAAAGATTTTCAATACTTAAGTGAAACAAAAAAATTAACTGAATTTAATGTTAAGCGTTATCAATTAAGTTACTTACCTACTATAAGCATGTCGGGAAACGCTTCAAAAAACGCAATGCGTACTAAGTTTGATTTTTTTGAAGGAGGGAGTTGGTTTAATACTACGTTGGTTAGTTTAAATGTAAACCTGCCACTATTTAACGGGTTTGCGCGTGATGCGCGTGTAAAAAGAACAAAAATTGAATTAAATCAAATTGAAAATCAACTAGGTGCTTTAAAAAACAATATTGACAATGAAATTACACAAGCCAAATTAAATTATATGTCATCAATGGCTACGATGCAGTTTCAAAAAAAGAATATGCAATTAGCAGAAACGGTTTACCAGCAAACAAAAAAGAAGTTTGAAACTGGTACAGGCTCTAATACTGAAATGTCTGCAGCACAAGCGGATTTGGTTACGGCGCAGAACAACTATATGAACGCATTATATAGTGCTTTAATTGCAAAAGTAGATTTACTAAAAGCAACCGGAAAATTATAAAATAAAATTCGCTGCAAATTCAATTGCAGAAAAATATAAAATGATAAAATCAAACATAATGAAAAATTACGCAACATTAATTATCGGATCATTGGTATTATTTTTAGTCGCTTGTGGTGGCGATAAAAATTCAGTGGAAGCTAAAAAAACAGCTTTGGCTAATTTAAAAAAGCAAGCTTTAGAAATTAGCATAAACATTGCTAATCTAGAAAAAGAAATTAAAACGATGGGCGGCGCTAAAGCTGATAAAACTATTTTAGTTTCTATTGATACTATTAAAACGCAGGTGTTTGACCATTACATTGAGCTTCAAGGAAAAATTGAATCCGAAAGTGTTTCTTATATAACACCACGTGCTGGTGGCGGTCAAGTAAGATCGCTTTATGTTAAAAGAGGCGACCTGGTAAAGAAAGGCCAGTTACTATTACAGTTGGACAATAGCTTAATCAAACAAAGTGTTGCAGCAGCTTCTCAAAATATTGAAACACTAAAAGCACAAGCTGCTTTAGCAAAATCAGTATATGAAAAACAAAAGAATTTATGGGAGCAAAATATTGGCAGCGAAATTCAATTGTTAACTGCAAAAACAAATGCAGAAGCATTGGCTAGTCAATTAAAAGGTGCTACTGACCAAGTTGGCGTAATTAAAGACCAATTGGCTTACACGAGTATTTACAGTGATGTGGATGGCGTTGCGGAGGAGGTAAATATACATGTAGGGGAAATGTTTATGGGCGCTGGTCAAATAAAAATTGTAAACACACAAAAATTAAAAGCAACGGCTTTAGTTCCTGAAAACTATACCGGAAAAGTACGTGTGGGTAGTGATGTGGCTTTAAACTTTCCTGATATGCAAAAAACAATTGAAACAAAAATTAGCGTGATAGGAAAAGTAATTGACCCATTAAGCAGAAGCTTTTTTATTGAAACTAAAATAGCACCGAATAGTGACTTTAGACCCAATCAATTGGCACAAGTGAAAATTAAAGATTATTCGAAAGCAAACGCAATAAGTATACCCATCAATATTTTACAAAATGATGAAAAAGGTAAATTTGTCTATGTGGCCATTAGCGAAAATGGAAAAATGATTGCCCGTAAAAAAATAATTACTGTAGGTGAATTTTATGGTGACAACATGGAAGTATTAGGTGGCTTAGTCAATGGAGATGCAATAATTACTACTGGGTACCAAAACTTATTTGATGGTCAGTTTATCACTACAGTAGCTAAATAAATAATTCAACACATTAACAGATTACTATGTCGACAATTCAAAAGATAAAAGAAAAGTTTAAGGAATTTAAACCTACTTCCTGGAGCATCACCAACAAAACTTCTATTTACCTACTTATGTTATTTATAAGCATAGGAGGTATATTCCAGTTTTTGACACTACCTAAAGAGCAGTTCCCTGATATTATTATCCCCACCATATTTGTACAAACCGTTTATGTAGGTAACTCCCCTAAGGATATTGAGAACCTGGTAACCGTCCCTATTGAAAAGCAGATCAAGGGTATTACAGGTGCTAAAATTACCAAGTTCACCTCCAACTCTCAACAGGACTTTTCAGCTATTACCATTGAGTTTGGAACCAATGTCCCTACCGATGTGGCCTTACAAAAAGTGAAGGATGCGGTGGATAAAGCCAAGTCCGACTTGCCGAATGATTTAACACAGGCCCCTAGGGTCATTGAGATTAGCTTGAGTGAGCAACCCATTATGTATGTAAACATTAATGGCAATTATGACCTAGTGCAATTAGCTAAATATTCAGAGTTACTAAAAGATAAATTGGAAAATATTTTTCAAATCAATAGGATTGATATCGTAGGTGCGCCTGAAAGAGAATTTCAAATTAACGTAGATAATTATAAAATGCAAAGTGCAGGTATAACATTTGATGATATCACTTTTGCAATTCAGCGTGAGAATTTAGATTTATCGGGTGGTTTATTGGAAGTAGGTACGATGAATCGTAATCTTCAATTAAAAGGGCAATTAAAAAATGCCAACGATATAAGTAATATTATTGTCCGCAATACCAGTGGTGCTGCTATTTATTTAAAAGATGTAGCCAATATTGTGGATACGGTTAAGACCAATGAAAGCTATGCGCGTTTAGATGGTAAAAATGTAATGACTTTAAATATCATCAAAAGAAGTGGTGAAAATTTAATCGCGACTTCAGATGCGGTTAAAAAAGTGGTGGATGAAACTATTTTAAATGATTTTCCATCGGATTTAAAAGTAGTTATATCCGGTGATCAAAGTATTAGAACAAGAAGTTCATTTACAGAGTTAGTCAACTCCATTGTTATTGGATTTGTGCTAGTATTAATTGTACTTATGTTTTTCATGGGTGTAACTAACGCGTTCTTTGTTGCCTTATCAGTGCCATTGAGTATGTTTGTTGCCTTTGTATTTATACCAGGTGCTGAATTAATTGTAGGAAACAGTATCACCCTGAACTTTATCGTACTATTTGCATTATTGTTTGGCTTGGGTATTATCGTAGATGATGCGATCGTGGTGATTGAAAATACCCATCGTATTTTTATACAAGGCAAAGGAAAATTATCAGCAACAGTATCAGCTAAAATGGCTGCAGGCGAAGTGTTTGTTCCAGTGTTAGCAGGTACTATTACTACATTAGCGCCGTTTTTCCCATTACTATTCTGGCCTGGATTGATTGGTAAGTTTATGATTTATTTACCCACCATGTTAATATTTACATTGACTGCTTCCTTATTGGTTGCGTTTATCATGAACCCAGTTTTTGCAGTTGACTTTATGAACCATGAGGAAGAAAGTGAGGAAGAGCGATTAAAGAATAGGGCGAAGATATTTAAACAAAAAGGTTTTTGGATTCCAATCATCGTTGGCGTTATTTTTGATTTAACTGGATATACTTTTTTAGGCAACCTACTTATTTTCTTTATGATACTCGTAGTGGCGAATAGATATTTTATATCCTCTGCCATTCATAAATTCCAATCTGTTACTTTGCCAAATTTAATGGGCATGTATGAAAACGGATTGCGCCGTGCATTAACAGGATGGAGACCCGTAAAATTATTAATAGGTACTTTTGTTTTGTTCGTCGTTTCCTTTGTGGTATTTGGCATTAGCGTTGCTAAGGGTCGTGTAGGAATTGAATTTTTCCCAGTGGGTGACCCCAACCAATTATATGTTTATTTAAAATTACCAGTTGGTACGCAAGTGGGATACACTGATTCTGTAACCAAAGTGCTTGAAGCAAAGGTTAATAAGGTATTAGATAACGAGCCAGGTAAACGAAATCCAATTGTAGAGAGTATTATTTCCAATGTAGCAGTAGGCGCGGGTGACCCAATGCGCGGTGATCGAAGCCCACATGCAGAATTAGGGCGATTACAAATCAATTTTGTTGAATTTGAAAAACGAGATGGTAAATCAACAGCGCCTTATTTGGATGCGATTCGTGCACAATTAAAAGGTATTCCTGGTGCTGAAATTTCAGTAACACAGGAGCAAAGCGGACCACCAACAGACCCTCCTATTAATATTGAAATTCAAGGAGATGATTTTGATAATTTAATTAAAACTGCGGTCGGTTTAAAAAACTATTTAGATTCAGTGCAGGTGCCGGGTGTGGAAGAATTAAAAATGGATGTGGATTTACAAAATCCAGAATTAACTTTAACAGTAGATCGTGAGCGTGCATTAATTGCAGGTGTTTCCTCAGCACAAGTGGGTATGCAAATTAGAACCGCATTATTTGGTAAGGAAGTTTCCAAAATTAAAGATGGCAAGGAAGAATATAAAATACAATTACGTAATGAAAGTTTACAACGTAAAAATTTAGTAGATATATTAAATATGCGTTTGTCCTTTAGAGATATGGCAGCGGGTGGTATGGTTAAAAATATTCCAATTAGTTCATTGGTTAAAGTAGAACCTACCAATACCTTAGGTAGTGTAAGACGTAAGGATCAAAAACGCCTTATTCAATTAAGTTCAAACGTATTATTAGCGCAAGGCTTTAACCCCACTTCCGTAAATGCAGTGATTGCACAATACATTTCTAATTTTAATGGCTTACAGGAAGGGGTAACTATTAAACAAACAGGTGAAAACCAACAACAATTAGAAACAGTAAGCTTTTTAGGTAAAGCAATGATCATTGCATTAATGTTGATTCTTTTCACTTTAGTATTACAGTTTAATTCTATTTCAAAATCGGTGATTATTTTAACAGAGATTTTATTTAGTATCATTGGTGTATTATTAGGCTTTTCCATATTTGGAATGAAAGTGTCTGGTGTGATGACCGGTTTGGGTATTGTTGGACTTGCGGGTATCGTTGTGAAAAATGGTATTTTAATTATCGAGTTCACCGATGTATTAAGAGCAAGAGGAATGAAAACGAAAGAAGCTTTGATACAAGCAGGTAAAACCAGGATTATTCCTGTACTATTGACTGCATTAGCTGCTATCCTAGGCTTTATCCCTATTGCGATTGGCTTTAACATCAACTTTGTAACTTTATTTAGTGAATTAAATCCACATATCTTTTTTGGTGGCGATAGCGTTTCCTTCTGGAAACCATTAAGCTGGACTTTGATCTTTGGATTGATCTTCGCCTTTTTCATGACCTTGTTTATTGTGCCTGCGATGTACTTAATCGCTGAACGTTTACGCCGTCCAATGCGTCGTCACTTTGGTGGTAAATGGATCAGCATGTTGGGTATACCTCCATTAACATTTATCTTTTTACCATTAATGTTTGTGACTGCATTTATTCACAGCAGAAATGAAAAAAGAAGAAACGCAAACAATAATGCAAACGGTGATAAAATAATTAATGGGTCTTGGTATTAAACCATCGTAGACTTAGTTTAATAATTGCAGTGAATCAATTATAGTAAATCGATTAAAGCAAATTAACTATAGCAAAAAGCCCTCCTCCGAAATTCGGAGGAGGGCTTTTTTATCTGCAGTATAATTTCATACTGTTTTCGTTTACTCAATTTCAGTAGTAGTTATACATTAAGAATTGATAACTCAAAGGCGTTTACCAGAACTTAATATACAATGCTGATAAAATCATCAATATCGAAACAATTAAAACCAATGTTGTATTATCTACTTTAAACATTGACTTATCAGAAACAAACGCTTTTGGATTTACTTTTGGTCCAAACAAAGTAATCACTACCATTAATATAGCTGTTATGATTCCCGCAATACCCATCGCTACTAAAAATGGAATTTTATAAACGCCAGCACTATTTGGATAAGCAGTATAATAGAATGTTTCATTGCCGAATACCATCGGTGCAAATTCATTATAGAATAAGGATAAAATAAAACCGCCCAAGATACCCACTACGGCTGCAGTTCCTGTAGTACGTTTCCAAAACATACCTAATACAAATACGACCAAAACGCCTGGACTAATAAAGCCTGTATACTTTTGGATAAATGTAAATCCTCCTGCACCTCCGATGCCTAAAATATCATCCCAAGTGAATATTACACTAATACACATGGCACAAATGACTACCCATCTTCCCATATTCACTAATTTTTGCTCACTAGCCTCTTTAGCAAAATATTTTTTATAAATATCCAAAGTGAAAATGGTACTAATGCTATTTGATTTGCCTGCTAATGAGGCAACAATTGCAGCTGTAAGTGCTGCTAGTGACAAACCTTTTACTCCAGTAGGTAAAAAAGCCAATACAGCAGAGTATGCGCCATCCATACCACCCACCAAATGATCTAGATGTCCATTTTTGTGAAGTACATAAGCCGCAATACCAGGTAACATTACAATGACAGGCATTAATAATTTTAATAAGGCCGCAAATAATATTCCTTTACGAGCAGTAGGCAAATCGGCACCTAACGCACGTTGTGTGATATATTGATTGCATCCCCAATAATTTATATTCAAAATCCATTGGCCTGCTGCATACATCGCAATACCTGGAAGAATCATATACTTGTCAATGTATTCCTGCGAGGACGCCCCATTGGGTTTGTCCATCACCATATGAAAATGGTCGGGTGCTTGTTGCATTAATGTATTAAATCCAGAAATGATGCCGCCACCCATGCCAAATTTTTCACTCACCATGGATAATGCCATGTACGTTGTAGCCAATCCGCCAACAATTAAAACGGTTACTTGAATTACATCCGTGTATCCGATAACCTTCATTCCACCCAATGTAATAAACACGGCGAAGATGGCTAAGCAAACAATAATTTCATGTAAATGATTTTGACCCGGTAATAAACCATTGATGGCAGTAGCACCTAAATATAAAATAGAAGTTAAATTCACAAACACATATAAAAACAACCAGAAAATGGCCATAATTAAAGACACCGTTTCGTTATACCTCATTTGTAAAAACTGAGGCATGGTATAAATTTTATTTTTTAAATAAATGGGCATAAACCATACCGCAATAATCACTAAGCCTAATGCAGCAATCCACTCATATGCAGATACTGCAATACCCACAAAATATCCATTACCACTCATTCCAATAAATTGTTCTGCAGAAATATTAGAGGCAATAAGAGATGCACCAATCGCCCACCAGGTTAAAGATCCTTCTGCTAAAAAGAATGCTTTTGAATCCTGTTCTTTAGTATGTCTTTTTTTATAAATGTAATATCCATAAGATAGGATCAAAATAAAATAAACTAGAAATACAATGTAATCTAAAGTGCTTAATTGATAATTCATACGTAATCGATTGGGTTGGTTTTGGTTATTTTGTTGCGAACTTATAAATAGTGGTATGCTTATAAGTTTCTCCTGGCTTTAATAAAGTAGTTGGAAATTTTGATTGATTGGGTGCATCAGGATAATGTTGTGTTTCCAAGGTTAATGCCCCATGCTTAATATATTGAATACCATTTTTAGTATGTATTAATGTACCATCTAAAAAATTGCCTGAATAAAACTGCAATCCTGGCTCTGTCGTAAATACGGTTAAACTGCGCCCTGATAAAGGATCATATACATTAGCTACTTCTTGTAAACCTTCGGCTTTGTTTAATATCCAATTATGGTCATACCCTCCTTCCACTTTATCAAGGTCATCTCCAATACGCTTGGCCTGTGTAAAATCCATTGGCGTACTTTTTACATCCAATGATTCCCCCGTTGGAATAAGTACAGCATCTACTGGTGTATATTGATTGGCCTTGATTTGTAAAATATGATCTTTAATCGTTAATGACTTTCCTGCAGATAAATTAAAATAAGCGTGATTGGTTAAATTAATCACAGTGGTTTTATCTGTTGTTGCAGTATAATCTATTTGAATTCCATTATCTGCTGTTAAGGTATACACTACCTGTACTTTTAAATTTCCTGGATAGCCTTCCTCTCCATCCTTGCTTTCATAATTTAATTGAATACTACTATCGCCTGCTAATGGAGTTGCAGTCCATACCACCTTATCAAAACCTTTCAAACCACCATGTAATGATTGTCCATTATTATTCAATGCAGCATGATATTCAACGCCATCCACTTTATAAGTTCCTTTGGCAATACGATTGGCATAGCGACCAATTAATGCACCAAAATAAGGATTCGCTGTTTGTGTAAATCCACTTAAGGAATCATAGCCCGTTAATACATCACCCCAGGTACTGTCCTTTGCTTGTGTAATAATTTTTGTGAGCGCACCACCATAATTTATAATACCCACTTGCATGCCATTTGCGTTGGTTAAAGTGTATTCCGTAATGGCTTGCCCCTCAAATTCACCATAAGCTTGGCTGGTCGACTTAATAGTAGTGTCCATAGTATTCGTATTATTGGATGAACATGCTTGATTGAATAATGAAATTGCAAGGGTTAAGATAAAGCCTTGTAATACTTTTTTTGACATAAATATTTAAATTAAATGTAAAGTAGGATGGGCCTTTTTTAATACCCTCTGTAATATAATTATTTTATGTGAGTTCCTTGGGCAATTTTTACCTGATGCACTTTTAAGGTATGTGCTGTTTGTTGCGCATATACTTCAGCAACGGTATTAATAGTGGCTTGCACTTCAGATTTTTTTATAATATTAATGGTACAGCCACCAAATCCACCACCCATCATCCTTGCCCCTAATACATGGGGGTTGTCCTTGACTGCGTTAACTAATATGTCCAATTCCGGGCAACTCACTTCATATAATTTAGACAACCCTTCATGTGTTTCAAACATTTTTTGACCAAAAGCTTTTATATCTCCTGCTAATAAATCCTTTACCGCTAATTGTACACGATCAATTTCATCCACCACATATTTACATCTTTGATAAACCTTATCGCTGATAGGATTTTTGTCCAGATGATTATTCGGTGCAAGACATTGCTCCACTTGTTGCTTACTAGCATCACGTAAAGTTTTAATCGACGGATATTTTTGTTGCAACATCCCAACACCCTGTTCGCATTCCAATCGGCGCGTATTATATTCAGAAGAAGCTAATGCATGTTTGATTTGGGTATCGAATAAAACAATTTGATACTCTTTTATATCTAAAGGATAATAAGTGTGATGTAAGTTGGCGCAATCCAATAGCATGACTTGATTACTTTTCCCATGTAAACTTGCAAACATATCCATGATGCCACATTTAACCCCTGCAAATTCATGTTCCGATTGCTGTGTCATTAACGCCATTTGCATTGTTGTTAAACCCAGTTGATATAGTTCATTCAACGCAAAAATAACCGCACACTCCACAGCCGCCGAACTTGATAAGCCAGCACCAATAGGGATATCCCCTTGTATACAAATATCAAAACCTTTGTCAAGATCAAGCGCTGCTGAATTATTAGATGCGCCTGTAGCATACTTTTGTACTTGCGCTACTACACCGATAATATAATTCACCCAACTGGTTGCATGTGGTTGTATTGCAACAGCAGGTATAATTACACTTTCCTGCAAATCAATGGCATGCATATGTATTGCACCATCTGTTCGTTTTGCGATAGCTACTTGCACACATTTATCAATTGCTGCTGGTAATACAAAGCCATTGTTATAGTCCGTATGTTCACCAATTAAATTAATGCGTCCTGGTGATTGCACTACTAAGGAAGCAGCTATATTAAATAACTGCTGAAAGGACACACGTATATCTTGCATTCCTAAATAAATATTAATTGTTGGATTTAAAGTTAATGAACCTTTTGCAAACAAGCTGCAGCAGCATCCAATGTTTCCTTAACTTTTGCGAAACACAAACGAATCACTTTATGATCGGTGGACTTTTGATAAAAGGCGGACATGGGTACAATAGCAATACCAAATTCCCTGACCAATCTTTCTGCAAATACGGTATCCGATTCATCTGAAATAGCATCATAGCGATAACTTTCAAAATAGGAACCCGAGGAAGGTAAGCGCACAAATTTAGTATTGTCCAATAAGCCCCTTAAGTAATCTCTTTTTTCTTGATACATTGCACCAATAGATAAATAAGCTTCCTTATTGGTCATGTACTCCGCAATCGCTATTTGTTTGGGTGTATCACATCCAAAAGCATTAAACTGATGCACTTTACGATACTCCTTCATTATATTTTCAGGCGCAATACAATAACCTAATTTCCAACCAGTACAATGGTAAGTTTTACCAAAGGAAAAACAAACAAAAGTGCGCGCAAACAAATCAGGATATTTCATCACTGTTTCATGTTGCTTATTATCATAAATCAAATGCTCATATACTTCATCACTGATTAAGTACAAGTTATTTGCAAGTACTATTTCTTGTAATATTAAAATATCTTCTTTGGTAAATACACGCCCTGTAGGATTATGCGGGGTGTTCACTAATATCGCTTTTGTTTTAGGCGTGATGGCTGCCTTCACTTTATCCCAAGGAATACTATATTCAGGAAATTCTAATTCTATAGGCACCACAATACCGCCATTAAAAACAATATTAGGAATATAACTATCATAGGCGGGTTCAAAAATGATCACCTCATCGCCTGGTTGTATAATGGTTGAAAAAGCACAAAAGATAGAATA
>Ga0192647_102255_pt1 | contig 12088 bp, 16 predicted proteins | sample LauGreFa1BDMLBSN_2_FD_133046 | JGI IMG/M metagenome (GOLD analysis project Ga0192647, IMG submission 133046) | Freshwater lake microbial communities from Lake Michigan, USA - Fa13.BD.MLB.SN - reassembly | ecosystem: Environmental > Aquatic > Freshwater > Lake | place: Lake Michigan, USA...
AGTGATGTAGAGCACAAGAAGCGTTATCGCAATAGAGGAAGTTTTTACAGAAACTCATTTTAAAAGACCTAAGACTCCTTACGTTCTTAGGTGAAAGTAAGAATAAAGAGATAAATCAAAATTTAATAGTTTAGATTAAAATTAATACAATTTTATTTTTATTTTAATTTAATTTTAATAATTAAATGCTTTAATTTTAAATGTTAAATGTAAAAATATTATATCAAAAATGATAATAAAATATTTTTTTAAAAATAATTATAAAATAAAAGTCTATCAGCAAAACATTTTTTTGTGTCTGCGTTTTTTACGCATTTTTTTGTGCTTAAAAATGTTAAAAATATATAAAAAACTATTATCATTATAGTTTATGAACGCAGAGAAATATTGTTGCGTTTTTTGTGATTATTCGACGAAAAGAAATTTTGATTTAAAACGACACCAGAATGCTAAACATAAAACAGAAAAACAAGAAATAAACATTAAAGAAAATGTTAATGTTTTTGAAGGAAATGTTAATCAGTTTAAAGAAAATGTTAATCAATTTAAAGAAAATGTTAATCAATTTAAAGAAAATGTTAATCAATGTAGTAAATGTTTAAAAACTTATAAGACAAAAAGGTATTTATTAAATCATGAGGAAAGTTGTAAAGGGATAGATATATTAACATGTTCAAAATGTATGAAAAGATTTAGTTCAAGATTTTCAAAATCGAATCATATAAAGAGAAATAATTGTAAGGCAAAAAGTATAATTCATTTAGAAAATGAATATATAAATGGTAATATATATATAAATGGGAATAATAATAATAATACTTATAATATAACGAATAATATAATAATAAATAATTATGGAAATGAAAGAAGAGATTATATAACGATAGATGATATGATAAAAATATTAAGAAGTGGAAATAATATAATACCAAAATATATAGAATATAAACACTTTAATAAAAATTTTCCAGAAAATCATAATATAAGATATGAGAGAAATAAGGGATTTTTAATTAAAAAAAATAATAATTGGTCATTAATAAATATAGATCATTTAACAGATAATTTATTTAGAAATAATTCATTTGAATTACAAAAATATTATGATATTGAAAGAAAGGATATAGAAAATAAAATTAAGAATATAGAATTATTAGAATTTATAAATTCAAGATTAAGTTATTTAGATTTATCATTAGATAAAAAGGTATTTAATAAAATAAAGGATGAGATAAAGAATAAAATAAGAACATTGACTATATATATATAATTTATAAATGACAAAAAAATAATATAAAGTTTTAATAAGTTTTAATAAGATTTAAGAATTTTAAGTTTTTTATAATTATTACCACCTTTATTAGTAGAACCGCAACCACAACCACCTTTAATTCCGCAACCACAACCACCTTTATTATTAGGTGTACATCTTGGTAATTTACCACAACCGCAATCACAACAAGTTTTTTTAGGACGTTTAGTTTTTTTTATGGGCATTTTTCTAATATATATAATATATAAAAAATGATTAAATTAATAAGATTATTATAAAGGATAGATGGAGACATTATTTGATGATTTATTTGCTTATCGTGTATATTTAGAGGATATATATGTAGATGAGACGATAATAATAAGACAATTAAAGAATAAATTATTAGAATTATCATATCCGATAGAAGATATAAATAGGATATTATATAATTTCTATTGTCATTTTAATATAAATATAACGGAGGAGGAGATAAATAATGTAATAATAAATAATAATAGAAATCCGTTATTGAATTTATTTATAAATAGTTTAAATGATAATTCACAATGGCATAATATAATACCATTAATGATAAATAGATTAAATAATGATGTAGAATTATCTAATGATGATGTGAAGATAACATTAGATGAGAATGAATATAATAAATTGGAAAGGATAAATGTGATAGAGAAGATGGATGAAAATTGTTCAATATGTATGGAAGAGATAGAGAAGGGGGATGAGATAATTAAATTACCATGTAAACATTTATTTCATGATAGATGTATAAAATCATATTTATTGGAATATGATTATAAGTGTCCATTATGTCGTTATGATATAGGAAAACATAATATTCATATAGATGAATAGAATGACAAAAAATTTGTCATTTTTGTTGATAATATTTAGATAATGTAGTTATTCACGATAGAGAATTCAATTTTTTCATCGTAGTTATTAAATACTTTAATATAAATATATTTATAATTATAATTAATAACGAAATAATCATTATCAATAGTAATAATAGATGTATTATAACCTAGAGTATCAACAACTTCTTTAGCGATTTCATCAATATCAATATCAAGATAATCAACATTAGTAGGAATATTGAGGGTGTTAACAACAGAACGAATACCATGAGCGAGAGCAGGGATATAAACGAGTTGACCTTCCATGATGGTGGGTAAATATAAATAATAATAAATAAATCAAAATTTGTATATATTGAAAAAAATTAATACAAATTATTTTTTTCGATTATTTTTATGGATAATATCTAGAATATTAGTAGCATCATTAAGTTTTTTAATAATAATATTAATATCATTAAGTTTATCTTCATCATGAATAATATTTCTTTTACGAATAGCTTTACCGATAATATCATTTATTTCTTTTTTATAAGTATCTTTTTGTGTACTATTTTTAGTAGAAATAGCGACCCAACCGAATCGTTTAATAATATCTTTATATATATCATTTAATTCGTCCATAGTTAAATCATCTTTATCAGGAATTTTAAAGTCCATTATTTAAAATAGTTAATTAAAAATATAAGATATAAATAAACACAAAAATTAAACAATAATAATATCAATAATTCTATTATCATTTAATAATTTATTATGAATGATGGTGATAGATTTTTGAATAGTAGGTGTAGAGAATGAACCGAAAATAACATTATAAATAAATGTAAGGGTTGATTTAATTTTATTTAAATAGGAATTTGGAAATAAAAATTCGCAACACATATATATCATAAGACAATAGCAATAAATAAACATAATAATTATAATAGATATAATTACCCAGATAATTATTTCCATTATTAAAAAATAAAAAGGGTAGAAAAATCAATTTTTTTAATAATTATCATTATAATTATACAAATCAATTTCTTCATAATCATCATAATCATCATAATCATCATAAATATCATAATCATCATAATCATCATAATCATCATAATCATCATAATCATGATAATTATCATTTAATTTATTTTCTTCTTCTTCATAAAATTTTTTATCAATTTCATCATAATTTGTTGTATCTGGAGATGGAAATCGAGGATGTGTAAGAAAATAATAATGATCAATGATATCATCTTCGCATGAATTAATAGGATGATTATCATTTATAATAGTTGGAAATGGTAATAAAGATGGTTTTTGAAGGAATGTATCATTAAAATTATTGATATAATAGTTAATATAATCGCTTTTATTTTTATTATTATGATTAGCGACATAATAATTAATAAGGAGATTCATACGATGATAAAGAACATTATCTTTAAGATTTTTGTTGGTAAGAATGAAGGAAGAGTAGCAATTCATATAATCATTAAGATCATTATTATGAAGAAAATTGAAGAAATTAAAAAGCATATTTATATTTAATATAATATATTCATTTAAAAAATAAATCATTTTTTTTAATTAATGAGATTAATAATAATAACGGCAGTAGTAAATAATATAGATTTTATAAAATTACAGGTAGAAACTTTGAGAAAATTTGTGAGGGGAGAATATGAATATATAGTATTTAATGATGCCAAAGATTTTCCTGATTATACAAATGAGGGAGATATAACAATTAAGAGGAGAATAAGAGAGACATGTGAAGAATTAGGAGTAAAATGTTATGAAATAGATAATAATATTCATAAACAGATATTAAATTCATCTATGAGGGTTGGGATAACAAATAATATAATATTTGAGTATCAAAAGACAAGATATGAACAGACTGGAGATAGTAATTATTTAATAATAGATTCAGATATGTTTTTAATAGATTATTTTGATATAAATAGATATATAAATTATGGTAGTGCTGTAGTAATTCAGGATAGAGAAAAAAGGAAATATATATGGAATGGTATATATTATATGAATATGGATAAGATAAGGAGTAAGGATAAGGTAAATTGGAATATAACAATGGAAACGGATACAGGAGGAATGATGACGGAATGGTTATATGACCAATTAGAAGAAGGGGAGAGAGTACCAGAGATAGAAGAAATAAGATGGAATGAGATGAATAAATATAATACACGAAATATATATATAATGAAACATTTATGGTCATTATCATGGAATAAAGATGATTTAAATAATAAAAATTTATCAAATTTTTTAGAGAGGGATATAAGGAATGAGGTTAAGGGGGATAAGAATTATTATTATTGTGAGATATATGATAATAAATTTTTACATATAAGAAATGGTGGTAATTGGTTAATGAATGGAATAAATTTTTATAAAGAACTTATAAAAGACCTTAAAAAACAAATAAAATCTATATAAGAAATAGAAAAATGGTAAGACAGAAACAACAGACTGGGATAATGGAATATGCTAGATTTGGGTTTGGATTTGGATTAGGTTCGATGATGGCGATGATGATATTTATATTTTTTGGTTTTATATTTTTTGTAGGAGGTTTTATATTGGTGAAGAGGGAGAAGAAGAATGAGAAGGATAAGAAGGAGGTAAATAATGGATTAAAGATATTAGGATATGTATTAATGGGTATAGGTGTAATATTAGGATTAGGATTAGGATTTGGAAGTATGTTAAAAGAATTAGGTGGAGAATTTTAAATATTCTATGATAATATAGATGAGATAAGTATATTTTTTTTAATAATTCAGAGATAAATGTTATAGTAAAAACAGATTATTAAGAAGTTGTAAATAAATAATAAAAAGTGAAGAATTTTAAATATTTATTTTTATAAATGAGATTAATAATAATCTTAGAATGGTTATTAATAATAATAGTAATAGTGAATAGTTTAATATTAAATGCGAAATTATGTAAGATAACATATTCAAAAACAGCGAAATTTAATATAAGTCGTAATAAGATGTTAAATTTGTATAAGAATTATAGTTTAATAAATGATACAAAAACGAGAAGTATATGTTATATATTTAATAATAAGGATGAAATAGATATATGTTTTAAAGGGACATCAAATATAAGGGAGATATATTATAATTTTGATATATATCAAACTACATATATAAGAGATGAGATAAGAATTCATAAAGGTTTTTTGAGTAAATATTTATCAATAAAGGGAGAGATAATAAAAAGAGTGAATGATATATTAAAAATAAATGATATAAAAAAAATAACATTTAATGGACATTCATCAGGAGGTGCGATGGCTACAATAGCAACATTAGATATAAGGGAGAGAATTAATAGGAGTTCAATGATAGTGAATTGTATAACATTTGGTTGTCCAAGGGTTGGTAATAGGGAGTTTGTGAATGAATATAATAGAAGGATAAATAATTCATTAAGGGTAGTAATGAAGGATGATATAATACAATATGTTCCATTTATACCAGGATATTATCATATACATAAGGAAACATTATTAAGAGGATATATGGAATTTAATATAAGTAAATTTATAAATAATATGTATGGATATATGAAAACAAGACATGGAATAACGAATTATATAAAGAGTTTAAGTAGAAAGCATTAGATTTATATTGATTTAACAGAATAATTAAAAAAAACTGATTTGAGATTATAATTAAATAAGTAAAATGGCTACAGATATCAATTATGTTTATGAGACTCTCAATAATTATATGAATCAGCAAGTTGAAGTGTTTAATAATTCAGATGATGATTCATTTGTTGATTATGAAACAGATATATATATAGATGAGTCATTATATGAAAAGGATACATTTGATTATATTGTTAAAAAAATGTGTAATAAGCCGAATAAATTGATAGAATATGATTCATCAACATTATCAATTATATTAATAAAGGATAATTATAGATTTATTATTCAAGGATATTCATCGAATGATGATATAGATGAGGATGAAAATTGTGATGATGAGGAAAAGGTATTTGTAATAGCGGTAGAGATAAAGCCTTATTAATTATTAAAAAAGATTTTTTGTTTATTAATAAAAGTTAAAATGAGATTTATATAATAAATGGTTTAGAATTAATAATTGATGAATTTTTGGGTAATGTAGTATGAATAATATTAAATTTAATAAATAATTTAAGAAAATGTTGAATAAATTTTTTAAGATTATTTTTGATGGCTTTATCTTTATTTTTAAAAGGATTATAAGAGAATGTAAATTTATAATTAAATTTTTTTAAATTAATAGAGATTTCTTTAAATAAATCATTAATTTGAGTTTGATATTTAAGTTGGAAAAGGTTATTGGCAAAATTTTTCTGAAATTTAATACAAATAAAAGCTCTATAAAAATCATTAATAATAGATGAATCATAAGGTTTTTTAATTAGACCAAAATCTGTAAGTAATATAAGATAACCTAAATTTTCTATAAAATAATCTTGATTATAAATTTTATAATGTAAAAAACCGCCAGGTTTTATCTTATGATATAAAAAATTACCATGATGTGCGTCATCATGAATATAATTAGTATAATGTGTAAAGAAGGCTAATGATAAAAACATTTGTAGGACAAGATTACCGAAAAGAAATTGATTATCATTAAAAATAGTATATGAGTCAAAAAGATTATTCATATCACCATTAGCAATTTCACAAATAATAGTATAGATAGTATTAGAGATATTTTTTTTGAAGAGTTCAGGATAATATTTATAAAATTCATGTTTACCTTTAGCATATTGTAAAGATAAATCAAAATTAGAACTGGTTGTTTTTTGTTTATTATAAATTTCGAATGATTTACATATTACTGATTTGTAAATAATAATAAAATGTGGTGAAATTTGTTGTAAAACTAGATTAGATAATAGATTCATAATATTAATTTCACGAAGATTATTATTATTAATAGTAAATTTTTCGTGAGGAAACATTTTAATAGCAAATTTAAATAATTTACCATCAATATCTCTAAAACTGGATAAATAAACGATACCAAAAGCACTATCACTACCAATTCTTTTTTTAAGGATAATATTAGTTCCAATTCTAAAGATAGGATTATTATTTTTATCAAGTTTATAAAATTTAAGACAATAATCTTTATTTTCTTTTAATTTAAATTTATTAATAACACGATTATAATATTTAATTCTATCATTAATATTAGCAGAAACACGATTAATAAATGGTAATAAAAGTTTTTTCATATTTTTTTGAATTATATTAGCTTTTTTATTAATATCAATTTCATTGATTGGATTAATTTCATTGATTGGATTAATTTCATTGATTGGATTAATTTCATTGATATCATTTAATTGATTTATTTTTCTATATAATTGATTAATAACTTTAGATTTTTTAGTTTTAATAGTAATACATCTCATAGTGATAGGATTTCTAATTTTTCCAGGTGGACATTTTTTATATTTTTTACCATTAATAATTTCAAATGAGTTCATTAATCTATAATTTAATAACAAAAGGTTTTTTATTGATAATGAAGGAATTAGATGGTAATACAGGATAAATAAAATTTAAGGAAATAAATAGATTAAGAAAATGGTTAATAAATAAATAAAAATTTTCTTTAGAATATTTAATATTAAATTTTTTAATATTAGTAATTAGAGTTTCTTTAAGATTAGATGTTAATTTATGTAAAATAAATGATAAAGTATAATAAAAATCATAATTAACATTAAATTTATTAAAATCATCAGTAGCTCTACCAAAATCCCATAATAACCAAAGAAATCCTAAATTTTCAAGATAATAATCTTTATTAAAAATATTATAATGATAAAAACCACCTTTTTTAACTTGATGAAATAAATAATTACCAGTATGTGTATCATAATGAATTTTATTTTCATAATGTGTAAAGAAAGCGAGAGAAATAAAAATTTGTGTTAAAGTATTACCGATAAGAGAATGATTATTAATTAAATCTTGATTTTTAAGAAAATTTTTAAGATCACCATTAGCTAATTCGCAAATAATAATATGAAAATCTTTATGTAAATTTTTTTTATAAAGTTCAGGATAATATTTATTAAAATTATTATTTTTATAAGCTTGTAAAGATAAATTATTTTTAGAACTAGAATTAGAGGTAATATTTTTATAATAAAAATCAAAATTATTACATCTTAAAATTTTATAAATAATAATAAAATGTGGACAAATATTATTAATAACTAAATTAGAAATTCTTTGTGTAATTTTAACTTCTTTATCAAGATGTTTATTTTCATGTAAGAACATTTTAACAGCAAATTTAAGTAATTTTCCTTTAGTAGTTCTAAAACTAGATAAATAGATAATACCATAATCACTGGGTGAACCGATTCTATTTTTAAGAATAATATTAGAACCTAATCTAAAGATGGGATTATTATTTTTATCAATTTTATATAATTTAATACAATAATTTTTATTATTTTTAAGATGAAAATGTTTAATAAGTATATTATAATAATTAGTTCTATCAATAATATTGGAGGAAACACGATTAATAAATGGAAGAAACCATTTTTGAATAATATTAGCTTTTTTATGTAATATTGATAAATTTTTATTTTTTTTATTTTTAATACATCTTAATGTAATAGGATTTCTTATTTGTTCTTTTGTACATTTCTTATATTTCTTACCATTAATTATTTCATAATTATTATTTATTTCTTTTTTAATTTTAATACATCTCTTTGTTATTGGATTTCTAATCTTTCCAGATAAACATTTTTTATATTTTTTTCCATTAATAATTTCATAAGAATTCATTAATATACTAATATATTAAATTATATTAAATTATATTAGAATGATAGATAGTAATATATATGAAATAATAGATGGTAAGAAATATAAGAAATGTCCCCCTGATAAAATTAGAAATCCAATAACAAAGAGATGTATAAAAATTAAGAAAGAGAAAGAACTAGATGAAGATAAAGAAATAATAGATGGTAAAAGATATAAGAAATGTACAAAAGAACAAATAAGAAATCCGATAACAAAGAGATGTATAAAAATAAAGAATAAAAATAAAAGTAAATATGAGATAAAAGAGGAGATAAAAGATGAGATAAAAAATCCGGAAAGAACAATTAACACATCATATAAATATATTGATAATACATTAGAAACATATAGTTATAAAAATAATATAAAAAGGTTTAATGATTATGAGAAAATAACAAATTATTTTGAAAGTATAAAATTGGGAGCAAATGAATGTTTAAATTTATATAAGGAGGAAGGAAAATATTTGATAACAAAAAATATATTATTATATAAACAAATAGGGAGTAAATCAGTATATGGTGTAGTATATAAATGTGGGAATAGAAATAAGAAATATGGGAAAATACCAATATTTACAGCAAAAATACAATTAAAATCACAGGAATTGATAAAAGAATTAAAGATATTAAAAGAATTATCAAAAATATGTATAAATAGAAAAATACCATGTTTACCAATAGTGTATAAGGATATAACATGTAATCAAATTAGAAAGGGGGATAAGAGATATCCAGAAATAATAAGTCTTAATAAAAATGTAAAAAGTTATTCGGTAATATTTAATGAATTAGCATCAGGAGATTTAAAATATTTTTTAACAATAAAATTTCCATTAAAGATGAATATAAAAATTTGGAAGAATATATATGAACAATTATTTATTTCATTAGCAACATTACATGAATTAGGTATAATACATAATGACGCACATTGGGGTAATTTTTTATATCATAAGATAAAACCAGGTGGATGTTTTCATTATGAAATAAATGGAATTAATTATTATATAGAGAATATTGGTTATTTGTGGACAAGTTGGGATTATGGATTAATAACAAAAGTATATAGACATGGAGATTATATAAAGGATATAATGAGAATAAATTTAATAATAACAAAAAGGGATTATAATTTAGAGCAAAATGAAGCATATAAAAAACATAATTATTATAAAAATTTTATATCAGGATTTTTACCAGAATATGTAAAAACAACGGAAGATGTATTATTATTACAAAATAAAATATTTAAACATATAGTAGGTAAAAATTTTGAAACACATACAGATTTAGATATAATAGCTAATAGAAAAATGACAGAAGATTTATGGTTTAAATATTTATTGGATAATGATATATTATATTCAAAAGTTCCGATAGGAAATATATTATCTTCAACAAAATTAAATTTTGAAAAATTAACAGATTCATTATTAATAAAAAAAGAAATGGCATTAAATCATTTATTAAAAAATAAATTATTTAAATAAATTATAAATATCTAACCATGAATATATAATAGATATTTCATTATATTTATTAATAATTGTAGGATTTTTTTTTGGATTATCATAATTAATAATGATATAACGAAGTTTAGGAAATTTATTAATAATTAATTTAAGATTATAATTATTAAATTCAATTTTTTCATATAAATTTAGTTCTGTTTTACTAATAATTATACTATTATTATTTCCTAATTCAGAAATTATATTATAACATTCGCCAGAATTAATAATTATAAAATACCTATTATTATCATTTGTATATAATGATGAATAATCCATTTTTCTATTTATTTATAAAAAGTTTTAAATCATTTTTTTATAAATTTAGATTTAAAGCAATGAATATTTAATAAGAATAATGACAATTGAATTATCTTTAACTTCTAGAAAAATTAAGAATTATTTACGAAGAGCAAATAATCAAATGGAAATGAGAAGAAATATTATGTGTTTATATTATGCTAATATAAATGGATATCCGATAAATAGAAAATTGACAAGTGATGAATATTATAATGAATTAGATAAATATCCTTATTATTTCAAAGAAAAAACTATTGAAGAAATATTAGATATATATAATAATTATGTTTCAATGAAAAAACCAATAAAAATAATGCCAATAATTGATTATGATATTAAAATTTATGATAATCCTTTAGAAATATCATCATTAACATTAAGACCAGTATATAAAGATGATTGGCAAAAAAGTGCTGAGGAACTAAATGGAATTACTATTAAAAATCAACAATCATTTTATGTTGAATATTTAAGATATTATTTAAGATTTAAGAAATTTCCTGAATTTATAGATTTTTTAAATTATTTATATATTAAATATGATAAGGCAATACATAAAGATATTTATAATGTTTTTATAAATATTCAAAATTCATATTCAAAAATAGATATAAATAAATTAACATTTGAAGAAAATAAAGAGAAAATAATTAAATCAGCAAATATATTAACTAGAAAAATAATGGAAAAACTTTAATTAATCAAATTATAAATAATCTTTAATTCCAGATATTTCTTTTTCTTGTTTTAATATATCTTTAATTACTTTATCTGCTGATTCTTGTTCTAGTTTTTTTTTAATGGTACTTATATGTGTTATAGTTTTTTCTATTTTTTTTATATTTGTTATATAATTATATATTAATATAGCTTCATTATTAGCTTTTGTATTTTTATAACTATCTATAATTTCTTGAAACTCATAGTTATTTGTAGAAAATAATTTTGATTCTACTACTTGTTCTTGTAGTGTTGGTTCTCCTGCGTCTGTTTGTGCTGCTACATCTGTTCCTAATGCTGCTGCTCCTGGTAATGATGCTACTTCTTGTGCTTCTTTATTTTCTGCTACATCTGGTTGTGGTTCTGCTACATCTGTTCCTGGTAATGCTTCTAGTAATGCTTTATCTGGTTGTGGTTCTGCTACATCTGTTCCTGGTAATGCTTCATCTGGTTGTGGTTCTGCTTTTTCTGCTACATCTGTTCCTGGTAATGCTTCTAGTAATGCTTTATCTGGTTGTGGTTCTGCTACATCTGTTCCTGGTAAT
>Ga0192647_102256_pt1 | contig 12087 bp, 9 predicted proteins | sample LauGreFa1BDMLBSN_2_FD_133046 | JGI IMG/M metagenome (GOLD analysis project Ga0192647, IMG submission 133046) | Freshwater lake microbial communities from Lake Michigan, USA - Fa13.BD.MLB.SN - reassembly | ecosystem: Environmental > Aquatic > Freshwater > Lake | place: Lake Michigan, USA...
TTATAGTTAAACAATAGAGTCTATTATGTGCCCACCAACAGATACACCATCGGAGCCAGAGTTTGTAAAGAGAGCTAGGGAAATTCGCGAGAGAAGGGATCTTGAAGCGTATAAGGAGTCATCAAGGGGGGCAAGGGAGAAAATTTTGCACTATTGACAATCACGAGTCAGAGGTTAGTTGGGCAGAGGCTTTACGGCAGAGGCGAACAGAGTCCTTTATCTAATCACACCAAGCGACCTGGCTGACTATCCGTGGTCCAGTTATCGCTTTAACGCTTTGGGACAAGCTAATGGTTTGGTTACACCTCATTTTGAATGGCAACGTTTAGGCAGTGTATATAGCCAACGGCAAGCCACCTAAAGGACTTTATTTAAATATGCACTTTCTGAAGCTCAGATAAATGGTATCAGGGAGGCCACCAATAAAGCTTGGGTATTGGGCGAAGGTCTGTTTAAAGAAAGGATTAAATTGCAGTTGGCGAGACTAGTAGAGGCGGCTGCCAGAGGAGGTGACAGGAAGTCGGCTCAATTTAAAATCAATCGGAACTGAACCCAATGATTTTTTTCACAGCTAGTTACGAATAATTTTATAGTTTGTCGCTAAACTGTATTGGCTTCCCGGTTGAATTTCAACAATATCAGTGGCTACATTACCGGCTTCGACACAAATAAAATGTTGATAATCCTCATTAGTTAGATCAGGTATCGTTGCAGATGCGTGCGTCCATGGATTCCACACTACTGCAGTTTTATTAGTAGTAGAGGTAATGATGATTTGGCGATTAAAAAAAGAGTCATCAATAATTAACTTTTTTTGTACGTTTTTGTAGATACGATCAATTTTATTGTTAACGGTAATTGCGGTTGTTTGGTACTTTTGAGCACCACTGTCTAATTTGTCCAGATAGTGTGTATCTTCAAAGCCAAAAATTTTAATGCTATCTATTTTACCGATATTCAAGTAGGCATGAAGTGCTTGAGTAATAGAGAATTTTTGGTTGCTAGTATTGCACGTAATGAGTTGAAGGGTTAAGGACTGACTAACTGAAATATTAAGATCAAGGGTAAACGGTTGTTGCCAATATTGTTCACTGTGAAGTGACGCTTTAAATCTTAATTTTATTTTAGTTTCATATTCTGAAGGGGCTTCAGTTGCTAAAACTGTCCACAAGCCATTACGAACAAAACCATGGCTGGGTCCATCTGGATCGTTGGGGTCTAGCCCAAACCAAGGCCAACAGATAGGTATGCCACCTCTTATTGCTTTACCATTATCATATTGAGATTTTTGGCTGAGAAATAATAGATCTTCTGGTTCTTCAACAGGTTGAAATGAAAGAACCTGTGCCGCGTAAAGTGATATCAAAGCGGTTGCACTGGCATTTTTGATTAAAATAAATGGAAAGCCACCGCGACCTTTTATAAATTTTAGGTTTTCTGCAATGGCATATTCTTTATTTAATTGGTCAATTACCATGCTAATTTTCTTGAAACGGTTGCTTGAGAATTTAGCAAAACAGGAACGGTTTCATTTTTATAAAGCGTAGTAGCGTATCTTCTTGTTTTTTTATAATGATAGTTTGTTTTCAAGGCTGGCCAGTAGGCTAAAGTTTACGTAAATAGATATTCAACGATTTTAATGCGTTGAATTATTGGCTTACATTTTCCAGAACGATCACTGATTTGCTATTAACAACATAGGTGTTTTCGTTAAAAGGGGTTTGATAATGGGGAGGGATAATATCGTTGGGTGATTTTAAAGACGTATCTACAGCGACACACCAACGTTTTCCAATAATCGAAGGTAATTCTATAGAGAGATTATCATCTGACATATTCATACAGATATGAAGGTCAGCTTCATCTTTTTCAATCCCCGTTAATGTAAAAGCCAAAATTTTAGATTCAGGATTGAACCATTGGGGGTTATTGAGTTCAGTGCCATGCCATGAAATATCAGCTATATTTCTTCCTTCTGTTATGTCGCCAGTTAAAAAACGTCGGCGCATAATAGAAGGATGTCTCTTTCTCAACGCTATCATTTTTCGAACAAAACGGAACATATCAGCATTTTCGTTGCACATATTCCAATCTAACCAGCTTAGTTCATTATCCTGACAGTAACCATTATTGTTGCCACGCTGAGAATGCAATAATTCATCACCGGCTAGTAGCATAGGAACTCCTTGGCTAAGCAGTAAAATAGAAAAAACATTTTTAGCCTGTTTTTTTCTTACCGCCAAGATTTTTGAGTTTTTAGTATTGCCCTCAACACCATAGTTATAACTAAGATTATTACTGCATCCATCTCTATTATCTTCACCGTTGGCTTCATTATGTTTTTCGTTGTAACTGAACAAATCATAGAGGGTAAAACCATCATGGCAGGTTACAAAATTTACACTATTGATAGGCAGTCTCCCTTGATGTTCATAGAGATCACTACTGCCACTAATTCGGGTAGCCAGTTCAGCTAACAGATTTTTATCTCCTCGTATAAATTGGCGAACAATATCTCTGTATCGGCCATTCCATTCAGCCCAACGATAGCCTGGAAAACTCCCAACTTGGTAGAGGCCTGCAGCATCCCAAGCTTCGGCAATTAATTTGGTTTTAATGAGTTGTTCGGAAAGCTCTATGCCCCAAAGTACAGGAGGGTCTTGTAAGACTTCTCCATTTTCTCCACGTGCCATGGCGCTGGCAAGATCAAAGCGAAAGCCGTCGACATGCATTTCCCTGACCCAATACTCAAGGCAACTTATAATAAAACGTGCGACTAAGGGATGATTGGCGTTTACCGTATTTCCACAGCCCGTATAGTCCCTTAATATACTTTTGTTGTTTTTGTCGAGATGATAAAACGTCTTGCCACCAATGCCTCTGAAATTGATGACAGGACCATTAGCACCAGCTTCTGCAGTATGATTAAAAACGACATCCATGATGACACCTATACCCGCTTTATGTAATGCTTTAACGAGGTCTCTAAACTCTTGAACGTGGGTTCCTTGTTCGGGTGTTGTACAGTATCCGGGGTGTGGGCTAAAAAAACTGTGCGTGCTGTAACCCCAATAGTTTCTTAAGCCCATTTCAAAAGTTTTGTCAGGCACATCTTGTTCATCAAAAGCCATAATCGGTAAAAGCTCAACATGGGTGATACCCAGTTTTTCGAGATAAGGTATTTTTTCAATTAGCCCTGAGAATGTACCTGGGTGAGATACCTTTGACGATGAATGTCGTGTAAAGCCGCCGACATGAAGTTCATAAATAATGGCTTTTTCACTTCTTATCGCTAGTGGTGTATCGCCTTCCCAATCATAGTTATCATCTGTGACAACAGAGCGCATAGCTGTAAGAGTATTGTCGCCGGGATTACAGGCGGCTTTGCGATTCCATCGTTTTTGACTGATTGCGCGCGCCCAAGGGTCGAGCAGATGTTTGTCTTTTTCGAAACGAAAGCCCGCTTCACGGGCTTGTTCATGTCCGTCCATCCGCCATGTATACCAAGTACCTGCAGGTAATTTGGAGATATAAACATGCCAAGAGAAAAAGGTTCTATTGATTTCTTTCTTTAACGGAATAACTTGAAAAGGCGTATCACTATCTGATTCAGAAAACAGTAAAAGCTCTACTTGATCAGCATAACGACTGAAAATCGAGAAGTTAACACCTTTACTATCGAAGGTGGATCCAGATGGATAAGGTTTTCCATGTTTTAATTTGTACTCTTGATGCATAATTTTTTTTTATGGTATAAACAGGAGACAAACTACGTTAGGCTTTAGTGTTTGATTTTTAATGAGGAATATCAAAAAGTTTTATGGGCTGTAAGTATCAATATAACTAATTTATTATTGATTCTTGCCTTTTATAGGGTTCATTATATTCTATGAAGTGTATGTTAAGTAAAATAATTGCTGTATTGCTTAAATGTAATGCTTCTTTTTCGACTTGATAAAGATACTTAAGGGGCTTGTCTTACGAACCGTTTGTAATTAAGCCGTTTTGGGTTTTATAGAAAGGATTAAGTCCCTATTTATTCAGCATCGGTTTTTCATATCTAATACAATGTAATGTACCAATTAGTAGAATTTATTCTCGATTAATCAATTTTTTGTTCTTGTGAGCCATAATGAATCTTGTTGTTTTTTTATCTATTTACTTTCTAATATCAATTCTAATGAGTAGAGGGTTATTTACTTTTATTAAGACACTACGTTTTGATAAAGGTAAAGACATAACCCCTATTTTTTCATCAGTGGTTCATTTTTTCCTGTTAGTTAAGCAGTCATTTTTTAGAAAATACGTTCCTTTATTATTCGTTTTATTTTTGCCATCCTTGGCAATGGCGACTGAAGGAGAAAGTGCGGTGATTACCGTTCAACCGATTGATTTAACAATGCATTGGGCAGGCTATCTAGCGTTGATTATTTTTTCAGTGGCTTACATTTTGGCAATGACTGAAGAAGTGACCGACTTAAAAAAATCAAAGCCTATGGTTTTCGCAGCCAGTCTTATCTGGATACTTATTGCAGGTGTTTACGCCAGGGGTGGTATGAGTGAACAAGCTGGATTGGCATTTCGTTCTTGCCTTGAAGGTTATGCGGAATTGTTTTTATTCATTATGGTTTCGATGACTTATTTGAATGCTATGGAAGATAGGGGAGTATTTGATAGCTTAAGGGTTTGGCTATTAAGTAAAAACTTTACGTATCGACAATTGTTTTGGATTACCGGTTTCCAATCTTTCTTTATTTCATCTGGTTGTAACAACCTCACAACTGCATTGTTGATGGGTTCGGTAATTTTAGCAATGGGTAAAGATAGCCCACGTTTCGTTACTTTATCGTGTATTAACGTAGTAGTTGCTTCGAATGCAGGGGGGTCGTTCAGTCCTTTTGGCGATATAACAACCTTATTAGTATGGCAAAAAGAGGTGGTGCCCTTTGCAGATTTTTTTGCTTTGTTGATTCCTGCTATCGTTAACTTTGTTATTCCTGCAGCTATTATGAATTTCTTTATTCCTAAGGAAAGACCTTCTGCTGTAATGGAAGCGCAAACGATGCAAAGAGGAGGTTGGGTTATTATCTTTTTATTTGTATTAACCATTATTACTTCAGCGTGTTTTGAGAACTTCCTTCGTCTGCCACCTGCAGCTGGCATGATGCTAGGCTTGACCTATTTAAAGTTTTTTAGCTATTACTTGCAAAAAACCCGTGAATCTCATTTTGTTTTGATGGATATGGATTTGTCGAGTGTGAATATTGGCTATTCTGATTCTACGAGTTCTAAAGATCATGAGGAAGCAGAAGTGAAAAAGACACTGGTTAAGGAAGTGCCTTTTGATATTTTTCAGAAAGTAGCTAATCTGGAATGGGATACCTTGTTGTTTTTCTATGGTGTTATGGTGGGTGTTGGAGGGTTAAGTTTTATCGGTTACTTGAGTGTTGCCTCGCAGCATCTTTATGGCAGCATAGATCCTACTTTGGCAAACATTTTGGTTGGTATTGCGTCTGCATTTGTCGATAACGGGACTATTATGTTGTCAGTACTCACCATGGCACCGAATATTTCTGAAGGCCAGTGGTTGTTAGTTACTTTGACAGCTGGTGTAGGTGGAAGTATGTTGGCTATTGGTTCAGCTGCAGGAGTTGGTTTAATGGGGCAAGCCAAGGGTATTTATACATTTACCAGTCATTTGAAATGGACGCCAGTTATTGCTTTAGGTTACGCCGGAAGCATTGCCACTCACTTCTTAATTAATGGACGTTATTTTTAGATCGTAATCGGATTCTGGTTTTTAGGGTAGATTGTGGTCTCTGAAGTGGCAGTAAATAGTTTTGATGCTTCTGCATTCTTAAAAAAGCTAACGACACGCCCGGGCATTTATAAAATGCTTAATGAGAAGGGCGAAATTATTTACATAGGTAAGGCAAAAAACCTTAAGAATCGCGTTTCCAGCTATTTTAAAACCCACACATCTTCCATTAAACAGCGGGTTATGGTGGCTAAAGTAGCGGCCATTGAAGTAACCGTGACGCACACTGAAGGTGAGGCTTTACTGCTGGAGTGTCAACAAATAAAGCGTCATAGACCGCGCTACAATATTTGTTTAAGGGATGATAAGTCTTTTCCTTATATTTTCTTGTCTAGTGAGCAGGATTTTCCACAAATCACTATTCATCGGGGGGCAAAAAGTAAAAAAGGTCGTTACTTTGGGCCTTATCCGAGTTCCGGTGCGGTTAGGGAAAGTCTGAAATTATTACAGCGTTTGTTTCCAATACGTCAATGTGACGACTCTATTTACAATAATCGTACTCGACCTTGTTTACAACACCAGATAGGGCGGTGTTCAGCACCTTGTGTAGAGTTGATTGATAAAGCACATTATGCGTTGGATGTTCAAAGTACTGTGATGTTTCTGGAGGGTAAGGGCAGTTTGTTAATTGATCAATTGATTGTCAAAATGGAGCAGGCTGCGACTAATCTTGATTTTGAAATGGCAGCAAGTTTTAGGGATCAAATTGTAAAGCTTCGGTCTGTACTTGAAAAACACTTTGTTACTGGAGAAAAGGGTGATGTAGATATTATTGCTTGTGCAAGCAAAGGTAATCTAGCCTGTGTTCAGGTTTTTTTTATTCGTAATGGGCAGCATTTAGGTAATAAAGTTTTTTTTCCAGCTATTACTGAAGAGTATAATTCAACCGCAATTTTGCAAGCTTTTATACCCCAATATTATCTCGATAAGCCAATACCTTATGAGTTAATAGTCAGTCATGAATTAGAAGAAACGCAATTATTAGTTGAGGTATTGGCGGATCAGGCTAAACATTCAGTGGCAATTGCCAACAACGTTCGAGGTGAGCGCTTAAAATGGCTGCAAATGGCTATCATTAATGCTGAAAACTCATTATTAAGTAAGTTATCTGACAAACAAGGTATTTATGCACGGTTTCTTAGTTTACAAGAAGAATTAGGGTGTAAAGATTTGCCCAAGCGTTTGGAATGTTTCGACATTAGTCATACACAAGGTGGTCAGACAGTTGCATCTTGTGTTGTTTTTAATAGGGAAGGGCCCATAAAGTCAGCCTACCGTCGCTTTAATATCACTGGTATTACTGGTGGTGATGATTACGCAGCTATTCATCAGGCAGTTTATAGGCGTTTTAAGCGTCTAAAACAGGGAGAACACGAAGCTCCAGATATCTTGTTTATTGATGGTGGTAAAGGACAGGTGCATGAAGCACAAAAGGCTTTAGCAGAATTAGACATAAACAATGTTATGATAGTTGGCGTTTCAAAAGGGCCTGATAGAAAAGCAGGTATGGAAAAGCTGATCTTGTTTGATCATGAGTATCCAATAGATGTAGCACCAAGCGCAAGTGGTTTATTGCTGATTCAGTATATACGTGATGAAGCTCATCGGTTTGCGATAACTGGCCATAGATTACGTAGAGGTAAGGCCTCAAAACAATCAGTTTTAGAAAGTATTTCTGGGTTAGGGGCTAAGCGAAGACAGGTTTTATTAAAACAGTTTGGGGGGCTACAAGGAATTTCATCTGCAGGCGTAGATGCTCTTTGTAGTGTGGACGGCATCAGTCGACAGTTGGCACAACGAATTTACGAACTATTTCATCATCAAGATGACCATTCAATTTAATATACCTACAAATCTTACGCTTTTAAGAATTGCGTTAATTCCTTTGTTAGCCGTGACTTTTTACTTGCCATGGCAATACTCCAATTTGGCGTGTACTGGGATATTTGTATTGGCCGGAATTACTGATTGGCTGGATGGTTATCTAGCTAGAAAAATGAAGCTGGAAACACCTTTTGGTGCTTTTCTAGATCCAGTAGCAGATAAATTGATGGTCGCTATCATTCTGGTTTTAATTGTACAGCAACAGGCATCACCCTATCTGGCTATTCCTGCAGCGATTATTATTGGCCGAGAAATTACCATTGCTTCTTTGCGAGAGTGGATGGCTGAAATAGGCCAGCGAGCAAAAGTAAAGGTCTCTCAATTAGGCAAATGGAAAACGTCTGCTCAAATGTTGGCGATTGGCATGTTGTTATACCGCGATGATTTATTGGGATTGCCGATAAACTTAATGGGATATGGTTTGTTGTACATTGCAGCAGTATTAACTCTTTGGTCTATGATTAGTTATTTGAGTGCTGCATTGGCAGTCATTAAGCAGGAATAATCAAGGTTACTTTTTCCGATTTGGATGGTCTTTAATAATATTTCTCCACATTAATTTATCTTTGTGCGTAGATTTTTATATAGCAAAATCGTTTTTTGGCTTCTTATTTCAGCAGTCTGACTAATTTAAGGATTATCCAATATTATTAGTTTTTCTATGGGTGGAGGTTATTTTTTAACACCAATAAACACAGTGTTTTGAAGCGCTGGAATATAGAAAATGGATCAGGAAAAAGAAGTTATTCAAATAAGGGATGTAACTCAGGATGAGATATTGTTGTCGGCTTTGAGACTTTTTACTACAAAAGGATACTTCAGCACCTCGTTGGTTGATGTAGCGCAGCTATTGGAAATGGAAAATACCAGTGTAATTTATCAGCACTTTAAAGATAAAAAAATGATGGCATCACAATTGTACGTCAATATTTTTGATAGCCTAGATATTTCTGTTGACGATATTAGTCGAAAGAATGAAAAGGCATCGGAGCAATTGAAAGGGTTAACAGATTTACTTTTTAAGCTGACTGATGAAGCACCAGATGTGATGCGTTTTTTATTGGTTTTAAAGCTAGATGAGTTTTTGCCTGATGAAAAACAGATTCACGAAACACTCCCGTTCTTAAAGGTCGTTAAAATTATAGAACGCGGTATTAATTCAGGTGAAATACGTGCTATTGATCCGCAACTGGCGTGCGCGTATTTTTTTGGCATTGTTAATAATACATTGCGTTTAGTATTAATGGGTGTTCTGGATAAAAAAGCAGATGCTTATCTGTCGCAAGTATGGTTTTCAGCATGGAATACAATAGCTAAAAAATAACTATTGGTAAGTATTAAGGTAAAGCGATGGGTGATGTTGTTAAGTTTAAACGACTATCAGTAGCAGAACGCTATAAGGGAAAAACGCTGTGTGATAGTGGGTTTCACAAATGGGAAGTACGAAAGGATCAGCAGTTTGATGTTAAACAGGGTAGATTAATGACAATTTACCAATGTAAGCATTGTGCCAAGATTAAATCGAAGGCGCTCTGATTTAATAGTAGACCTCCCCGTGCTTTTTATGGGGAGGTCTACTATTGGCAATTACTTATTATCCAGTAAGCTATTCAGTTCTGCATTTATCATTGTCTCGTAGTGACGGTATAAAACAGAATCAGTTGGGATATTTGCGTCAATTCGAACATTGCTTTTTATCGAACTATTTTTCTTTGAGCCAGATGCTTTGTTTTCAAGTGGTTTTTCTTTATTTTTTTGGGTTTCTGACGCACGGTTTAAGTTTGAAAGATAATGTCGTTTCAGCATTGAATCTTCAGGAATATTGTTAGGCGCTGCTTTTTGATTCTGTGTAACTGGCTTTGGTTTTACAGCAGGTTCAATACTGACCTTTGCTTGGGCTATAGCAGCTGTTTCTTCTGGGGTTTTTGTGCTAGCTTTTGCAGGGCTTTCTGAAGCTTTTGTTTGGGTGGTTTTTGGTGCGGTTGTTGCTTCAAGTTCACTTGTTGATATTGGCTTATTGCTTACATTTTTTTCTTCAGGCTTAGCTATAGTAGATTGTTGGTAGTTATTAAGTAAATTTTTTACTTTTGAAATAATACTTTGAAAAATTTCATTCATGGTTATCACATTGATCCGAATTTAATAAAGAGACTATTATTATGAGAAATTCTTTCTGACTTCAGATAAGAACATATTTTTTATTCTACTAGAGCTGATCTGACGATCAATTCGTCTACTTCTCATTTTAATTTCGAACTATAACACTTGTTGTTTAAGTTAGCGACAGCCAGAGGGATAAAATTTTATCAATTATCAAATTATCCTTTAAAACTATTATGTTAATAACATCTATGTGTTTTTTTTGCGCTTAAAAAAAGAATATTTAAGTCGATAAGTGCTGTTGCCAATCAGCGATTTTCGCTTTTAGATCATTAATATTAAAGGTAGTTAAATAACGATTTTTTAGTAACCGTTTGCCCGCCACCCAAACATCGGTGACTTGTTGCCGACTGGCTGCATATACGATTTGCGATACAGGGCAGAAGAGAGGCTGAGTTTCAAGATGATTTAAATCAATAGCAATAATGTCAGCGGCTTTGCCTATGCTAAGTGATCCACAACAGTTATCAAGACCTAATGCTTTAGCACCGTTAATGGTAGCCATGCGTAAGGCTGTCATGGCAGAAATAGCGCTAGCATCACCCGCAACGGCTTTGCCAAGTAAGGCGGCACTTCGCATTTCCCCAAACATGTCTAGGTCATTGTTGCTAGCTGCGCCATCGGTGCCTATGGCGACGTTAATTCCCGCATTAAGGCATTTGGCAACTTGGCAAAAACCACTGGCGAGTTTTAGATTGGATTCTGGACAATGTACTATATGAGCGCCAGACTCGGCAAAAAGACTTATTTCTTCATCGGTTAACTGGGTCATGTGAACCGCGATTAATGATGGATTGATCAAACCTAATTTTTGTAATCGTTGTAAAGGTCGTTGACCGGAATTTGATTGAGCCTGTTCAACTTCGTGCAGAGTTTCGTGAAGGTGAATATGTATTGGTAACTCTAATTCATCAGCCAGTGTTTTGATCTTTTGCAAAGGTTCATCCGATACGGTGTAAGGCGCATGAGGTGCAAAAGCAGTAGTACAAAGTTCGGATTGGCGTAGTTGCTCATGCAACGATAAGCCTTTTTCAATATACTCGTCGCTATTTCTTGCCCAGACCGATGGAAAGTCAATAACTATTAATCCTACTTTAGCTCGTATATTATGATGTATGGCTTGTTTTGCGGTGATTTCAGGGAAAAAATACATGTCATTAAAGCAGGTAGTACCACCTAGAATCATCTCGGCAATAGCTAAATCAGTACCGTCTTTGACGAAGGTCTCACTCATCCATTTTTGTTCAAGTGGCCAGATATGGTTATTTAGCCAATCCATCAATGGTAGGTCATCTGCAATACCTCGCATGAGAGTCATAGCGGCATGTGTGTGACAGTTAATCAAGCCGGGTAATAAGGCATGATTATCAAGATGTTCAGTAGTTTTTCCTTGGTATGTTTGTTTGGCAAGTTCCGTAGGTAATAAATCTATTATTTTTCCACCATTAATCACTAAACTATGGTGGTCATAGGTTACGAATTCGGGCTCAACGGGTATAATCCAGCGAGCATGTATAAGAGTATCGACTATCATAAGTAATCCTGAGAGTGTAATTTAACATTACTGTGTGATTGATGGTTTATCTTAAGTATCTTGCGACAACAACTACTTACTGAATTATAACTTTTTACCATCAGGTTTTATTAAATAATGACTGAACAATATAAGAATGCGGTCCAAGCTTTGCTATGGACAGGCACTTCATTAAGAGTCTTAGATCAGCGGCAATTGCCAGAAAAACTTGTTTACGATGAATATCATGATGCAGAAGGCGTTTCAGAGGCAATTACTACCATGCGAGTGCGAGGTGCCCCCGCTATTGGCATAGCAGCAGCTTATGGTGTCGCTCTTTCTGTTATTCAGCATTGTGCAGAAAATTCTGCAGACTGGCAACAAAAAGTTGCCAAAGATATTGTTATGCTGGCAAAGTCCAGGCCCACAGCGGTGAATTTGTTTTGGGCTTTGGAACAAATGAAAAGTTTATTGGATAAGTCAATAACTAATAATCCACAAGCGGTTTTTATTGCCTGTGCCGAGCAGATTCATGCGGACGATATTACTGCTAATATTAAAATGGGTGAGCTGGGGGCTAATCTTCTTGTCGGCGTAAAGGGAGTTATGACTCATTGTAATACGGGTGCATTGGCTACTGGTGGTTATGGCACTGCACTCGGTGTTATACGGAGTGCAGCCGATAGACAGTCTTTAAAGGTTTATGCTGGAG
>Ga0192647_102258_pt1 | contig 12085 bp, 9 predicted proteins | sample LauGreFa1BDMLBSN_2_FD_133046 | JGI IMG/M metagenome (GOLD analysis project Ga0192647, IMG submission 133046) | Freshwater lake microbial communities from Lake Michigan, USA - Fa13.BD.MLB.SN - reassembly | ecosystem: Environmental > Aquatic > Freshwater > Lake | place: Lake Michigan, USA...
CGGACAATGCAATCTTCAACATCGCGCGCTGCAACCATCATGAGATCTGCAAGCTCGTCGATGACAACAAGTAAGTATGGATAAGGTTCAAGAGTCTGATCAGAACCTTCCTTAGCCACAACTTTTCCAGCACGAACTGCCTTATTGAAGTCATCGATATGCCTAAACCCATACGTAGAAAGATCGTCGTAACGCATATCCATTTCGCGTACCACCCACGCGAGCGCTTCGGCAGCTTTCTTTGGGTTGGTGATAATCGGAGCAATCAAATGCGGGATTCCATCGTAAGCATTGAGCTCAACTCGCTTTGGATCAATAAGAATTAACCGAACATCATTAGGTGTAGCGCGCATCAAAATTGATGTGACAAGTGAGTTAATCATCGAAGACTTTCCAGCACCCGTAGCGCCCGCAACTAAGAGATGCGGCATCTTCGCCAAATTAGCGCAGATAAAGCTTCCCTCGACATCCTTACCGAGCGCAATAACCATCGGATGGTGGTCATTTCCAGCAACGCTGGAACGGAGTACATCACCGAGTGAAACAATCTCACGATCAGTATTTGGAATTTCGATTCCCACTGCAGACTTGCCTGGGATTGGCGAGAGAATTCGAACATCGCTACTTGCGACCGCGTAAGCAATATTTTTGCTGAGCGCGCTGATTGCTTCGACCTTAACTCCTGAGCCCAACTCAACTTCATAGCGAGTGACAGTTGGTCCACGCATAAAACCAGTTACTTCGCAGTCAATTTCGAATTGAGCGAAGACTTCTGTAAGTGCCGCAACTACTTGATCATTTGCCTTTGTTTTACCTTTCGAGGCAGGAGTGCTGCGCAAAAGATCCATTGAGGGAAGTTCGTAAGAATCACTTGAGGAGAGAACTAGTTGGACCGGCCTTGAGGGCTTGGCGAGCGACTCAGCTTTGGGTAATTCCGTTCTAGGAATTTCTACCGTGAATTCTTCGTCAAAACTCTCTTCGTCAATCTCTTCTTCATCCTCTTTATTAACAAACTCTTGCACTAAAGGGGTTTCAAAAGGAGGTGTATCTGAAATTTCGAATTCTTCTGCTTTGCGCTCTCGTCGCTCTTCAAGAGCAGAGCCAACTTTCTCTGTTGCTCCCGAGAGCAGCCCCTTGATAACTGTAAAGATCTTGGAAAATGGAGTTGCGGTAATAACCAGCGCCCCAAAGAAAAGAATAAGAATCAAGATTGGAATAGCAAGAACATCAGTCACAAGTGCCACAAGTGGCGTTGAAACGCCATAACCAATCCACCCTCCACCTTCGCGCATAGCGGTCGCGCCAGTGTTAATCGATGTTGGATTAATTATGTGAATGAGTCCAGTCGAACTAAGGACAAGAAGTAAAGAGCCAATAGTGATACGGCCCGTAGCGGCTTTATCTTGTGGGGCGCGGAAAAGGCGGAGCGCAAAGTAACCAAAAAGAAGTGGTGTAAGGATGGCAAGGCGACCGACAGCGCCATAGAAGAAGGCATATGAAGCGCGGCCAAACCAATTATCAAGTTGCCACCACGACGTTGCAGCTGCAATAAGCGCGACAATTAACAAGAGTAATCCAAGACCATCACGTTGATGTTCGGGATCGAGATCTTTCGCACCACGCGTTATAAATCGAATGGATGCGCCAAGAGCTTTTGCAAAGGAGCGCCAGATGGCTCCGAAGGTGCGCGCAATCGAACTAGCGATTCCGCCACCTTTTCGAGAAGAAGACTTCTTTGCCACAACGAAAAATCGTATTAGAAATGATTTTTCTTAACTAAGAGGCGCGCCGCCTAAACAGGTCTACTAGACCTCAATAACTACGGGGACAATCATCGGGCGACGACGATGTTCTTCGCCGACCCAACTTCCAACAGTCTTGCGGACGACTTGTGAGAGTTGGTGAGTTCCATTGATTCCACCAGCGACAGCTCCTGCAAGAGCCCGTTCAATTCTTCCTTTGACCTCTTCAAAGAGCGCGAGATCTTCTGCAAATCCACGAGCATGAATATCAGGGCCAGCAACAATCTTTCCAGTTTGTGAGTCGATTACGACAATTACTGAAATGAAACCTTCTTCCCCAAGAATGCGGCGATCTTTAAGTGATGCTTCGGTGATATCACCAATACTCTGTCCATCAACATAGACATACCCGACTGGAACTGCGCCGACAACGTGGGCTTTTCCATCTGCCAAATCAACGACAACACCATTATCAACCACAACAGTATTCGAGCGCTTCACTCCAGTTGAGATAGCCAATTCTGCGTTAGCTCGCATATGTCGCCATTCACCATGAACTGGCATCACATTCTTCGGCTTCACTACGTTGTAGCAGTAAAGAAGTTCGCCAGCCGCAGCGTGGCCAGATACATGCACCAGAGCATTGCCTTTGTGGACTACTTTCGCGCCGAAACGCGTGAGTTCATTGATGACGCGATAAACTGAATTTTCATTTCCTGGGATCAGTGATGAAGCAAGAATTACGGTATCTCCTTGTCCTACTTTAATACGGTGATCACCATTGGCCATGCGCGATAGCGCTGCAAGTGGTTCGCCTTGAGAGCCAGTACAGACGAGCACAATGTTGTCGCCAGCATCATCTATCTCATCAATATCAATCAGGGTGTTTGGTGGAATATGTAAATATCCCATCTCCCCCGCTAGCGACATATTGCGAACCATTGAACGGCCAACAAATGCCACTTTTCTGCCATGCGTGAAGGCGATATCAATAACTTGTTGAATGCGATGAACGTGAGAAGCAAAAGAGGCCACAATCACGCGTCGTTTTGTTCCGCCTATGACTCGATCAAGAACCGGCATAATTTCACGTTCGGAAGTTGTGAATCCAGGAATATCTGCATTGGTGGAATCCACCATAAATAAATCAACGCCTGAGGCGCCAAGAGAAGCAAAACGCGCAAGATCTGTGGTGCGCCCGTCCAGTGGCAATTGGTCCATCTTGAAATCACCAGTGTGGAGAACTACACCCGCGGGAGTTTTGATAACAACTGCGAGCGCATCAGGAATGGAGTGGTTAACCGCAATAAACTCCAAATCAAATGGCCCAACTTTTCGAGTTTGACCTTCTCTTACTTCAATGGAGATTGGTGAGATACGTCTTTCTTTTAACTTACCTTTTGAGAAAGCCAAGGTGAGCGCAGAGCCAATAACAGGAATGTCTTCTCTTTCTCGAAGCAGATAACCAAGAGCACTGATGTGGTCTTCGTGCCCATGAGTGAGAAATACCGCCACAACATCTTTCAAGCGATCTCGAATATAGGAAAAGTCAGGGAGGATTAAATCGACGCCAGGTTGATTCTCTTCAGGGAAGAGAACGCCGCAATCAACAATGAGGAGTTGGCCTTGATACTCAAAGACCGTCATATTGCGGCCCACTTCACCAAGACCGCCTAAGGCAACAATACGTAAGGTCTTATCTTGAAGTTGTGGCGGCAACCCTAAATCGGGATGCGGATGATTCATTAGTTAACGTTCACGCCGCCGGCGCGAAGATCCTCTCGTAGTTGGGAAACTTGTGATGGAGTTGCATCGACAAGTGGAAGTCTAACTTTTCCGCCTGGCAGCCCCATCATGGAGAGCGCAGCTTTTGTGAGGATTGCACCTTGAGTGCGGAATGTTCCGGTATATACCGGCAAAAGTTTCTGGTGAATCTCAAGTGCTTTAGCGTTATTTCCGGCGAACCACGCATCGAGCATCGCACGAAGATCTGCTCCAACAGTGTGACCGCACACAGAAACAAATCCCACAGCGCCCACCGAAAGTAATGGAAGATTCAAAATATCATCACCGGAATACACGGGAATGCCACAACGCTTGATTACCCACGACGTTGATGCAACATCACCTTTAGCATCTTTCAACGCAACAATATTTGGATGCTCAGCTAACTTCACGATGGTATCGGGTTCAATCTGCGCTCCAGTACGACCTGGGATGTCATAGAGCATGACTGGTACATCCGTGGCATCTGCCATCGCTCGAAAGTGCGCTTCAATTCCAGCTTGAGGAGGTTTGTTGTAATACGGAGTTACGACAAGAAGTCCATCAGCTCCTGCTTTAGCCGCCATTTCTGCTTGCTCAACAGAATGCGTCGTTTCATTGTTTCCAGCACCAGCAATTACTTTGGCACGGCCGCTGACTACGCCGCGCACAACTTTGATGATTTCAATCTTTTCGTCATCAGATGTAGTGGGCGCTTCACCCGTTGTTCCATTAACAACGATTCCATCGTGGCCAGTTGAGACTAAGTGCGATGCGAGTTTTTCTACTCCGGCCCAATCAATAGATAAGTCATCTTTAAAAGGCGTCACCATCGCGGTCAGCAAGCGACCAAACGGTGGTGTAATGGACATGCGCTAAGGCTACTACGCCAGCCCTACGGCGCGACGCGACCGGATTTTTCAAAGGCCGCATAGGTAAGCGGCATTAAACGAGCGAAATGCTCTTCCATTTTCTCGGCAACCATCTCGATCTCGCGCTGCGGATAGCTTGGGAAATGCGAACCTTCGCGGCTCGTGCGGAGCGAGAGGAAATTCATTAAAGCGCGAGCATTCATTGTCACATACATTGATGAATAGAGCGCGACTGGTAAAACTGCGCGCGCAACTTCTCGAGCGATTCCAGCATCTAGCATTTTCTTGTAATTGGCATATGCAAGAGTGTATGTCTCTTTCATGGCCGCAACAGAAACTTCGTATTGTTCTGGTGTTCCATCAACGAAGACGTAGTGTCCCGTCTTCCCTGTTTGAACTAACTTACGTTCCTTATTAGGAACATAGAAGACTGGTGAAAGTTCACGATAACGACCGCTCTCTTCGTTATATGACGCGATGCGATGGCGCATGAATTCCCGGAAAACAAAAATGGGTGCGCTAACAAAGAAAGTCATTGAGGTATGTTCAAATGGCGAGCCATGGCGCTCGCGCGCCAAATAATTAATGAGACCAGCCGAGCGAGAAGGGTCGGCGTTGATTTCATCGAGTGAATTCTCGCCAGCAGTTGAAACACGAGCTGCCCAAATAACGTCAGCATCGTTGGCGCTTGCTTTTACCAATTCGACCGTGACATCGTCGCGAAAGACAATTTCTGGGTGCTGCGCTGGATTATTCGATTCACTCACGAGCGCGACCTTATCTATTGACCGGCTTAGGGTTGGGATTTTCTACGGCAGAATTGGCGCGTGTCATTGAGCGGAGCTCCCTTCAACAAGCGGACTGTGTTGCGCGATTCACTTGCCGTCGCAATCCCGGTCGGGACCTATGGAGCCGCATTTGGAGCAGCATCCGTTGCCGCTGGATTCTCGATACTACAAACCTGCTTGCTTTCATTACTGCTTTTTTCTGGAGCCTCTCAATTTGCAGTTGTTGGCGTGATGGGCGCTGGTGGATCTGCGCTGAGTGCGATTGCAACAGGTTCTCTACTTGGATTTCGTAACGGGCTTTACGGTTTAAAGATGGCCCCAATTCTCAAGTTACGTGGCTTTAAGAAAATTGTTGCTGCACAGCTCACGATTGATGAATCCACAGGTGTGGCAATCGGTCAAGAACCGCGCGGTATAGAGGCCAGCCGTTACGGATTCTGGGCAACCGGTATTGGCGTGTACCTCTTTTGGAATTTCTTTACATTCTTAGGTGCAATTGGGGCGCAAGCAATTGGCAATCCTGCTGCTTGGGGACTTGATGCCGCAGTTCCTGCAGCTTTTCTTGGACTTGTCTGGCCCAGACTTATTGATAACAAAACTCGCTTTGTGGCCATTTCAGCAGCGCTACTTGCAACAACACTTACTCCTATTGCACCTGCTGGGGTCCCCATCATCGCAACGGTAGCTATCGCTGTGATTTTCGGATGGAAGCGCTCATGACTCCAATGTGGATCGCGACCTTAGTGACAAGCCTGATCTGTTTCATCTTGAAGGTTCTTGGATATTCGCTTCCAGAATCAGTTTTGAACAAGCCACTTGTACAGCGCATAAATTCTCTGATACCTATCGCTCTGTTGAGCGCACTAGTAGCAGTACAAACTCTAGGTCATGACGAATCTGTACAGATTGACCATCGATTAGCTGGCGTTGTTGTCGCAGGTGTTGCCTTACGACTTAAAGCAAGTTTTCCTTTAATGATGCTCTTGGCTGCACTTACATCAGCGCTTGTCTATAACGTGTAACTCACACTTTGTTTGATTAGCACATAACTGCATTCATTATCCTAGAGCCATGTCGTTGACAGGCTTGAGCAGCGCCGAGGCTCACTCTCGCCTATTGGCAGAGGGCGAAAATCTCATCCCTAGTGAAAATCAAAAGACTCTCGCCAGGCAGATTCTCACAATCATCAGCGAACCCATGCTAATTCTCCTTATTTCTGCTGGCGTCATTAATTTCTTCTTAGCTGAAATTCTTGATGCTGTTATGTTGATGTGCACTGTCGTGATAGTTCTTGGAATTTCAATTGTCCAATCACGACGCACTGAAAACGCGCTCTATGCTTTGAAGCAACTTGCTGCCCCATTTGCAACGGTCATTCGTGACGGTTCAGAAATGCGAATTCCAAGTAGCCACATAGTTGTGGGCGACCTACTTCTGCTTTATGAGGGTGATCGAGTATGCGCCGATGCAAAAATCATTCGCAATGTAACTCTTGCGGCAGATGAATCAACCCTCACTGGAGAGTCTGTGCCGGTAGAAAAAGAAGTCGAAGATCTCGTCTTTTCAGGAACACTTGTTACTCGGGGTCATGGCCAAGCCATCGTTGAAGCAACGGGCGTTAATTCTGCCTTGGGAAAAATAGGAAAGTCGCTGCAAGAAATACCTTTTGAACGCTCACAAATGCAGCGAGATGTAGATCAATTAGTTCGAGTAATCGGAGTACTAGGCATTCTTACCGTTGTCAGCGTTGTGACCATTTACGGAAGCACTCGTCAGAACTGGCTTGAAGGTGGATTGGCAGGAATCGCTGCCGCCATGGCGCTGATCCCGGAAGAGTTTCCAGTGATCCTCACACTATTTCTAGCAATTGGAGCTTGGCGAATGTCACAAGTCCGGGTAATTGCGCGGCGACCTTCAGCGATCGAATCTCTCGGCTCCATATCAGTGCTCTGTGTTGATAAAACTGGAACTCTCACAGAAAACAAGATGGCTATTGCAGAGGTTCAGATTGGTGAAAATCGATATCCAATTCGAGGTGACAATATTCCTTTGCAGGTACGTGAATTGCTAGATATTGGCGCTCTAGCTTGCCCAACATCGGTTTTCGATCCTATGGATCAAGCCTTTCAAGAGTTCACCTCACAGAAATCTTCAATAGAGAGCGCTGTTTCCGTTAAGGAATATCCTGTTGAAAACACACGTATGGCCTACATACATATTTGGAAATTCGAAAACAAATATCTCATTGCCGCTAAAGGAGCGCCCGAAACTATCGCTCGCCTCTGCCGCCTAAATCAAATCGAGAATGATCAACTTACAACAAAAGTTCATGATGCGGCTGATTCTGGTTTTCGCGTCTTGGCAGTTGCTTACTTAGAACTTCCATCTCACTACTCACTACCAAATAACATCGAGAGCCTCACGCTAAATTATCTCGGATTGACATTCCTTCAGGATCCAATACGAGGAGGCGTTATCGAATCGATTCAAGACTGTGCTGCTGCAGGAATCAGAACCATCATGATCACTGGCGATCATCCGAATACTGCGCTCGCAATTGCGAAAGAAATTAACCTTCCTAATTCACGAGAGTGCATTACCGGAGCTGAAATCGAGGCGAGTAGCGACGAAGAACTTAAGCTCTTGATTCCACACATCTCTGTCTTTGCCCGGGTTATCCCTGAGCACAAGCTCAGAATTGTCCGGGCCCTGCAAAGCTCCGGAGAGATTGTTGGGATGACAGGAGATGGCGTGAACGATGCTCCTGCTCTGCGCGCTGCCGATATTGGCATTGCTATGGGAAAGCGTGGAACTGATGTCGCTCGCGAAGCTGCGTCACTAATCATCACCGACGATAACTACACATCAATTGCTCATGGAATTCAACGTGGAAGGGCAACTTATGCAAACTTGCAGAAAGCAATGTCCTACGTCATTGCGATTCATATTCCCATTTTTGGATTAGCGCTCTTGCCTATCTTTTCGACAAACTGGCCACTCATTCTTCTTCCTGGCTTAGTTGCTTTCCATGAGGTCATCATTGATCCTGCATGTTCAATCGTCTTCGAAGAAGAAAGTCCTGATCCAGGAATCATGAAACGGCAGCCGCGAGGTATCAAAAGCAGAATATTCTCAAGATCTGAGTTGCTTATCTCTATAACTCAAGGGTTAACAGTGCTGGGGGCGATTCTCGCTCTATTCCTCACCGCATTCAATTCTGGACGAAGTGAGAGCGAGATTCGGTCGTTAGTTTTTGGCGCTCTCATGATGTCAAATGTTGGACTAATTCTCACAAATCGATCACGAACGTTGACAATTATTGAGACCTTTCGAGAGCGAGAGAATCGAGCTGTGAAGTGGATTGTCTGGGGAGCGCTCCTAATTCTTGTTTCTCTTCTTAGTTTTGCTCCTCTTAGAAGCGTCTTTGATCTCGGCGCAATTTCTCTCATGGACTGGCTAGTCATCACGATTACCGCTTTTGTCGGAATTGGTTGGTATGACTTCGTTAAGTTTTTTAGAGCTTCTCATCTATGACTCAGAAATCTGCAATTAACTTCAGTCCTGTCAATATCTAGTCAATTACTCTTCAATATTTGAATTTTACCTAGCATTACCTCTCCATCATCACATATAGAAAGGTAATATCTATGGTAAAAAACAAAATGGGAATTGCGCTCGTTGCGACTCTTCTCTTGGTTGCAGGATCCGGCCCGATCCACGCCGATTCCAAATCAAAGAAAAAGATAGAACAATCAACTACTTTCACAATCATTCACGCGATTCCAGCCACTTTTGGGGCAGATAAAGTTGATGTCTATTCGAATAAGAAGTTACTGATTGATAACGCAGTTCCAGGGGCATCTAAATCATTTAGCGTTGATCCTGGAATCCAGGAGATATCAATCTACGCTGATGGGGTTTTGCCAACATCAGAAACCTCTTCTGTGCTGGCTTATAGACCTATCTATCTGCCCAAGTACACAAATGTAACTTTTATTGCACATCTCGATGCTGCCAATAAGCCTGTCTTGTCACTCTTTAAGAATATGAATACAGAGCCAGGAAGTAAGCGATCATGGTTGACCGTCCGACATGTTGCAGGGGCGCCAGCCGTAGATATTCGCGCTAATTCCAAAGTTCTCTTTAGCTACTTATCAAATGGGAAAGAGAGAAAAACTTCACTTCGATACGGAACCTACCCTGTTGATGTCGTGCTGGCTGGAACTTCCACAGTTGCAATTCCCAGTGCAAATATCACCATGAAGAGCGGTGTAAATACCATTGTTTACGCTTGGGGTTCAGCCAGTAAGAGCAATCTGCAGTACTTTGTCCAGGAGTTAACTCCCAAGAAATCTGATGACTAACCGCCAGTAAACCAGCGTTTTGGCTGGCGATCATGCCAGGTAGCGAGTTTGCGAAAGTTTTTCTCAAACCACTGCCTGGCATTCATCGTTATTTGATGATCGCTCATCGCATTGAGGTTCACAGCTAAAGTATCGAGAACTTTACCCGCGAGGTGAGGGTGTTCTTTTGAGAGATACTCCTTGAATTTATCAACTGCCGAACCTTTTCCTTCACCATGTCCCAGGAGCAAAACAACATCGATCTCGCGAAGCATCGTTGAGATAGCTTCGTAGTACTCGGGATACTCGTGATTGGTGTCATGACCGTGGTGATATTGACCAGTTCGCTTGTGACGGTGATCTACTTCGATTGGCGCTGTTACCACCTCAGGCAAATCTTCAGGTCCAATTCCATGCCGCCATACTTTGGCTTCGTCGCGGGTGACTGCAACAACCGCCAATTTCTCAGGACTCGATACCGAAGATTGCATGACCAGTCCTTATGCCAAAGGAGTACGGACGCCGTTGTTCCACTTCTCAAAATAACCTGCCAGCACGATGTACTGGGTTTTATTCTCAGACGCCAACACGACATTCACTCGAGCAATCAAGTACTCAACTGAAGAAGCTCCTGGATAACTCTCGCCGTAATACGCCTCATTCAATAATGCGGCCGACGCTGCGCGCAGCAGAATCTGGGCTGCCCCTTTCAGAGTCGTGCCACCTTGATACGTCAGTGTTGACATCAACGTATCTTTGCCAGGAACCGAATCATTATCGAGAATTCCATCAGTAAGGAGAGAATTTGGAACGACAAAAACATCTTGGAGGAAGTTCGTTGGAGCAAATGGCGTGGACCATTGATCCGAACGATTCTTCCAATATCCAGGAATGCGGCCATGCCACCACAAGTCAATCGCAGCAGAAGAGATGAAATTTGCCTTGTTATTTTCTGCTGTCACAGCCTCTAAAGTCGTCTTGGCTTCGTACACGCCAGCAGGAACTCCAGAAACCAGAACGTTCTCCTTAGAGCAACTAAGCGACTCTGATGGTGCAAGAGTTCGGCCCGTTAGAGCCTGGCACTCTGCTTCAAGATCCTTTGTTGTACTCACTAAGCGTGAAATCTGCGCAGGCTCGGTACCCACATTCTTCACTTCTAATGTGAAGTTAACGTTTTCACCCGTGTGCAGGGCGCTGCTCTTGGAAGCAACAGTGCTCACTTCGAGGACTGGTGTAGCCGCATTCGACATTGAAATGGGCGGTAGCACGATTGCAGCTAGAGCCACAATAGTTCCAATTCCCCCGAATGCAACAGCTTTTTGGTTCTTCGTTTTCATGATTCTACCTTTCGTGGGTTATTAGATTGCTGTACCGAATTTGATGTTGGTGCCAGTAATGACGAGTCTCAAGCGTGATCCTTTGAGAAGTGCTCGAGCGCCTTGATAACTAGCGTCACCATTGGAATCAAGAACTACATCTGTGAGCTTCCGATAAACCAGACGACCCTTCACATAAGATCGAAGTTGTAATTCCGCTTTAGAATTAGCAAAAGCATTAGCTAGATTAATGGTGACGAGATACCCCTCGTCTTTTCTGGTGTAGAACAGTAGATTTCGCAAACTATTGCGTTTGGCAATCGACTGAGCGCTCTCCTTGACTGTAAAGCTGACAGAATTTGAAACTGCTGCAAGATAGCGAATAGAGCTCTCTTTGGTTATGTAGATGTTGCACTCTCCAGCAGCAACTGCTGTCACAACACCTTCTTGGGTAACAGTGCAGAAATTCAAATCATCCGAGATGAAGTTGAGTTTTCCATCTCCATTACCACCAGCAAAGTCAAGCTTTATGCTCTGACCAATACGTAGCGACCGATTCTCTGTTGAAATCAAAAGATCACTCTGTGGGAAAGCAAAAGAGAAAGTTGAGAGCGATCGAGTGAAAACTGAATAAGTCTTATCGGGATAAACATAGAATGCGGCATCAAGAGGCGTAGGTAGTTGAGGTGTCAAAACCAAAGGCATCGGGGACCAAATCACTCCTACTTCTTGGAGCGATGGAATTGAACCGATATATGGCGTCCAATAGCGAATATCTATTGCCTTATTAAGCGCAGAGACATTGGACCCGTCAGAGATCTTGGCCATGGTTATGTCGATGACTACTAAGCCAGCCGAGACATCTTCTTTTGAACTAATTGGCGTCACATCAATCCGAACTGGTTCAGATGTAGTGCCAGCTGGGACTGTCAACGTCACTAAAACATTTCCGGTGAGTGACGGAATATAGAACGAGTAAACAGCGTCAGAGTTGCCACCATAAATGAATGATGTTGGCGCGATTGGATAGGACGGAGCTGTGGGGACCACTCCTCCGCCTGATGTGCCTCCACTGCTAGTCGTTCCACCAGCGCCGGTTGTTGATGTGGTTGTTGTAGTTGGTGATGGTGTGGGAGTTGAAGTTGGTGATGGTGTGGGAGTTGGAGTTGGTGTGGGAGTTGGAGTTGGTGTGGGAGTTGGAGTTGGAGTTGGTGTGGGAGTTGGAGTTGGTGTGGGAGTTGGAGTTGGTGTGGGAGTTGG
>Ga0192647_102260_pt1 | contig 12084 bp, 11 predicted proteins | sample LauGreFa1BDMLBSN_2_FD_133046 | JGI IMG/M metagenome (GOLD analysis project Ga0192647, IMG submission 133046) | Freshwater lake microbial communities from Lake Michigan, USA - Fa13.BD.MLB.SN - reassembly | ecosystem: Environmental > Aquatic > Freshwater > Lake | place: Lake Michigan, USA...
AAATTACTTGGTAACTTTGAGTTAACAGGTATTGCACCAGCCCCAAGAGGAGTTCCTCAAATTGAAGTTACATTTGATATTGATGCAAATGGTATTGTTAATGTTTCTGCAAAAGACAAGGGAACTGGAAAAGAACAAAAAATTCAAATTCAAGCTTCAGGTGGTTTAACCGATGAAGAAATTCAAAAAATGGTTAAAGAAGCAGAAGCAAACAAAGAAGCTGATAAGAAGAAAAGAGAAGAGGTTGATGCAAAAAATCACGCTGACTCTTTAATAGCTTCAACTGAGCAAAGCTTAAAAGAACACGGAAGCAAAATTTCAGAAGCTGATAAAAAGGCCATTGAAAAAGATATGGAAGATTTAAAAGAAGCTATTAAATCGGACAAAACTGAAGATATTAAAACTAAAACTCAGCAATTAATGACCTCTTCTATGAAATTAGGTGAGGCGATTTATAAAGCTCAGCAAGAAAAACCTGAAGATAATAAAGGTGATGCTAAGCCTGAAGACAAAAAAGATGTTGTTGATGCAGAGTTTGAAGAAGTAAAAGACGATAACAAAAAAACAGGCTAATCGCTTATTAGCCTATAAACCTGGTTTAATATGCCTAAAAAGGACTACTATGATATTCTTGGCATAAATAAAAAAGCAACACCTGAGGAAATTAAAAAAGCATATCGAACTTTAGCAATGAAATATCATCCTGATAGAAATCAAGGTGATAAAACTGCAGAATCCAAATTTAAAGAAGCCTCTGAAGCTTATCAAGTTCTATCGGATCCTAAAAAAAAATCTTCCTACGATCAGTTTGGTCATTCTGCCTTTGAAGGCGGAGGCAGTGGTACTGGTGGATTTGATTTTGGTGGATTTGAATCTGGAGCATTTTCTGACATCTTTGATGATTTTTTTGGTGACTTTATGGGCTCTGGTCGAGGTGGAAGTCGGTCAAAGAAATCAAGATCTAACAGAGGATCTGATTTAAAAATAAACTTAGAAATTAGTTTAGAAGAAGCTTTTTTTGGAAAAAAACAAACCATAAATTTATCTTCAAACGAAAAATGTGAAAAATGTTCTGGAAGTGGAGCTGAACCTAGCTCAAAACCAAAAAAGTGTTCAACGTGCGATGGCCACGGAAAAGTTAGAACTCAACAAGGCTTTTTTACATTACAACAAACTTGTCCTGACTGTGGTGGAGACGGAGAAATGTTATCAAATCCTTGTAAAGATTGTAAAGGCTCTGGTGCAGTTAAAACTAAAAAAAATCTATCTATTCAAATTCCAAAAGGGGTTGATGATGGCACACAAATGAGATTATCCGGCAAAGGTGATGCTGGCTATAGAGGAGGATCCAATGGCGATCTTTACGTTTTAATTAATGTGCAAAAACATAAAATTTTTCAAAGATCTGAGGAAAATTTATATTATAAATTACCTATATCGATGACCGATGCTGCCCTTGGCACTGAAATTGAAGTTCCAACCATCGATGGGGGGAAATCAAAGGTTAAAATTCCTGAAGGAACACAATCTGGAAAGCAATTTAGACTAAAAGGTAAAGGAATGCCGATTTTAAGAGAAAATGAATTTGGTGATCTTTATCTAGAAACCAACGTTATAATTCCAGAGTCCTTAAGTAAAGAGCAAAAAGAATTGTTACAAAAGTTTAAATCTTTAGAGGATACTGATAATAACTCTGAAATAAAAAACTTTATAAAAAAAGCTAAAAGTTTTTGGAACCAGTAGTATATTAAAAAAAATTATATAGTAGAATAATTTTTTTATTTTAGAATTTAAATAAATGTTTAAAGCTAATCTTCAAAATTTATTGAATAATGCTCTTGAATTATTTAACAAAAAAAATTTTTTTGAGGCTGAAAAAATTTATAAACAAATATTAGAAATAGATAATAAAAACGCTGAAGCATATTGTGCTCTTGGTACAATTTCTGCTATTAGAAAAAAATATGATGAAGCTATAAATTATTTTAATATTACTATTAATTATCAACCACAAAATTTCTATGCCTATAATAATATTGGAACAATTTTTTATGATTTTGAAAATTTTTCAAAGGCAATAGAATATTATAGTAAAGCACTTTCAATAAATCCCGATTATCTTATCTCCTTAAATATGCGGGCTCTAGCATATGAAAAAATGAATGATCTGATTAGTGCTTTCAATGATTATAATAAAATAAGAAAAAAATTCCCAGATGACAGCTTTATTGATGGCATTATTTTATTTACGAAAGCAAAGCTTTGTTCATGGAGTGGCTTTAAATATGAATTAAATAAAATTAGTAATAAAATATTAAATAAAAAACTCGCATGGGAACCCGGAACATCATTGTACTTGGGAAATTCAATAGAAATTCAATCAAAAACTTTGGATCTTTATATCAAAGAAATGGCTGTTAATTTTAATAACAATTTTATTTATAAAAAAAAGAAGGAAGGAAAAATAAAGATTGGTTATTTTTCTTCAGATTTTTATAGCCATGCTGTTTCTTATTTAATATCAAGAATTTTTGAATTACATGATAAAAAAAATTTTATTTTATATGGTTTTTGTCTTTATAAAAATATTCATAATGACAAAATAAGAGATAAGGTAACAAGATCTTTTGATAAATTCTTTGATGTAGATAACATGACAGATAATGAAATATTAAATTTAGCAAGGTCTAATGAAATTGATATTGCCGTAGATTTAAATGGTTATACAGAAAAAAATAGATTTAATATTTTCTTTAACAGAGTTGCTCCAGTGCAAATTAATTTTCTAGGCTATGCAGGAAGTATGGGATTTGAAAATATGGACTACATAATAGCTGATAAAACTTTAATACCTGCTAATGAAAAAAAGTATTACAAAGAAAAAATAATTTATATGCCCAATACTTACCAGCCAAATGATGATACTCTAGAAGTTTCTAAAAAAATATTTAGTCATACTGAATTAGATCTTCCTAAAAATTCTTTTGTTTTTGCTTGTTTTAATAATCCCAACAAAATAACTCCTGAAATCTTTCAAATCTGGGTAAACATTATAAAAAAAGTAGAAAATAGTGTTTTATGGCTTTTCGTTACTAGTGAGCAAACAAAAATTAATTTAATTAAAGAATTTAAAAAAAATTCTTTACCAAAAGAAAGGTTAATTTTTGCTGAAAAAATTCAAAGCCCATTACATTTATCTAGGCTAAAAATTATAGATATATGTCTAGATACCCTTCCCTATAATGGACACACAACTACTAGTGACGCATTGCGCGCGGGGATTCCTGTTATAACTTGTATGGGAAAGACTTTTGCTGGAAGAGTAGCTTCTAGTTTGCTTAGGGCCACTAATATGGATGAACTAATCACAAACAACTTGGACGAATATGAAAATTTAGCTGTAAATCTTGCGCTAGATCCAAAAAGATTGGGTCAATTAAAAAAAAAAATAATTGATAATAAAGATTTAATCTTATTTAATTCTAAATTATTTACTGAAAATTTAGAAAAAGCTTATAAAACTGTGCATGAAATCTACAATTCGGACCTTGAAAAAAAGGATATATTTATAAATTGAAATGAAGAAAATAAATATCAGTATTTCAGGAGCTTTGGGTCGCATGGGGAAAATTTTGATAAACCTTGCATATAAAAATAAAAATTTTAAACTTCAAAGCATCACCGATCTTAAGGTTGGGAAAAAATTTAAAGGGATAACAACTCAAGGAAATAGTTTAAAAGCATTTAAAAAAACAGATATTATAATTGATTTTTCGACACCAAAATCTTCGATTGAAATTTTAAATCTTGCAAAGAAATTAAATAAAAAAATTGTAATCGGCACTACCGGCTTCAATAAAAAACAAGAAAATTTAATAAAAAACTACTCAAAAAAAATTGCCATATTTAAATCAGGTAATATGAGTTTAGGGATAAATTTACTTGAATATATTATAAAAATTTTTTCAAAAAAAATACCAAACAATTATCAAATTGGAATTTCGGATAATCATCATAAAGCAAAAGTAGATTATCCATCGGGCACTGCTCTTATGTTAGCAAATGCAGTTGTGAAAGGGAAAAATAAAAGTTTAGATAAATTAAAAGGTAAATTTTACTTAAATAAAAAAGGCAATCTTGAAAATAATAAAATTAATTTTTTTATTACAAGAAAAGGTAAAACCATAGGTAAGCACTCGGTCATCTATAATAATAAGATTGAAAAAATTCAATTAAAACACATAGCTTTTTCAAGGGAGTTATTCGCTGATGGGGCATTAAATGCTGCAATCTGGTTAAGTAAAAAAAAAAGAGGATTATTTAATATGCAGGACATGTTTGGTCTTAAATAGTTAATTTTTTATCTTTTCTAATGGCATTAAACAAATTGCAGGCCTTAAAACTTATTCAATTATTAAATCAATCTATCAAAAATCCTAAAACCTCGCTTAAATATAGAAATCAATTTACACTCTTAACCTCTGTTGTTCTATCTGCCCAATGCACAGACATAAATGTTAATAATGTTACAAAAAATATTTACAAAAAATATTATACACCAAAACATTTTACTGATCTTGGAATTACAAAAATAAAAGGAATGATTAAAAGTATTGGGCTTTTTAATATGAAAGCTAAAAATCTGTATAATCTTTCAAAAATTTTAGTTGAAAAATATCAAAGTAAAGTTCCAAATAATTTTGAAGATTTAATAAACCTTCCAGGTGTTGGTAGAAAAACTGCAAACGTTGTTTTAAATGCTGCATTTAACAAACCAACTATTGCAGTGGATACACACGTATTTAGAGTAAGTAATAGAACGGGTTTAACAAATGGTAAGAATCCAAATCAAGTAGAAGAGCAACTTTTAAAAATTTTGCCTAGTAAATACCTAAAAAAAGCACACCATCTGATCCTTTTGCATGGAAGATATATCTGCAAATCTAGAAATCCACATTGTGCAAAATGTGTAATTAATAAAATTTGTCTGTATAAATATAAAAATGTCTAAAAAAATTCTTGGTATTGGCAATGCTATCGTAGATGTGTTTGTAAAAGTAGATGATAACTTTTTATCAAAAAATAACCTCACTAAAGGTTCAATGAAACTTATTGAAAAGGAAGAATTTGAGATTTTAAAAAATACAATAAAGATTGAAAAAATTGAAGCTGGAGGATCTGTTGCAAATACAATGGCAGGAATAGCCTATCTTGGCGGAAATCCATCATTTATAGGAAAAATTAGTCATGACGAATTTGGTAAAATTTACAAAAAGAGTCTTGAAAAAATAAATGTAAATTTTCTTTATTCTGAAAAAAAAGAAAAATTATTAACTGGAACATCTATTATTTTCATAACCCCAGACTCTGAAAGAACTATGTGTACTTACCTTGGTATTTCATCCCAACTTTCAAAAGATGATATCAATGAAGATCATATTAAAAATCATGATATTATTTTATTAGAAGGATATCTTTGGGACAAAGGAATAAGTGAAGAAATGTTTAAAAATGTAATTAGACTAGCAAAAAAAAATAACATTCAAGTTGCAATGAGTTTGTCAGATATTTTTTGCGTCAATAGACATAGAGAAGATTTTTTAGAACTACTTAAAAACGATTTAAACATTTTAATTGGAAATGAAAATGAAATAAATGAATTAATACAAAAAAATAACTTACTAGATAGTATTAATGAACTTAAAAAAATTAATAAGCTAATTATCATAACAAGAAGTGAGAACGGTAGTGTTGCTATTCTAAATAATAAAATTACAAATTGCGAAAGCATTAAAGTAGAAAAAATTTTAGATTTAACAGGAGCAGGCGATTTATTTGCATCAGGTTTTTTTAAAGAGTATATAGATCAATCTAACACTAGAAAGTGTCTCGAAACCGGATCTGAGATGGCAGCAAAAATTATTCAAAAAATTGGGGCAAGATTTAATTAATTAGTCAAATAATAAAAGGAATTTTTTTCAACAATAAAATTTTTATCATTAAAATATTTGTAAATTTTCTTTCTTAAACGATGAAGATGAGTCTCAAAAGCGTGGGTGTCTAAATCAAGACTGTGTTTCCAAATACTTTTAAGTAAAAAAGATTTATTTAAACCGTTATTATTATTTAGTGCTAAAATTAATTCTAATTCTTTTTCAGTAAGTTTAACTTTTACTTTTTGATTAGAAATAGACCGCTGATTAGAGTCAATTTCATAGTCTTTGATTATAATTTTTGATTTGTTAAAAAAATTATATTTTGTAATTAAAATATTTAAAATTTCTTTAAATGATAAAATTTCAATAGGAAATTCCAAGCTTGCATGAAAATTCAATAAACGTAAATTGTTTTTTTTTATATATTCTTTATTGCTTAAAATTAAAATAATTGGCTCGTTTTGTAATAAATATTTTTTTACTTCTTTTATTTTTAAATTCTCTGGAAATAAAATTTTAATAAGTATTTCTTTGTCGCTGTAGTTTAATTGTTTATTAGAAATTAAGACATTTTCAAAATCTAGCTCATTTAATAGATTTAAAAATGGTATTGATCCTAAAATACTTAGATGAATATTACTCATGAAAACATGTATATTACATAAAATATGATTATTATAAATAAATCTAGATATTTAAAATACAAAAATCTAAAATTTAGATGCGCCCTGGGAAAAAACGGAATTAAAATAAAAAAAAGAGAAGGCGACAACATCACACCGAAGGGGATTTATAAGATAGTTAAAGTTTATTTTAGAAAGGATCGAATAAAAAAAATATCTACTAGAATTAGATGTAATTATATTAAAAAAGATATGGGTTGGTGTGATGATCCTAAAAGCAAAAAGTATAATAAATTAATAAAGCTACCTACAGAATTTAGTCATGAAAAGTTATATAGAAAAGATAATATTTACGATTTAATTTTAGTTTTAAATTACAATATGCGTCCCATAATCAAAAATAAGGGAAGCGCTATATTTATCCATATCGCAAATAAAAATTATAAGCCTACACAAGGTTGTATTAGTTTAAAAAAAAAGGACTTAACTAAAATATTATCTTTATTGACAAAAAAAACTAAAGTTTTGATTAATTAGAAAAAATTTTTGAACCTATGCGTACCCACGTTGACCCAATTAATAAAGCATCCTCATAATCATTGCTCATTCCCATGCTCAAATCTTTAAGATTATTCTTTTCTGCTAAATCTTTTAACAAACTAAAAAAAATCTTTGGATCCTTATTCATAGGAGGAATGCACATAAGACCAATTAAGTTTAGCTTTGCTGATCTACAATAACTAATAAAATTTGGTAAGTTGGCAACATTTACTCCTCTCTTTTGAATCTCATTATCAACATTAACTTGAATAAAATACTTTAACTTTTTTTTTTGCTTAAATTCTTCATTGTAAAATTCATCTACCAATTTATCACTGTCTAAAGAATGAATGTAATCAAAAATATTACTAATACCTTTAACTTTATTAGTTTGTATCGGTCCGATAAAATGCAACATTGTATCAGGATAAGAAGTTTTTAACATTTTCCATTTATTAAGAGACTCTTGGAATTTGTTCTCACCATAATGTACATGTCCTAATTTTAAAATTTCTTCAATTAAAGTATTTGGTTGATTTTTAGATACTACAATCAAGTTAGCATCAGGAGATAACTTCAATATATCATTTTTTATTTGAGTATAATTCTGTATAATTTTTTCAGACATTAATGAATATTTTTAAAAAATTTTTATTTTTAGATAACATAAATGAATTAATTTCTAAAAATATTTCTAAAATAAAAGATATTTCTATTATTATTCTAATTAATCCCAGTGAAGAAAATAATCAAACAAAAAAAAACAAATTTTATGAGATTATACATTTTTGCAAAGCTAATAATTTACCGTTTTTTGTATCAGATAACTATAAATTAGCGATCAAAACAAAAGCAAATGGTGTTTATTTAACATCTTCAAACAGGAAGATAATTTACAAAAACTTTAAAAAAAATATTACTATTATTGGAACTGCACATAATCAAATAGAGTATTATTTTAAAAAAAAACAAAATTGTAGTTTGATATTTTTATCTCCCTTTTTTTTAACAAAGAAATACACAGTAAACAAAGTTTTGGGGGCACTAAAATTTAATTTAATAGCAAATACATGGAAAGCTAATTTAGGATGCCTAGGTGGAGTAACAGTTAATAATTACAAAAAAATTAGGTTAACTAAAGCTAACTCTCTTGGATTTCAGTCTTTAATTTTTAAGGGAGAAATAAAAAAACCCGTCTACTTTTTAAAGTAGACGGGTTTTAAATTAAAAATAAAATTTATAAATTAAAATCTTGTTGAAGCTTTAACTATAAATTCATTACTGTCTTTGTCTGCTACACCACCAACATTACTTGTGTCAGTGTATTCAGCATTTAGCGCAACAGGTCCTAAACTGTAACCGATTGCAACTATTTTTATTTTTTCATCGACAGGTTTAGTAGTCAGATTAGAGTCCGCTTTTCCATATACAACGCCTAAAGATAAATCTTTAGTAGCTGCAAATGTTAAGCTTGCTGCTTTACCTTTGATCTCTTCATCGGGACCAGTGTTGGCAGAAGCTTTAGATCCACCTTCTGATTTTCTGTAGTCCACTGCTGCAGTAATTTGACCAAAGTTATAAGCACCAGCTAATACTGTACCTTTAATTTTGCCATCTCCAGCCGTTGTTGATGCTACTCTATCAGCCGCATCTCTTTGGTTATGGAACGCTTGAATTGTTAAACCTTTGACACCTAAGTCACCTGTAAAACCAATTTCAATTGCAGACTCTGCAGTACCTTCAAAGTTATTGATGGATGCATTGTTTCCAATATCAGGTCCAGCTAAAGAATCAGTAGCTGATGGTGCATAAAATGCACTTAATCTACCAAATCCTGGAACGGCTTGTATTACACCAAAACCATACGCTCCATATGGAGAGTTAGTAATTGTTGGGTAAATACCCGAAGCAGCAGAAGTTTCAGTTGCGGCAACGTTAGTACCGTACGATGTCATATAACCAACTCCGACTGGATTAATTAATCCATGGCTATCTGGGTTTTGAATGTGATCAGCTCCAACATGCAAAGTTGTGTTTCCTGAAATGATGTTCAAGTAAACACCTTCTCCATGAAGACCTTGATATGTTGCAGTATTAGTTCCTGAACCTTGTAAATCATTACCGTCAAATTCAAGAGAAAAACCAGCAGCATAATCCATGCCATTGTTTAACTTTCCTTTATTTGCAATGTTGATTTGAGATTCTTTACCAAAACCTCTAAAGCTAGATATTCCAGCTCCAGAAATGTCATTAGAAACTGCTCGGTAAGATATGTCTAGGTTACCTGACACTGTTGTTTGCGCAACAGAAATGCCAGAACCTAATGCTATCATAGAACCTACTAAAGCAGTTGTTCTCATTAGTTTGTTTTTCATTTTTATATTTAGTTGTTTGTGTTTGTTTCTTAAATGATAAGAAACTGACCTCTTTTTATAGAAATTTAGGCAAAACATTCATAAAATATATTTAATTTTTATTTATTTTTATTTAGTGTTGTATTTATACAACAATAAAAATCGTTATTTTTAAAGATAATTTGGTATAAATTTAGACTAATATCGTTATTTTGTTAATCTTTTTTGAATAATTAATGAATAAAAATTTAATAACCATCGGAATTACATTAATCCTAATTTCTTGCAGTTCAAGAAAGGACCCGGTTACAGGAGAAAAGATATTAATTGAACCAAATCCAAACATAAAAACAAGAGAGTTTGTTGAAAAGGAGGGAAGTATTTTTGGAAATATTACCGGACCAAATAAAAACAAAGGTTCAGCAATAGTAGAATTTGGCAATTCTAATGTTTTGTGGAGGGCTACGCTGCAGAGTATTGATTTTATACCAATTGCAAATTTAGATTATGCCGGAGGAATGATTGTATATGACTGGTATTCTGAAAATGAAAATTCTGATGAACAAATTAAAATTCAAGTACGATTTTTGAGCAATGAACTCAGAGCTGAATCTTTGCAAGTTTTAACTTATAAAAAAAAATGTAATCAAAATGAAAAGTGCAAAGTATTTAAAGCTGATGAAAAATTTTCTGCACAAATTAAAGATAATATTATGTCCGCTGCAAGAAAAATTAAAATAGAAGAAGCAAAAAAATCAAAATAAATAGATTTCTTTTCAACTAAATGGATAATTATAATGTTCATCAAATAGAAAATAAATGGCAGATATTTTTTGATAAAAATAAAATTTCTAAAGACCAAAGTAAAAAAAAAAAATTTTACTGTCTTGAAATGTTTCCATATCCATCAGGAAAAATTCACATGGGACATGTCAGAAACTATACATTGGGTGATGTTTTAGCAAATTTCAAAAGACTCAACGGATTTAATGTTTTGCATCCTATGGGTTGGGATGCTTTTGGTCTGCCCGCTGAAAATGCTGCTTTTCAAAATAAACTTCATCCCGAAAGTTGGACAAAAAAAAATATTGCTGTAATGAAAAATCAGTTACAACGTCTTGGTCTTTCTATTGACTGGGAAAAAGAAATTTCAACATGTGATGAAAATTATTACAAACAACAACAAATACTATTTTCCTTCTTTTTTAAAAAAGGTTTAGTTTATAAAAAAGAAAGCTACGTTAATTGGGATCCCATCGATCAAACGGTACTTGCAAATGAACAGGTTATTGATGGTAAGGGCTGGAGGTCGGGTGCAGTAGTCGAAAAAAAAAAATTAAGTCAGTGGTTTTTAAATATTACAAAATACTCAGATGAACTCTTAGTATCCCTTGAGAATTTAAAAGGGTGGCCTGAAAAAGTTAAATTGATGCAAAAAAACTGGATTGGAAAATCTATGGGATGTGAGATAGATTTTTTAACTGACAACCAAGAAAAGTTAAAAATCTTTACAACTCGACCCGATACAATTTTTGGAGCCTCCTTTATTGCAATTGCCCCTGATCATCCTTTCACTAAATTTTTTCAAACTGATGAAAAATTTTTAAAATTTAAAAATGAGGCGCTAAAAAATATAGCAATTGAATCTGCATTATCAAAAAATGAGAAATTAGGCTTTAAAACCCCTTACTCTGTATACCACCCTTTTATTAAAAATAAAAAAATGCCAATCTATGTGAGTAATTTTATACTTATGGACTATGGAACAGGTGCAATTTATGGCTGTCCTGCCCATGATCAAAGAGATCTTGAGTTTGCATTAAAATATAAATTAGAAATTTTGCCGGTCGTATCACCTATTAAATCTCAAAATATAACTATTCAAAATGAGGCCTATATTAATGATGGCTTTATTATTAATTCTGATTTTTTAAATGATTTTAGTGTTAAAGAGGCACAAAAAAAAATAATTAAAATTATTGAAGATAGAAAACTTGGGAATTCTAAAACAATTTATAGATTAAAAGATTGGGGAATATCAAGGCAGAGATATTGGGGTTGTCCTATTCCAATACTTTATAGAGAGGATGGCAAAATTATTTCTGTACCTGAAAAAGATTTACCTGTTACTCTTCCGAAAGACATTGATTTTAACAAACCAGGAAATCCTTTGGAAAATCATCCAACCTGGAAATATACAACATGCCCAGAGACTGGAATGAAGGCTACTCGTGAAACGGATACCCTTGATACCTTTGTAGATTCGTCTTGGTATTTTTTAAGATTTTGTTCGCCCCATGAAAAAAATCGTCCCTTCAATGAAGAAGATGTTAATTATTGGATGCCCGTAGATCAGTATATTGGAGGGGTTGAACATGCAATTTTGCATCTTTTATATTCAAGGTTTTTTACCCTTGCTTTAAAAGATGAATTTAAATTTAAATTCACAGAGCCATTCCAAAATCTTTTTACACAAGGGATGGTTTGTCATCCAACTTTTAAAACTGAAAAAGGAGAATGGGTCTTTCCAAAAGATGTAAAATTTCAGGATGGAAAATATTTTTTAGATAATAATTTAAAAGTTTTTATAGGCGAAAGCCAAGCTATGTCAAAATCAAAGAAAAATATTGT
>Ga0192647_102267_pt1 | contig 12060 bp, 11 predicted proteins | sample LauGreFa1BDMLBSN_2_FD_133046 | JGI IMG/M metagenome (GOLD analysis project Ga0192647, IMG submission 133046) | Freshwater lake microbial communities from Lake Michigan, USA - Fa13.BD.MLB.SN - reassembly | ecosystem: Environmental > Aquatic > Freshwater > Lake | place: Lake Michigan, USA...
TGCGTTTGGCTGGTGAAGTACAAATAGTAAGGGCAGATATGGAAGGGAATCATATCTTACTGGCTTTGGAATTTAGAAATATGGCTTTTGAGATAGAGGAGATATTAAACAGAAGAAAAGCCTATAGAAAAAATATGAATTATGTCGGAAAAATTTTATTAAAAGGGCTTTATATTGAATTTACTACGGTCAATGTTTCCTTAGAAGGTTTAATGATACAAATTCTTGAGTCTGTAGTTGTTGAAGAAGACACAATTACGCATTTTGAGTTTAAGCAACTGGAGTTAGAAGGCAAGGTTGAAGTCATCTGGGTTGATGCCGGTTCTAAGGAAGAAACATTGATCGGGTTGAAATATATTCATTTGGAAAAGAACACCCTAAAACTGCCGCGATTTGCAACCTAACAAATTTGATTAGGTGTTTACTACGCCTTGATTCCAGTATATTTATTCTTGTCTCTTTTTAGCCAGTAATCGGTTGCCATTTGATGGGCTTCTTTTTGCGTATTGGCTTTACCCAGTAATTTAAGAGCAATAGCTGTTGTGCCAATGACAGATGCTTGTGCAAACTCATCGTCAATAATTCCTTGCCACACTAAAGATAATTGTCTTGGATCAAGTTGTTCATCTTTAACGTGCCGGCGGGCAAACAGTGCCGGCCAGTTTTCATCAGATAATTCACCGTTATGAACACTTTGGACCAGGCATTCCATATCAGGATTGCGTTCTGTTTCACCGCCTTCACCTTTTAATACCGCAGCATGGGGTTGTTGTAATAAAGCGGCAGTCTGTTGATGAACAGATCGATAACCAGGATGAAATATACCTTGAATGCTATGGCTAGCATTAAAAGGGTTTATAAGACGAACTAAGGTATGAATAGGTGATCGCAAGCCTAAGAGTGGACGTAGTTCTATTATTTCATGTAGTTTTGGACAAAAATGCTCAAGGGATAAGTAACTAAAATGTTGTTGCTGGAGTTGCTGTTTGGTTTGTTCAATCGAGATTGAGTAGTCAAGTCCTAAAAATTTCAACATGTCTTGAGTATAAAGTCTTCCTGCGCTATGTCCACTAGCACCGTGCATAAAAACAGTGATGTTGTTTTCTGCCAATAGTAAGGCTGACAATAAAAACCAAGGCAAATGCCGGCGTTTACCCGCATAAGATGACCAGTCCAGATCAACCAGTGTTTTGTCAGTACTTAGTTTACATGACTCTCTCGCGGCTAATACAAAGCCTGCTAATTCTTCAGGTGTTTCTTCTTTAACACGCATTAGCATTAAAAATGCACCCAACTGAATGGGTTGCACTTCGTTTGCCATAATCATTTTCATGGATAGATAGGCTTCATCTTGGGTCAACGGTCTAGACCCTTTTTTACCTTTGCCAATTATACGAATGTACTCGGCAAATGGATGTTCTTGATGCAGTGTTTGCTCGTGATGAGTCAAGTTCATAGGTTATATTTTAGATAATGATCAGTTAACAAGGCAGCAAAAAGAAGCGTTATATAAACAATCGAATAAACAAAGGTTTTCATTGCTGTTTTGTTGTCTTTATTACGCATCATCAAGACGGCATAATAAATGAAACCTATATCTAAAAATACGGCTGAAAATAGGTAAATTAACCCACTCATACGGGTTAAATAAGGTAGTAAGGTGACGCAAAATAACAAGATGGTGTAGAGCAATATTTGTAAACGGGTAAACGCAGGGCCATGAGTTACTGGTAGCATGGGAATGTTGACCTTGGCATATTCCTCACGTCTTGCGATGGCCAAGGCCCAAAAGTGAGGAGGCGTCCAAACAAAAATGATCAATGCTAATAGCAAAGCAGAAGGATGGACGTCGCCTGTCATCGCGCACCAACCTAATAGGGGCGGGGTAGCACCAAAAAGGCCACCAATAACTATGTTTTGTGGGGTGGCTCTTTTAAGGTAGATTGTATAAATAATCGCGTAACCGAATAGAGAAAGAAATGTCAAAATAGCGGTTAAGGTATTAACTAATAAAGCCAGTATAAGCATTCCGCTAACACCTAAAATCATTGCAAAAACAATAACATTGACAGTTTTTAAGTCTCCCATCGGCAACGGACGTTTTTCGGTTCGAGACATTTGGGCATCTGCTTTTCGATCGATAAAATGATTAATGGCAGCGGCAGATGAGGCTGCAAAAGCAATGCCTAAGATACCGTAAAAAAAAGGTTCAAGTGGGGGTGTTCCAGGTACCGCTAAAAGCATGCCGACTATGGCGGTAAAAAGCATTTCCGCAACAACATTGGGTTTACAGAGTGTTAGGTAATTTTTCCAAGAAAGCGTTGAGGATTTACTAGGCATTATTTAATTAAGTTCCAACTTTTATATAATTGTATAGAATACAGTGAACCATTAATTATTGAAATAGTCCGACGTGCTTACAGTTATGAAAGAGGGAGTTATGAATAATCGATTATTATACACAGTCTTATTGTGTTTGCCTGTGTTTGCCACGCTTGCAGAAACAAAAGTATCTGAACGTGTCTTACCAAACGGTTTAAAAGTTTTGGTAAAAGAAGATCACAGATCACCGGTTGCCGTATCGCAAGTTTGGTATAAGGTAGGTTCAAGTTATGAGCCTGGTGGTATTACCGGTGTTTCTCATATGTTGGAACATATGATGTTTAAGGGTACTGATAAACATCCTGTTGGTGAGTTTTCAAAGATTATTGCTGAAAATGGTGGCGAAGAAAATGCTTTTACCGGTCAGGATTATACTGCTTACTTTCAAACCATGGAGGCATCAAGGTTGGCAGTCAGTTTTGAACTTGAAGCCGATAGAATGCGTCATTTACATTTATTGCCCGAAGAATTAAAAAAAGAACTACAAGTGGTGACTGAAGAACGCAGAATGCGAACGGACGATAATCCTCAAGCAAAAATGCAAGAACAGTTTATGGCTTTGGCCTATTCTAATAGCCCTTATAAACATCCTGTAATTGGTTGGCCTGCTGATATTGCCAATTATACGGTTGAAGATTTGCAGGCATGGTATCAGCGCTGGTATGCACCCAATAATGCTACCTTAGTGGTTGTTGGTGATGTTCAAGCAAATGCGGTTTTTGACTTGGCAGAAAAATATTTTGGTGAGCTTAAAGCGAGTGATATTAAGCCACTAAAACCGCAAACTGAAATTGATCAGTTGGGGGTTCGTAAAATGACAGTTAAAGTACCTGCAAAACTGCCATCTGTTTTAATGGGTTATAAAGTACCTGTTTTGAAAACAGCAGAGAAAGATATAGATGCTTATGCATTAGAAGTATTGGCAGGTGTATTAGATGGAGGAAGTAGTGCTCGTTTGACCGCTGCGTTAGTGCGAGGTAAGCAAATAGCTGTATCTGCGAGTGCCAGTTATGGATTGTCGTCAAGACTGTCAGATTTATTTGAACTGGAAGCGACACCTGCAGAAGGCAAAACAGTTAATGACTTGGAGCTAGCATTAAGAGATGAGATTAAAAAGTTACAACAAAATTTAATCAGTAATGAAGAGTTGGAGCGTATTAAAGCACAGGTTTTAGCGAGTGATATTTTTCAAAAAGACTCCAGTTTTTATCAAGCGATGGAGTTAGGTGTTTTGGAAACAGTTGGTTTGGGGTGGCAAAAAGCGGATGAGTATGTAGCAAAGATTAATCAGGTTTCCGCTGAACAAGTACGTGATGTGGCTAAAAAGTACTTAATTGAAGATCATTTATCGATTGCCTATCTAGAGCCACAAACTATCAATTTAACGGCTGAAAATAAAGGAGCTAAATGATGCGAATCTTTCTCTTAAGCTTGATCCTGTTGTCCTTTAGCGAGTTTAGTCTTGCCGCTGCAAAGATTGAGCATTGGCAAACTATAGGAGGTAGTCGTGTTTATTATGTGCATACCGAAGGTTTGCCCATGGCCGATATACAAGTTGTCTTTAATGCAGGTAGTGCAAGTGACGGCCAGCAGTTTGGGTTGTCAGCTTTAACAGCTGATCTAGTAGATACGGGTGCTGGAAAATGGGATGCTGATGAAATTGCCCAACGTTTTGAGAGTGTTGGCGCACAATTTGGCGTAAGCAGTTCAATGGATACAACAACGTTATCTCTTCGAACCCTGACGGACAAGACCTTATTTGATAAGGCGCTTGAAACTATGCAGGTTATCTTAACCAAACCGGCTTTTAATCAAGTTGATTTTAAGCGAGAACAACGTCGCACTTTGTCAGGCCTAAAGCAACAGGAAGAATCTCCTGCAGCCTTGGCAAGTATAGCTTTTTATAAAGCTCTTTATGGAACACATCCTTATGCGCATCCAGAATCCGGTGTGATTAAAACAGTATCAGGTTTTAAGGTTAGCGATATACGAAATTTTTATCAGAAATTTTATGTTAGTGATAATGCAATAGTTGTTATTGTCGGTGCTTTAAGTAGGCAGCAAGCAGAACAAACAGCGGAATACCTACTGGCTGAATTGCCCCAAGGTAAAAGACCAGAAAATTTGCCTGATGTTGCTATGCCGCTTAAAGCGACACAGCAACATATTGAGTTTCCATCATCGCAAACACATGTTTTAGTAGGGCTGCCTGGTAGTTATCGCAAAGATCCTGATTATTTTAATTTATATGTTGGTAATCATATACTGGGCGGTAGTGGTTTGGTTTCTAAATTGTTTGACGAAATTCGTGAGAAACGGGGTTTAGCTTACAGTGCATCCAGTAATTTTATGCCAATGTTGAAGCCGGGTCCTTTTTTGATCAGCTTACAGACTCGTAATGATCAAACAAATCAGGCTTTACAAGTACTTAATCAAACGCTGGCTGACTTCATAAACAAAGGTCCCACTGAGGCTGAATTAACTGCGGCAAAGAAAAATATCACCGGTGGTTTTGCAATGCGTTTTGATACTAATAGAGAGCTTGCTGGTTATGTGGCCATGATTGGTTTTTATGAGATGCCTCTTGATTATCTGGATACCTTTCAGAAAAAAACAGAGGAAGTAACTGTTGCATCAATTACAGACGCATTTAAGCGACGTATTAATCTACAGTTACTGCAAACTATTACCGTTGGCAAAACAGTAGAAAAAAGTGGCAAATAAACTAAGAATCATTGGTGGAAATTGGCGTAGTCGTTGTATTAATTTTATCGATGCGCCAGGGTTAAGGCCGACACCTGTTAGAGTGCGTGAAACTGCCTTTAATTGGCTGCGTAATGACATAATGGCAAGCCGATGTTTGGACTTGTATGCTGGTAGCGGTGCTTTAGGGTTTGAGGCCGCTTCTAGAGGTGCTAAATCAGTCACTCAAGTAGAAAATAATCCGTTGGCGTGTAGAGCATTAAAAGAAAATATTGTCGCCTTAGGTGCTGATCAAATTACAATCATTCAGTCGGATGTGTTTAATTATTTGATCGCTGAGCCGCAATGTTTTGAGGTGGTATTTATAGATCCACCTTTTGCGATGGGATTTGTGGTTAAGACCTGTCAGTTGTTGGAAGATAAAGGCTGGTTAAGCAAACATGCAAAAATTTATGTTGAAGCTGAAAAGTCTTTGATACTTGAGGGAATGCCAAATAATTGGCAGCAATTAAAAAATAAGATAGCAGGGGAAGTTGCTTATTATTTGTTTGAAAGAATAGGTTGAGGATGTTGTCATTTAATTCAACCGATTGTAGTTGAATAAATAAATAGCATAAACCTGACGTTTTAATTCTGGCTCGCTAAGATGTCAGTAACTTGTATTTAGGAAATAACGTATTTTTTATAGTGCATAAATTTTAATAGTTGTTAAGGCTTACATTTTGTGTCCAAATTGAAAGCCTTAACATGAATTTTGATGCGGTTTTTTATTAAAGCAATTGTTTTTCAATCCTATTTAAAAATTATGAGGTTATCGATATCCTTCTGTTTTTGTCTTTAATCCACTCACTCCAAGAGCCTGCATAGAGTTTGGACCCTTTTAAACCAGCGTGTTCCATAGACAGTAAATTATGGCAAGCTGTTACCCCCGAGCCGCAATAATGAACAACTTGTTCGGAGCTGTTATTACCGATAAGTTTCTTAAATTGATCCTGTAATGACTCAGCGGATAAAAATAATCCTGTGTCCTCAAGGTTTAATTGAAACGGACGGTTTAATGCATTTGGAATATGACCGGCAATCGGGTCTATGGGTTCTTGTTCTCCGCGATAACGTTCAGGTGTTCTTGCATCTATTAAGCATATGGATTTTCTGGCCATGCTGTTTTGGACTTTTAATGCATGAAGCCAGTTTGTAGTATTTAAGTAAGGTCTAAAGGCCCCGGGTTGTTGTTTTGGTAAAGTGGTGGTCAGTAAATAGCCATTTTTTTGCCAGTGTTGAATACCACCATCTAATACAGCCACATCATTATGCCCTAGGCATCGAAGTAACCACCACAAGCGTGCTGCAAAGCAGCCATTGCTATCATCATAACAAATTACTTGACTATGATTGTCGATCCCCCAAGCCTCTAGTTTTTTTGTCAGTAGATTAAAATCAGGAAGAGGATGTCGGCCAGTATAATCCGTCACGACTGATGACAAGTCATCATTTAAATGAGCATATCTAGCATTGGGTATGTGTCCGTGGCGATAAGCAAAGCTACCTGCATCACTGTTAGCCAAGGAGAACCTGCAATCTATAATAATCCAATTTGGGTTGTTTATGTGTTTATTGAGTGTAGTGGCGTTAATAAGGGTTCTGTATGTCATATGTTGTTTACCTCTAATATTATTTTGCCGATGTGCTGGCTGCTTTCCATAAGCTCATGAGCTTTGGCTGCATCGTTTAAAGAAAAAGTTGAATGAACAACAGGTTTTATCTGTCCGGTTGATAGTAAAGGCCAAACTTTTTTATATAAATTCTGGGCGATTTGGGTTTTAAAAGCGTCGTCTCTGGCTCTTAATGTTGATCCAGTTAGAATAAGTCGTTTTAACATAATGGGTAGTAGATCAACTTTAGTTTTTCCACCATTTTGGATTGCAATTTGAACCAGTCTAGCGTCATCTGTCATGCAATTGATATTGCGTGGAAGGTAATCGCCTCCAACCATATCCAGAATAACATTGACGCCTTGATTTTCTGTAAGACGACTAATTTCAGTAACAAAATCCAGTTTCTGGTAGTTGATGGCAGCATCGGCGCCGAGATGAAGGCAAAATTGACATTTAGCTTCTGATCCTGCAGTTATAAAAACTTTAGAGTGAAAAGCCTTGGCAAGTTGTATTGCCGTCGTTCCAATGCCACTGGTACCTCCATGAACCAATAGCGTTTCGTTTGGCAATAACTTGGCTCGGTCAAATACATTGCTCCAGACAGTAAAAAAGGCTTCTGGTATTGCGGCGCCTTGTATTAAAGATAAGCCTTGAGGTATTGGCAAGCAATGTGATGCAGTGGCTAGGCAATACTCTGCATAACCACCACCTGTTACTAACGCACAGATTAAATCACCTGGATGAAGGTTAGTTACATCGGCACCTGTAGCTATTATAGTTCCTGAAACTTCTAGCCCGGGTATATCGGAAGCCCCATTAGGAGCGGGATATAAGCCTTTGCTCTGCATGATATCTGGGCGATTAATGCCAGCAGCAGCAACTTTAATTAACACTTGATGAGCCCCAGGATTAGGGGTGGGGCGCTTAGTTAGTACAAGAGCTTTAGTGTGTATTTCAATAGCTCGCATAGAATGGTTAAACATAAACTTGAGTTCAGTAAAAAGTCAGATACGGTTATTATAGGCTCCAGGTATTTTCATAAACAATGTGTTAATTAGGGTAAAACAGATGATTCGTGTTGGTATTGTAGGAGGAACGGGTTATACGGGGGTTGAGTTATTACGACTTTTAGCATTGCATAGTGAGGTTGAAGTTGCAGTGGTTACTTCGCGTGCAGATGCAGGTAAAAAAGTAGAAGAAGTATATCCTAGTTTACGTGGTTACATTGATGTTAAATTTACAGAACCAGATATAGAAACATTAGTCGATTGCGATATTGTATTTTTTGCAACACCAAATGGGACTGCAATGCAAATGGCGGAGCATTTGTTGGCGCGTGGTATTAAGGTTATAGATCTTTCGGCAGATTTTAGGCTAAAAGATGCGAAACAATGGAGTCAGTGGTATGGCATTGAACACACTTGCCCTGACCTGATTGCAGAAGCAGTTTATGGGTTGCCGGAAGTAAATCGGGAAGCTATTAAACAAGCTAAATTGATAGCTTGCCCAGGTTGCTATCCTACAGCCGTTCAATTAGGATTTTTACCGCTAATCGAAAATAATTTGATAAATAGTCAATGTTTAATTGCGGATGTTAAGTCGGGCGTAAGTGGAGCTGGGCGTAAAGCTGAGCTAGCTACATTGATGAGTGAGACTGGGGAAAGTTTTAAAGCTTATGGTGTTAATGGACACAGACATTTGCCGGAAATTACCCAAGGGCTTTCAAATGTAGCTGGGAAGCTTGTGGGTTTAACTTTTGTGCCACATTTAACTCCTATGATCCGCGGCATTCATGCCACTTTATATGGGCAATTGATATCGACGGGAGGCAAGATTAGCTTGGAGGAGATACAAGTATTATATGAGCAGCGTTATCAGCATGAAATTTTTGTTGATATTTTACCGCAAGGTTCAATTTCTGATACGAGAAACGTTCGAGGTAGTAATATTTGTCAGATTGCAATTTATCAGCCACAAGGCCAGCAAACCATAGTTGTTTTATCTGTCATTGATAATTTGGTTAAGGGTGCTGCTGGGCAAGCTATTCAGAATATGAATTTAATGTGTGGGCTAAAAGAAGATTTAGGCCTAAAGGTAATTGCTTTATACCCATAAATCTTGACTATAAAACTAGGTATGGTCATAATTTGAATAACTTTCAATCATAGTGTGTTTAATTTTATGGCTAATCCAATTATTTTTACTGATAGTGCTGCTTCTAAAGTAAGTGAATTAATTGCAGAAGAGGGCAATGAAAATCTGAAGTTAAGAGTATATGTTTCGGGTGGTGGTTGTTCTGGATTTCAATATGGATTTACTTTTGATGAAGAAGTAAATGAAGATGATACTAGTGTTGTAAACGGTGGCGTTACCGTTTTGATAGATTCTATGAGCATACAATATTTGGCAGGTGCTGAGGTTGATTATAAGGAGGATATATCGGGAGCGCAGTTTGTAATTCGTAATCCAAATGCTACGACGACTTGTGGTTGCGGCTCATCTTTTTCAGCTTAGCAATTCTTGATAATGAAGTGATGGCGCCAGTGCCGAATTTAATGGTACTGGTTTTTAGCAAATAAAGATTGTGCTTTGGTTTTGTTAATTTGATTCAGCGTTGATTGAGTTTGTGACTTAAAATCAGCTAACACTTCAGCATGTAGTGGTAAGGATTGGGCCATGTTAATGGACTCAGGATTGTGGTGATTGCCATCAACAAGAAACTCATAGTGTAAATGAGGCCCGGTTGCCAGTCCAGTTTGCCCTACATAGCCAATAATTTCTCCTTGTTTTACCAGGTCACCGCTTTGAATTCCGCTCTTAAAATTGGATAAATGAGCATAAAGAGTCTCATAATGTTCACCATGTTCTACGATGACTACCTGTCCATACCCTGCTTTATTTCCAATGAAAGCAACTGTGCCATCACCGGAAGATTTTACAGGTGTGCCAGTTCTTGCGGCATAATCAATCCCTTTATGGGCTCGAATTCGATTTAGTATTGGGTGTTTTCGATGGGTGTCAAAGCCGGAACTAATCCGCAAAAAATCAAGGGGAGCGCTTAAAAATGCTTTTCGCATTGGCCTTCCTTCAGGGCTAAAATAATTGATGTAACCTTTGCTGTCTCTATATCTGATAGCAGTTAAAATGCGACCTTGGTTAACAAATTCAGCCCCTAATATTGTATCGGTATCATCAGTGGTTCTTGCGAAAACAACGGTAAATTGATCGCCTCGATGTAGATTGGTAGCAAAGTCAATGTCCCAAGCAAAAATATTAGTTAGCTGCAATAGTAGGTCATTTGATAAACCGGCTTCTTGAGTGGCTAATAAAAAAGATGAGTTTATGACCCCGTGCGTGCTAGTAATATGTTGAGGTGCTTCTTCTATAGATCTGTTAGCCTGTTCAATACGTTCAATTGTAGGTTGAGTTGAGATTAGTGATTGTATTCGTATTTTGCTGTTAATGGTCGTTTTAGCGACGTTAAAATGATCCTTTTTTGCCAAAAAGGTGTTCTTTTTGGCAATAGTCCTGTGTTTTGCGTTTATCTTTTTAGTGTGCGATATATGCCGTGATTTAGGTTGCTTTTTTGAATGTGATGTTTTTTCAATCTTGGCTGGTTTTAACTGTTTTTTTTGTGCTGTGGCGTGTCGTAAAGAAGACTTGTGCGTCTTACTCGAAGTCTTAGTCGTTTTGATATGATTGGATTTGGTAAAGCCAGTAGTGCTAGCAAAAAGCAATCCCATCCCTATTAAAATCAAGATGTAAGATTTAGATTTCACAAGAAAATAGCTTAGTTGATTGTGTTTTAGTCAAAATTGAAGACTATCAAAGTTTAGATGGTTCCATTTTAAGTCTTTTTTTTTAATTTTACCAATAATACATAGGATTAAAAAAAAATAAAATAGGGCTTAGCATTAACTCTATAATGTTAAAAATTTATAGTTATATTATGGAGAGAGACATTGCAAGATGAAGTGTTGGTAGGCCTTTTAAGGGGCACCGATGAGGTTTTAATAAAACAAGAGCTAATAAGAAAACTTGAAGAGGGACGTCCTCTCAGAATTAAGGCAGGCTTTGATCCGACTGCTCCTGATTTACATTTAGGACATACTGTATTAATTAATAAATTAAAGCAATTTCAAGACTTAGGTCATGAAGTTATGTTTTTAATTGGGGATTTTACAGGAATGATAGGTGATCCAACAGGAAAGAATGTTACGCGCAAGCCGTTAACTCGAGATGAGGTTATGCAGAATGCTAAAACCTATGAAGAGCAAATCTTTAAAATTCTTGATCGTAATAAAACACGGGTTATGTTTAATTCAAGTTGGATGAATGCGATGTCGCCGGCAGATCTAATCCAATTAGCTGCAAAACACACAGTTGCAAGAATGTTAGAGCGAGATGATTTTAGTAAGCGCTTTAAGGGTGGTCAGTCTATTGCAATTCATGAGTTTTTATATCCGTTAATACAAGGCTATGATTCTGTCGCAATGAAAGCAGACGTTGAGCTGGGGGGTACTGATCAAAAATTTAATTTATTAGTGGGTCGTCAATTGCAGGAAGCCTTCGGCCAAAAGCCGCAGGTAGTTATAACCATGCCGATTCTTGAGGGATTGGATGGCGTTCAAAAAATGTCTAAGTCGCTTAACAACTATATTGGTATTGCAGATGCTGCGGATGAAATGTTTGGAAAAATAATGTCCATATCTGATGAGTTAATGTGGAGATATTTTGAGTTATTAAGTTTTCGACCAATGGTGGAAATAAAATTGTGGATGCGGGAGTGTTTGGAGGGTGCAAATCCCCGTACTTATAAAGTAAGGCTTGCGCAAGAAATTATCGAACGGTTTCATGATTCAGAGGCAGCTGTTAAGGCATTGGAGAATTTTGAAGCTAGATTTCAGCGAGGTGCAATGCCAGATGAAATAGACGACATAGATTTAAGCATCGAAGCAACTAGTTGTTGTATTGCTAATTTATTAAAAGAAGCGGGATTGACGAATAGTACATCCGAAGCAATCAGATTGATTAATCAGGGAGCAGTAAAAATTGATGGAGAAAAAATTTCTGATTCCAAGTTAGAAATATCTGCTAATACCCAAAACATATATCAGGTAGGAAAAAGAAAGTTTGCGAGGGTGAAATTAAGCAATTAGAAGTAACTGGACTAAATTTATTAGTAGATCTCCACATTGACAAAGGCTTGATATAGGTTACAATGGAGGGCTTTCTTGGAGCTGTGGATTAGTTCTGAGGGAGTAGAGGGAAGAAATGAGGGACAAGGTGTTGACAAGACAGGAAGTGTCTGTATAATAGT
>Ga0192647_102271_pt1 | contig 12050 bp, 9 predicted proteins | sample LauGreFa1BDMLBSN_2_FD_133046 | JGI IMG/M metagenome (GOLD analysis project Ga0192647, IMG submission 133046) | Freshwater lake microbial communities from Lake Michigan, USA - Fa13.BD.MLB.SN - reassembly | ecosystem: Environmental > Aquatic > Freshwater > Lake | place: Lake Michigan, USA...
CTGGCGGGCGCTGCCTACTGGCAAATGCGCAAAACCGCCGCTCCTACCAGCGCTGCCTCAACACCCATGGCTTCTGCCAACACCGCCCCTGTGCTGAGCGAACAAGTCGTTGAATTGCAATCTTCAGACCTGCTCACGCTGAGACAGCAAACCATGGTGTTCACCTTGCCGGTGTCAGGCAACCTCAAAGCCCTGAACACGGTCACGGTCAAAGCCCGCACCGCTGGAGAATTGCTGAGCTTGGCTGGGCGCGAAGGCGACACCGTGAAAGCGTCTCAGGTGTTAGCCAAAATCGACCCTGCCGAGTACCAACGCAAATTGCGCCAAGCCGAGCAGCAAGCCGATGCGGCCAAAACCCAAATCGACATTGCGCAAAGGCAGTACGACAACAACAAAGCATTGGTAGACCAAGGCTTTATTTCCAAAACCGCACTGGAGGCGTCGGAGGCCACCTTGGCCGGTGCCAAAGCCACTTACAACGCTGCATTGTCGGGAGCCGATGTGGCACGCAAAACACTGGATGACACCGTGTTGCTGTCTCCCATCAGCGGACAAATTTCTGCGCGTCTGGCTCAACCTGGTGAAAGGGTTGGTATCGACCAAAAATTGCTCGATATCGTTGACCTCAGTAGCTTGGAACTGGAAGCCACCCTCAGCCCGGCAGACTCCATGGACGTGCGGGTTGGGCAATCGGCCATGCTCACGCTCGAAGGTCGAGACCAACCCGTGAATGCCCAAGTACAACGCATCAACCCGAATGTGCAATCGGGCAGTCGCAGCGTGTTGGTCTATTTGAAATTGCAAAGCACCCAAGGCCTGCGCCAAGGTTTGTATGGGCAAGGTCAACTCGAATTGGGCCGTGAACAGGTATTGGCCGTGCCGCTGGAATATGTGCGCACCGACAAACCCGAACCTTATGTACAAGTGCTCAACGGTTCGCGCTTGAGCCATCAGGCTGTCACATTGGGCAAACGCGGGCGCATCGGCTCTAACGAAGGGGCCTGGGTCGAAATCAAAGGCATTGAAACGGGCGCCCAGGTGCTGTCGTCTCGCGTGGGCGCCATGCGTGAAGGATTGAATGTGCGCGTGGTGTCTGACCCCTCATCCTCCCCAGCCAACAAGCCCTAAGCCATGTGGTTCACCCAAGTCAGCCTGCGCAATCCGGTGTTCGCCACCATGGTCATGTTGGCCTTGGTGGTACTGGGCTTGTTTTCGTTTCAAAAGCTCAAGATCGACCAGTTCCCGAATATCGATTTACCGGTTGTGGTCATCACCACCGAATACCCTGGCGCTTCGCCCGAGATCATCGAAAGCGAAGTCAGTAAAAAAATTGAAGAAGCGGTCAATTCCACCGCTGGCATCAGTGCTCTGACCTCTCGCAGTTACGAAGGCTTGTCGGTGGTCATTGTCGAATTTGAGCTGACTGTCAATGGCCGCAAAGCTGCCGACGATGTGCGCGAAAAAGTCTCGAATGTACATCCGTTTTTGCGCCCTGAAGTCAAAGAGTCGCGCATTTTGCGGTTCGACCCGGCCAGTCGCCCGATTTGGTCATTGGCGGTCATCACCGAGAAGTCCAGCTTGCCCGAAGGCGTCAAACCACCCAGCCAAGTGGAGTTGACCAACTGGGCCGACCAAGTATTGAAAAAGCGTTTGGAGAATGTGCGCGGTGTGGGTTCGGTGGTGGTGGTGGGCGGCACCAAACGCGAAATCAATCTCTACCTCAACCCGCAAGCCATGGAATCGCTGGGTGTCACAGCGCAACAGGTGGTTGATGCGGTCAGCAACGAAAACCAAGATTTGCCAGTAGGCTCTATTCGCTCTTTGCAGCAAGACCGTGTGGTGCAGGTGCAGGGAAGAATGCAAAGGCCCGAAGATTTTGGCAACATCATCGTGGCGCGTAAAGGTGGCAGTATCGTGCGGCTGTCGCAAGTGGCCAGGGTCAACGATGGCGCACAAGAGTTAGAAAACCTGGCGCTCTACAACGGCGAGCGCACTTTGCTGTTGTCGGTGCAAAAGTCACAAGATGAAAACACCATCGACGTGGTTGACGGTTTGGCTCGCACCGTGGATGAGATGTCAGACCAGTTGCCACCCGGCGTGAAATTGCAAAACATTTACGACGGGTCAAGGCAAATCCGTGTGGGCGTGAACAACGTGCGTAAAACCTTGATCGAAGGTTCGTTGCTGACGGTGTTGATTGTGTTTTTGTTTCTCAACTCCTGGCGTTCGACCATCATCACTGGCCTGACATTGCCTATCGCCATCATCGGCACTTTTTTGTTCATGGCCATGTTGGGCTTCACCATCAACATGATCACGTTGATGGCTTTGTCCTTGTGCATTGGCTTGTTGATTGATGACGCCATCGTGGTGCGAGAAAACATTGTTCGCCATGTGCAAATGGGCAAAACTGCTTTCAATGCTTCCATGGAAGGCACCAAAGAAATCGGGTTGGCGGTGCTGGCCACCACCTTTTCTATCGTGGCGGTGTTTTTGCCGATCGGTTTCATGCAGGGCATCATTGGCAAATTTTTTCACGAGTTTGGCCTGACCATCGTGGTGGCTGTGCTGATTTCCATGTTTGTCAGTTTCACCCTGGACCCGATGCTCTCCAGCGTCTGGCATGACCCCAGTATCCACCGCAGCGGTCAAAAACAGCAACAGCGCAGTTGGTACGACATGACCTTGGGCCGCGTCACCCAATGGTTTGAAGACGCCACTGAGGCGCTCGGGCGTGTTTACCAGCGCATGCTTGCCATGGCGTTGCGGCACCGCTTGATGACAGTGTTGGTGGCACTGGGCATTTTCATCACCAGCATATTCATGGTGCGGTTTCTGGGCACAGAGTTTGTGCCCAAAGCCGATTACTCCGAAGCCAGTGTCACGTTTTATGTGCCAGTGGGTTCGTCTTTGCAAGTCACCGAAGCCAAAGCGCGTGAAGTCGAGCGCATGCTGCGCAGCTTCCCCGAAGTCCGCTACACACTCAGCACCATCAACACAGGCAACGCCAATGGAAAAATCTACGCCAATATTTATTACCGATTGGTCGATCGACAACTGCGCACGCTCAATGTGAACGATTTCACACCCATGATTCGCGAGCGTCTGCGCAACATGGGTGGATTGACTGTCACCCATGTGGGTTTGCTCGATTCGGTGGGTGGCAGCAAACAAATCGAGTTTTATTTGCTAGGCCCCGACCAAGCAGAGCTTGAGCGGATTGCTGGTGTGGTGATGACACGTTTGCAAAACATCAAAGGTTTGGTCGATATCGAGTCCAGCGTCAAGCCCAACAAACCCACGGTCGATATCACCGTCAAACGCGAAGCCGCCGCCGATTTCGGACTGGGCGTGGGCAGCATTGCCAACCAATTGCGTACTCTGGTGGCTGGGCAAAATGTCGGTGTTTGGCGTGCCGACAACGACCAAACTTACGATGTTCAGGTCAGGCTGGACCCCACCCTGCGCACCTACCCCCAAGACTTGGAGCGCCTGCCATTCAATATTGGCCAAAACCCCGATGGCAGCAGCCGTATCGTGCGCCTGAACCAAGTGGCGCAAGTCAATGAGAGCGTCGGCCCCAACCAAGTCAACCGCCGAGAACTTTCGCGCGAAGTGGCTTTCAGCGGTAACACCTATGGCCGTGCCACGGGCGAGGTTTCCAAAGACATACAAACCATGATGGCGGGCATTGCACTGCCTGACGGTTACCGCTATCAGTTTGGTGGAGCCACCAAAAACATGAAAGAGTCCTTTCAATACGCTGTGGTGGCGTTGGCCATGGGCGTGATCTTCATCTACATGATTCTTGCCAGCCAATTCAAAAGCTTTTTGCAGCCCTTGGCCTTGATGACGTCTTTGCCACTGACCCTGATTGGTGTGGTGGGTGCGTTGATGGTGTTTCGCTCCACACTGTCTATGTTCTCGGTGATTGGCGTGATCATGCTGATGGGTTTGGTCACCAAGAACGCGATTTTGTTGCTCGACTTTGCGATTCGTGCCCGCGAAGGCCTAGACCGAGGCGACGGCACGCATGATGCACCGCTTGGCCGAACCGATGCCTTGTTGCTGGCAGCCAAAGTGCGGTTGCGCCCGATTTTGATGACCACGTTGGCCATGGTGTTCGGCATGATCCCGCTGGCGTTTTCGGTCTCCGAAGGCTCAGAGCAGCGTGCGCCCTTGGGCCAAGCAGTGATCGGTGGGGTGATCACCTCTTCCATACTCACGCTGGTGGTGGTGCCTGTGGTCTACTGTTACATCGATGATTTGAGCCAGTGGTTGAAGAAACGTTGGCATGGCAAATCAAGCCTTGCGACCCACCCCGCTGGCTAGAATGGCTTTTTTATGAATTTTCTTGCTGAAATGAACACGGAAATCGCCCGCTTCAACATGGTTGAACAGCAAATCCGCACCTGGCAGGTGTTGGACCAGCATGTGCTCGCGCTGCTATCCCAATTAGAACGTGAATGGTTTGTGCCCAGCGCCTACCATGCGCTCGCTTACAGCGATACTGAAATCCCGATCGGCCACGGTGAACACATGTTGGCACCACGGGTTGAAGCCCGACTTTTGCAAGACCTCGGCTTGCAAGCCCATGAGCAAGTGCTTGAAATCGGTACCGGCTCGGGTTATTTGACAGCGTTGTTGGCCATGTCATGTGCCCATGTGACCAGCTTGGAATGCCACGCAGACTTGCTCACACAAGCGCAGAAAAATTTGCAACGCGCCAACATTCACAACGTTCGCTTATTACAGAACCAAGGCGTGCCCCAACCCTTGCCCCACGCCACTTTTGATGCGATGGTGCTGGGCGGCTCGGTGGCCACGGTGCCGGATGAATTGCTCACACTCCTCAAACCGTCGGGCAGATTATTGGCTGTAGTGGGTGATGAGCCCATCATGCAAACCACCTTGGTAAAGCGACAAACCGATGGCACGGGCCACAGCCGCGTGTTGTGGGATGTGGTGATTCCCCGTTTGCACGGCTTTGCCGACAGCACCGCTTTTCAATTTTGACCCACTGAAGTAACCCAAAGGAAGACCATGAATTTGTTTCGCACACTGCCCTTGATAGCGGCCATGTCTTTGGCCTTCACAGGCGCGGCCAGTGGCCAAAGTTTGGTCGAGCTCTACGACATCGCCAAAGGTTATGACGCCAATTTCAAATCGGTGCAAATCCAAGCGCAGGCAACCCGCTTGAAAGTCGAGCAAGCACAAGCCAAATTGGGTCCCACCGCTGCTTTGAGCGCCAGTGCCAACATAAACAATGGCGGCGCCCTGTCGCCCACGCCTGACAACGCCCTGTATCCCAGAGCCCACACCTATAGCGCACAAACCGGCACGGTCAGCGCTTCGCAGCCCCTCTTCCGACCAGGTGACAAAGCGGAAGTGTCACAAGCCAATTTGCAATTGCAAGTGGCTGATGCCCAGTTGCAAGCCGCCGAGCAAGACCTGATGGTTCGGTTGAGCCAAGCCTATTTCGAAGTGCTGGCCAGCCAAGACAGCCTGACATTCATACAAGCGCAAATGAAAGCGGTGTCTGAACAACTGGCCTTTGCCAAACGAAACTTTGAAGTTGGCACAGCCACCATCACCGACACCCGCGAAGCCCAAGCCAGTTATGACCTGGCCATGGCGCAAGAAATCGCAGCCCAAAATGATTTGCGGGTGAAAAAAATGGCGCTAGACCAACTGGTTGGCAAAGCCAATGTCGAACCCAAATCGGTTTCATTGACTGCCGTGTCCAAAGGACCTGTGCCAGAACGGGTTGAAGATTGGGTGGCACTCAGCGAACAGAACAACCCCAATGTCAAACAGTCCCGCATCAGCAGCGACGTGGCAAAATTTGAAACCCAAAAAGCGCAATCCGCACTGAAGCCTACGGTGGATTTGCAACTCAGCTACAGCTTGACAAACAATACCAACGGCAACATCAGCTCCAGCATAGATTCACGTTATGGCGTGGCTACTGGTGCAGTGGTGGTGAGTTATCCCTTGTTCAATGGCAATGCATTGAGCAACCGTGTGCGCGAAACCATGGCACTTACCCAAAAAGCCGAATCCGATGTGGATGCCATCACCCGTACCGTGGCACAAAGCACCCGCAGTGCGTTTTACGGCGTGGTGTCGGGCGTGAGCCAAGTCAAAGCATTGCAAGCGGCTGAAGATTCTGGACAAGTGGCGCTGGATGCCAATAAATTAGGCTACAGCGTCGGTGTGCGCATCAACATCAATGTGCTGGATGCGCAAAGCAAGTTATTTGATACCAAAGCCAAGTTGGCCAAGGCACGCTACGAAGTGCTGATGGGCCACTTGAAATTGCGACAACTCAGCGGCGTGCTGCAACTGGAAGATTTGCAAAATATCAACAGCTTGCTGGTTCCCTGACCCCTCTCACAGCCAAGGCTGCATCAACTGCAAGCAACGCCCCACCGCACCCTGGTGGCGTGCAGCAAACTCAGTCGCCCGTGCCGATTTTTGCTGACACGCTTGTCGGTCCATGGCGAGTTGGTATGCCGTCTTCACTGCCTCAGCCATGTCTTGCACACGCACTGCCGCCCCGTCTTGCAGCGCCAATTGCGCGGCCTGCGCAAAGTTGTATGTGTGCGGCCCCATGACCACAGGGCATGCACAAGCACAGGCCTCAATCAAGTTTTGACCGCCCAAGGGCTCAAAGCTTCCCCCCAACAAGCACACACTGGCCACGCCGAAATAAAACGGCATTTCGCCCATGCTGTCGCCCAAAACCACTTGTGTGTCGCTGCGACACGCTTGCACATCTGGCGTCGCGCTCCAATCGCTGCGCATTTGTAAGGAAAACCCTTGGGCATGCACCAAGGCAGCCACTTGCTCAAAACGCTGCGGGTGGCGCGGCACCAACCACCATTGCACATCTTGTAAATACGTGGGCTGCTGCGCCAGACATTCCAACAACGCCACCTCTTCCCCTTCACGCGAAATGGCCAGCAACACCACCGGTCTGGCCATGGCTTTGCGCCAGGCCAAACCTTGTTGCAGCGTTTGGCTGTCTGGCACCGCGTCAAATTTGAGGTTACCCATGACCGATTGCACCGTGATACCCAACGCCTGAAAACGTTTGGCATCTTGCTCGGACTGCGCCCAGACGCCATGCAACTTATTGAACGCCGGTCGGGACAATGCCGACCATTGCATCGAGCGGCGCAATGATTTGGCACTGAGTCGCGCATTGATAAGCACCACAGGTATGCCATGTTGATGCGCCTGATCGACCATCACCGGCCAGACTTCGGTATCGACCAAAAACCCTGCTCGGGGTTGAAAATGCCGCAAAAACCTGGCCACCATCTCCGGCGTGTCCCACGGTTGCCACACCTGCACATCGCCGTCGTGCAACAAATCCATGCCCTGCTCTCGGCCCGTGGCCGTGCCGTGCGTGAACACAAACTTGACGCCCGGATGAGATTGGCGAATCGCGGCCACCAGTGTTTGGATGGCGCGGGTTTCACCCAAAGACACCGCGTGGATCCACACACCACCTGCGCTGGCAGGCACACTGTAGTAACCGAAACGCTCTGATACCGACACCCCATAAAGCGGCTCTTTGCGCGAGCGCAAATACAGTTTGAGCAACAACAACGGTGACAACAACCGCATGACCCAGCCATAAACGAACAAGATCATGCTTGTCGCTCCGTGGCAAGCGCATGGGCTTGCAAACCATTGAGCCACGCATGCCATACCGATTCAGGCGCCGGACACGGCGTGTCAAACACACTTTGCTGCCATGCGCAATCCAGAGGCCCGGTGCGCCAAGCCGTGTCGAAGTTATACATTTGCACATGCGGCAAACCCAAGGCCACCGCGATATGGCTGGGCCCGCTGTCCACCCCGATAACGCCTGTGCAAGCCGCCAGTGAACGGGTCAACGACAGCACGTCCCCGCGCGGCCAGACCACGGCATGTGGAACCGCGGCTGCGATGGCTGCTGCGGTTTCGGCTTCTGCATCGTTGGATTGCGGGATAGCCAGTGCAAAACCGAATTGATTCAATTGCAACCCGAGCTTGATCCAATGTGCCAATGGCCATGTCTTGTCATGGCGGGAGGTGCCGTGCACCAACGCCACAGTGCGCGGTGCGACAAGCGGGTCAGGGGCGATGAACAACGTCTGGCGCGGCTCTGTGCTTTGGGCATAACCCAATGCCTGTGCGCACACATGGCGTGCACGCTGCACCGCGTGGCTGCGCCAAGCGCATGGCACCGCGATATCGGACACCCAACGCGTGGGCGCTTCGTAGGCCGAGCCTTGCGTGCGATTGGCCATGGCAATTCGCTTCCCTTTGTCGGTCAAACGGGCCAAGCGCGTAATCAATGCAGATTTGGTGAGGCCTTGCAAATCGATGACTGCGTCATAAGAATGGGCTTGCAGTTCTTGCACAAATGCACGCCATTGCATACGGGTCTGTGCTGTCCACCATGCTTTGCGCCAGGCACGCAATCGGCAAGTAATGACACGCTCTACCGCTGGACACAGGCGAAGTAGCGGCGCAAATCCTTCTTCCACCACCCAGTCGATCTGTATGCCTGGCAATGCGGTGTGCATGTCAATCGCTGCGGGCAGGCTGTGCACCACATCCCCCAAGGAAGACAGTTTGACCACCAGAACCCTCAATGCGCTGCCTCTTGCACCTTGGCATCTGGTTTGATACGCCGCAGCAAAGCCATCATGTCGGCTTCAATGCGCTGTAATGCCGCAGTGGTTTGCCCTTCGAAGCGAAGCACCAACACCGGCGTGGTGTTGGAGGCCCGCACCAGACCAAAGCCATCGTCCCAATCGATGCGAACGCCGTCTATATCGCAGAGCACCGGTTGATGCTCTGCGCTGGGTAAGCCTTGTGAAGTTGCAAGCGCGAGCAACTCAGCGGTGACGCGGTGCGGTTCGCCTTCCTCGCAGGCCACATTGAGTTCAGGCGTGGACTCACTGCTCGGTAAGCTGTGCAAGACCTGGTTGGCGTCTTCATGGCGGCTGAGAATTTCCAGCAATCGACATCCTGCGTAAGTTCCATCGTCAAAACCATACCAGCGTTCTTTGAAAAACACATGGCCGCTCATCTCACCACCCAAGGGGGAACCGATGGTTTTCATTTGGGCTTTGATCAGCGAATGTCCGGTCTTGAACATCAACGGCACGCCACCGGCCGCGCGAATAAATGGAGCAAGTTGCTGCGAACATTTCACGTCAAACACAATGGTGCCACCCGGTTGCCGTGACAACACATCCCGCGCGAACAGCATCATTTGCCTGTCGGGATAAATGGTTTGGCCATCACGGGTCACGATACCCAAGCGGTCGCCGTCGCCGTCGAATGCCAGGCCCAGTTCTGCATCGGAGTCTTGCAAGACGCGTATCAGGTCGCGTAAGTTTTCAGGCTTGCTCGGGTCTGGGTGATGGTTGGGGAAATGACCGTCGACTGCACTGAACAATTCAATCACTTCACAACCAATGGCACGCAAAATCTGCGGTGCAGTGGCACCTGCCACGCCGTTGCCTGAATCGACCACGATGCGCATGGGACGGGCCAGTTGTATGTCTTGCACTATGCGCTCTTCGTAAGCTTGCAACACGGACACCGTTTGCACACGGCCTCCATCGCGCAACTGCCATGTTTCGGCCTGCATCATGTGTCGCAAGGCTTGTATGTCGTCGCCGTGAATCGCGCGACCAGCCATGACCATTTTGAAACCGTTGTAATCTTTGGGGTTGTGGCTGCCCGTGATTTGAATGCCGCTTTCACACAAAGTGCTGGCGGCGAAATACAACTGCGGTGTGGTCACCATGCCGACATCCAACACTTGTATGCCTGCTTGCACCAAGCCTTGTATCAGCGCTTGCGACAAGTCGGGACCACTCAAGCGACCATCACGGCCCACCGCGACCTGTTGTTGGCCAAGGGCCAAGGCTTGCGTGCCAAAACTGCGGCCCAAGGCGACTGCCATGTCGGGATGCAATGCAACCGGTACCACGCCACGTATGTCATACGCTTTGAAAATGGAAGGCTCAATCATCATCCGAGGCATTGTAGAGGGCGGATTTTGCGCATACCTGTATCAGATACCTGCGAAACAAGCACGCATCCTTTTTCATAAATAATGCACACATGAACCCCAGCAAAGCAACGCCTCCATTCGCAGCAAAACAATGGCAAATGCCGATACACACCCCACTTGGACAAATGACCTTGGTGGCCAACGAGCACGGTTTGTGCGGTGCATGGTTTGAACACCAAAAACATTTCCCGAACTTGCAACACCTGCCATGGGGTCCGAGCCAAGGCTGGTTGGTCAACGCCAAAACGCAATTGGCAGAATATTTCGCAGGCACACGACAACATTTTGAGTTACCACTCACGCCAATAGGCGGCACGGGCTTTCAGCAGCAAGTGTGGCGAGCACTGGCCATGATTCCGTTTGGCAAGTTCACCTCTTATGCGGACATCGCGCGTTTCATTGGCAAACCACAATCGGCCCGCGCCGTGGGCATGGCTGTCGGACGCAACCCACTGGGTATTTTTCTACCCTGTCACCGTGTGGTGGCCAGCAATGGTGCGTTGACCGGCTATGCAGGTGGTTTAGACCGCAAAGTCGCCTTGCTGACCATCGAAGGCAGCTTGTTGTGACCGCTGACTTGCGCTGGCAACGCTGGTTGCCAGAGTTTGTGGCGCTGGGCACGATTTGGGGTTCTTCGTTTGTCTTCATGCGCATGGCCTCACAGCAATTTGGTCCATGGTCCACGGCTTGGTTGCGGGTCACTATCGCTTTGCTGGTGTTGCTGCCTTTATGGGTCTGGCGGGGCCAAAGCGGTGTGTTGAGGACACATTGGCGTGCGGTCATGGGCGTGGGTGTTGTGAATTCCGCCATTCCCTTTTGCTGTTATGCGTTTGCAGTGCTGTGGCTAACCACGGGCTTGTCGTCCATATTGAATGCCACCTCACCGTTGTTTGGTGCTTTGATTGCTTGGGTATGGTTGGGCGAACGGCCTGGCCATTGGCGGTTGCTGGGTTTAGGTTTGGGTTTTGTGGGCGTGGGTTGGCTGGCGGCAGGCATGCCTGGCGGTTTGTCGTTTTCGGAACCAGCCAATGGTTGGGCAGTGCTGGCCTGTTTATTGGCGACCACTTGCTACGGCTTGGGCACAGCGTATTCACAGCGCTATTTGCCATCGGTGCCTGCACTGACCATGGCAACCGGCAGTTTGCTCGGCGCTTGCGTGGCGCTGGCCATACCAGGTATTTGGTTTTGGCCGCAACAATGGCCTGAAGGTTCAGCATGGCTGGGCTTGTTGCTGGTGGGTGCATTGTGCACAGGCGTGGCTTACGTGCTGTATTTCCGTTTGGTTGCCAAAACCGGTGGGGCGCGAACTTTGAGTGTGACGTATGTGATTCCGCTGGTGGCGAATCTGATCGGTGTTGTGCTGTTGGACGAAGCGATCACGTGGCAAATGCTGTGGTGTGGAATATTGATTTTGATGGGCACGGCCTTGGCGAATGGGTTGTTGCCGGTGAGGCGCAAGGGCTAGGTTGTTGCTGTGCGGTCTGTGTTGCAGGTGTTGCATGAAGTCATTGGCATGGCTGAGCGTTTCATGTTGCTTAAAGTCATTGGCATGGCTGAGCGTTTTATGTTGCTTAAAGTCATTGGCATGGCCGCCCGTTTCAAGTTGCTTAAAGTCATTGGCATGGCCGCCCGCGCCGGTATGAATCGCTGCGCTATCGCTCGCAAAAACATCCCCACACAGACGGCCCGACTGATGTTTTGGCTAAACGTGCAACTTATTTCATCGTGACTGCTTTGCTTGAGTGAAACAGTACGAGTGGATGACCGACATGGCGGTCGGGCCGACGCGAACATTGCAGCTTGCTGCAGTGAGCGGCGACCGAGCCGGCATGGCGTGAGCACCCCACTGATTAACCCATTCGTATCGGTGGCATGGCCGCCCGCGCCGGTATGATTTTTGCTGCGCTATCGCTCGCAAAAACATCCCCGCACAGACGGCCCGACTGATGTTTTGGGTAAACGT
>Ga0192647_102276_pt1 | contig 12037 bp, 8 predicted proteins | sample LauGreFa1BDMLBSN_2_FD_133046 | JGI IMG/M metagenome (GOLD analysis project Ga0192647, IMG submission 133046) | Freshwater lake microbial communities from Lake Michigan, USA - Fa13.BD.MLB.SN - reassembly | ecosystem: Environmental > Aquatic > Freshwater > Lake | place: Lake Michigan, USA...
CGGGCGACAACCCAAGGGCGGATACTCAAGTGGCCAACGAGGGCAGACTGTAAATCTGCTGGCTTATGCCTACGGGGGTTCGAATCCCTCTCCGCCCACTGCACTCAGGAGCACGGTCGCCTTCGGCGAGCGTGCTCCTTCGCTTCGTGGGCGTAGAGCGTCCCGGCTGCGCCGGTCCGCGCGCGGCTGCGCCGCGCGGGGATTGCGGCGCCCGCTTCGCGGGCGTCGAACCCTCTCCGCCCACTGAAGAAGAACGCACGTGGTTGTGTTCGCTCGCACCGAGCGGCACAACCACGCTGCGTTTGGGGGGTTACGCGAGGGTGAAACGAAGCAGTGCGAACCGGGGCGGTCGGGTGCTGTGACGCCCAATATCTCAACTTTGGGCGCCGCTTTGGGGGCGATGTGCGTCGCTTTGCAGGCGCGGATTCAGGCCCCTCGTCAGAGCATCTGCGCGAACTCGCGCAGCTTGCTCGCCGACCCCACCAGCCCGTGCTCGGCCAGGCGGTCGAGCAGCTCGTCGGCGGTGTGCGGGGGCTTCCTGAGTCGGCTGCGGACGGCCTTGATCGCGACGCAGACCGTTGCCGGTGCGAGGTCGATCAGGTGCAGCACGAACTCGTCGGGATGCTCGGCGCGCACGCCGAGCGGCGCGAGCACGTCCTCGGGGAAGTCGCGAAGGTTCGCCGTCACGATCACCTCGGCCCGACACCGGATGGCGGCGGCAAGCACGTGGCGATCGTTCGCATCGGGCAGCGCGAGGCCCTTCACCAGCGGCTCGTAGCCCGTGACGATGCAGTCCGGGACCGAGTCATTGATCGCTTGCCGAAGGCTCGCGATTCTTTCAGCGCTGATGTCAGGCTTGTCGGCCCGCAGGCTGCGCATCCACTCGTCGTGGATCGCCTCGGTCCATCGTGCGCGAAAGAGTTCGGTCGTCGCGAGCTGGAGCAGCACGTTCCGCAGCAGCGCCGGGTACAGGACGCACGCATCGAAGACGACGGTGAAGTTGCCGTGCATGGACTCAAGCCCCTCCCGGATTGGTCACGACAGCCCCAGTTCCTCGTCGAGCGCCGCGATGTTGTCGAGCGCCTGCTGGCGACTCGCGTCCGAGCGCTGCTTGTAGTTCATGAGATCGCCGAACATCACGCGGCGGCGCGTGCCGACCTTGCGCGCGGGAAGACGCTTCTCCTCGATCTCCTTCACCACGAACGGACGGGATACGCCGAGGATGTCCGCGGCCTGCTGGGTGGTCAGTTCGGCGTGGATCGGGATCAGCGTCACGGCGTTGCCCTGCGCCATCTGGTTGAGAAGGCGAACGAGGAGCTCCGCGGCAGAGGCGGGGATCTCGACGGTCTCGTCCTTGCCGCCCGACTTTCCGTTCACCGCGGTGAATCGCAGTGGACGGTTGGCCTTCACCACGCGACGCAGGCGCTGGCTCGACTCGCGGGCCAGGCGCACGTCGGCGTCGCTGGGCGGCGTCCGTGGGAGATCGATGTCGGGTGCAGTCATGGTTTCCTCCTCGGCAAGGGTAGCTCGCAACTGGATGATTCGCAACGAGCGAAACGAACGAACTGTGCGAACTGGCGGTTATCAGCTGTTCCTGCCCCTCGTCCGAGCGCGCACGCGGCACCAGCCAGGGCGGCTTCCCATCGCGCGGAGTTGCTTCTGTTTGCGGCAACGCATACAGGATGGCTAACGATCGGCAATCGAAAGCAACCGATCGTGGTGCGGGCGGGGTAATCAAAACTGGCCGTCTGAGAAGGACAGATTGCCTCAGCCCGCCCGGATCGCGACTCGCAGCGCCTCGATCGCGGGCGCGCGCGTCGACCAGGCCGCGACCCCAAACGCCTGCCCGGGGTGCCTTCCCCTCAATCCACCGGCTTCATCAGTTGCGCCATCTGGCCAAGCGTGCGGTCCATCGCGCGGCGGTAGACCCAGGCTCGCTCGGCAGCATCCGGGTGCTGCGCGGCCTTGGCAAGGGCACCCTCGAGCTCGACCCGGGCATCCTCGCCGATGGCGTCTGCGCCGAGCAGCACCACCGAGGTGATCGCGAGTTCGTACATCGCGGCGCAGGACGCCTCGTCACCGGCGTTGAAGCGAGGAACGCCGCGCTCGATCGCAAGCTCCAGGATCGCGGCAGCCTGCGCAGCCCGTTGCGGCGGCATGGAGGCCGCCGTCGCGGGAGCCGGAGTGCGGGCCGGCAGCACGCGGTCGATCACGTGGATGATGCCGTTCGCCGCCTCGATGTCCGCGACCTCGATGCGCGCGCCGCCCGCCGTGATGGCGCCGGACGCAAGCGCGAAGTCCACGGTGCCGTCGCCCAGGAGCGTGCGGGCCGAGCCCTGCGAGAGCATCTCCTCGCGCCGGATCGCCGTCGGCAGGACGTGCGCCGCAAGCACCGCCGTGAGCGCGGGCCGGTCGGCAAGCAGCGCCTTCAGCGAATCCGCGGGGATGGCACCGAACGCCTGGTTGGATGGCGCCAGCAGCGTCCACGGACCGGGGTTGCGCGAGCCGAGCTGGGCCCCGAGCCCAGCCGCGCCGATCGCGGCGCGCAGCGTTGCGAAACGCTCGTCCTCGGCAACGACCTGCTCGATGCTGCGGAGTTCCGGCAGCATGACCGAGTCGATCACGTGCACCAGGCCGCCGTCGAACGCGACGTCCGTGGCAACCAGTCGCGCCCCGTCGACCGTCAGCACCCCGGGATCGACCTCGAGCGACTGCCCGGACAGCGCCGGGAGCCGCCGGCGGTCAAGCACTGCCGAGCTGCCGAGCGACTGCGCAACCACATGGTGCTTCAGGATCAGCTGGAGCGCCGGCTTTCCCTTGGCGCTCGTCAGGAACTCGACCTGCTCCTTCGGCAGCTTGGCGAATGCCTCGTTGGTGGGGGCGAAGATCGTGAGCTTGGCGTCCTTCGGCAGCTCAAGCTCCGCAGCCTTCACCAGTTCGAGCAGCGTGGTGAGGTTCGCCTTCGTCGCCACCGCGGCCAGCGAACCCGCGGAGGGCTGCCCCGCCGCCTGCTTGCCCATCGGCCGGATCCAGTCGACCTCGATCGCGAACGGTCCTTCGCGCTTGTCGGCAAGGGTGATGCCCACCGACTCGATGGAGGCCGGGTCAAGCGCGGGCGCGTTGCGGATGCGCTGGCCGAAGCTGTTGGCCACGCACTGGTCGAACGGGATCTCCACCTCGATCCACTCGCCGGCCTTCGTCTTGAACGTCTGCTGGTAACCGCCGGCCATCAGTCGCAGCCGCGAGGACCGGATGTCGCACTGGTACGTGCGGCCGTCGCCCTTCACGCGGAGCGTGAGCCCGGCCGTTCCCGCAAACGTGCCTTCCGGGATCGCGGTACGAATCTGCGAGAACCCGCCGTTGTTCTCGAGCGATAGCTCTCCGGTGAAACGCAGCGTGCCGCCTTCGCCTTCGGCGATCCGGCCTGTGGAGAGCCCGCCCATCACGCCATCGAGGACGGTCTGCCAGCCCTTGGTCCCCTGGTTGAACTCGAGGTTCGAGTCGGCCGCGGCGGGGCAGGCGGCGCAGATGAGCAGGGCAGCGACGAGGGATGGGAAGGTCGTGGTCGGCGTTCGCATGGCACCACGTGTTCGCCCGCGGCGGGCGGCTGGATGCTGGATGCTGAATGCTGAATGCACGCCTCCCCCAAACCGCCTACCCTGTGCCGATGAACGAGACGTTCGTCGACATCGGGCTGGGACAGGAACTCGTGGCGGAGCTTGCTTCGCTCGGCTACGAGGAGCCGACGCCCATCCAGCGGGCGGCGATCGGGCCGCTGCTGGCGGGGCGCGACCTGCTGGGTCAGGCGGCCACGGGGACGGGCAAGACCGCGGCCTTCGCCCTGCCCATGCTGCAGCGGCTGGGCGCCGAGCGCCCGGCGCCGGGGAAGCCGCTGGCACTGGTGCTGGTGCCGACGCGCGAGCTGGCCGTGCAGGTGTCCGAGGCCTTCCACCGCTATGGCCGCAAGCTGGGCACCGCGGTGGTGCCGATCTACGGCGGGCAGGAGTTCCACCGGCAGACCACGGCCCTGCGCCGCGGCGCGCACGTGGTGGTGGCCACGCCCGGCCGTGCGCTCGACCACCTGCGCCGCGGCACGCTCGACCTCTCCGACCTGCGCATGGTGGCGCTCGACGAAGCCGACGAGATGCTCGACATGGGCTTCGCCGAGGACCTCGAGCTGATCCTCGAGGCGACGCCGGAGTCGCGGCAGACCGCGCTCTTCTCCGCGACGCTGCCGCCGCGCATCGCGTCGATCGCGGAACGGCACCTGCGCGACCCCGAGCGCATCCTGATCGCGCGCGACGCCGCGAAGCCCGGCTCGATGCCCAAGGTTCGGCAGGTGGCGTACATCGTGCCGCGCGCGCACAAGGTGGCGGCGCTCGGGCGCGTCCTCGACCTCGAGTCGCCGACGCTCGCGCTCGTCTTCTGCCGCACGCGGCTGGACGTGGACGAGCTTGCCGACCGCCTCGCGGGGCGCGGCTACACCGTGGCATCGCTCCACGGCGGCATGTCGCAGGCCGAGCGCGACCGCGTGATGGCGCGCGCGCGGGCCGGATCCGTCGACCTGCTGGTGGCGACTGACGTGGCCGCGCGCGGGATCGACATCGAGCACCTGACGCACGTGGTGAACTTCGACGTCCCGAGCTCCGCCGAGGCTTACGTGCACCGGATCGGCCGCACGGGGCGGGCAGGGCGCGAGGGCGTGGCCATCACGCTGGTCGACCCGCGTGCGCATCGCCTGCTGCGCAACATCGAGCACGCCACCAAGCAGCGCGTCTCCATCTGCACGGTGCCCACGCCGCGCGACGTGAAGGCGCGACGCATGGACCTGACGCGCGCCGCCGTGCGCGACGCGGTGGCGGCCGGCGACCTGGACGCGTTCCGCACCATCGCGGAGTCGCTCGCCTCGGAGTTCGACCCGATGGACGTGGCCGCCGCCGCCATCCGCCTGGCGCACGAGGCCACGGAGGGCGAGGGCTCGCAGGACGACGAGGCGCACATCCCGGTGATCGAGAGCTTCGCGCGCCCCCAGCGGCCGCAGGCGCGCCCCGAGGTGGTGGACATGGTGCGCATCTACATCTCGGGCGGCACCAAGATGGGCATGCGCACCGCCGACCTCGTGGGCGCCATCGCCAACGAGGCCCGCATCAACCCGCGCGTGATCGGCGACATCGAGATCGCCGAGGGCTACTCGCTGGTGGAACTCCCGGCGCGCGACGTGGACCACGTCATCCGCGCGCTGCGCGGCGCCACCATGCGCGGCCGGCGGCTCAAGATCCACCGCGACCTGGGCATGCGTCCGAAGCAGTGATGCCTCGGCGCGTCAGCGCGCTGCTGCGCCGTTGATCTCGCGAAGCCTGCGCGCCGCGTGAGCGCGCAGCTCGTTGGCGTCGTACTCGGCGGCGGAGAGCTCGGCGGCCTTGCGGCTGGCATCGGCCATGCGCTCCATCATGGCGTCGTCGGGGGTGCCGCCCATCATGTTGCCCATCGCCTCCTCGCTTGCCTCCGACGCCTTGATGAGCCGTGCGGCGATCGGGTCGAAGCCGGTGGTCAGCCTGTCCCAGGCGTCGGCGATCTCCACCTTGCGCTCGGCGGGCACGGAATCGTCGGCCATGGCCCGGTCGAAGGCCGATTCCGCCGCGTCCTGCGCGCGGTAGATCTCCGGGTACGACTGCCGCCGCACCGCGCGCCGGAACGCCGCGCCGTCGCGGTCGCCGAGCGCGCCGGCCACCGTCTCGAGGTCGGACGCCTGCTCCGCACGGGCACGGCGGGCGCATTCGTCCGAATCGCGCTTGTAGCGGGCCATGGCCTCCTGGTACTTCGCCATGGAGTCCTCCGCCTGCGCGGACGCGTCGCTCATCTCCATCATGCGCTCCATCAGGCGCTCGGTGAGGCCGACGATCGCGTCGATCGAGGCGATCTTGCGCAGCCGCCAGTCGCCGAGCGCGGGAGCGGCCTTCTGGCGGGCCGCGGGAGAGAGCCCATCCGTCGCGAGGTCGAGGTCGACGTCGATCCATCGGTTGCCGCCGTAGCGCGAGAGCATCAGGAGCATCGCGCTCGACTCGATGGTTCGGCGCAGCGCGCGTCGCCCGCGCTCGGCATCGATCGCGGGCTTCGCCACCACGGGGAACGCGGCCGCAACGGCATCGAACCACCGGTCCTCCGCCGCCGCGGCCCCGGCCATGAAGCGCTTGCGCGCCGCGAGGGCATCGGTCCCGACCTTGCCGTCTCCGCCCTGCATGATCTTGCCGTAGGCCTCGCTTGCCTCGGCGCGCGCCGCCTCGGTCTGCGCGAGCACGTCGTTGGCCATGGTGTCCCAGAGCCCCTGCTGTGCCTCGGGAATGCCGAGGCGGTCGCGGATGGCGACCGTGTCGGCGTGGCGGAGCGACCGGAGCGCCACCATCCGCTGCATGGATTCCTCGCCGCCGAGCCGCTCGTCAGGTGCGGATTCCTCGGATGCGTCCTCACCGAGCGATGCCGCGGTCCGTGACCGGATGCGCTCCATGGTCGGGTCGCCGCCGTACGAGGCGAAGCGGCTCGCGCGACTCTCGTCGGCATCGGCGTCGAGGCTCTCTGCTGCGGGCGCCCCGGCGTTTCCGAAGGCCTCCTCCTGCGAGACCTGCTCGGAGTAGTCCGGCTTTCCGATGGCCTCTGTCCCCGTGGCCTTGGCCAGGTCCGCGAGGGCTGCGGCATCCAGCACCTTGTACTGCTCGCCGATCTCGGCGCGCTCGGTCCAGTCGCCGGTGTCCAGCATGCGCTGGTCAATTGCCGCGCGTTCGGTCATCCACCGGTCGAAGCGCGCCTGGCCCTCCGCGCTCATGCGGTCGCCGATCTCCTGGCGCACCCGCGCCGACGGCACGGGCATCGGATAGATGTTGATGACCCACGCGGCCAGCGCGTGCCGGGCCGAGCGCAGCCACGACTCGCGGCCGGACTCGGGGAGGAGCTTCGCGATCTCGGTCACCGCTGCCAGCTGCGAGCGCTGGTAGATCCGCGACGGATCGACGTCCGTCCAGTCGAGGTCCTCGCCGACCCGCTGCGTCAGCTCCAGGTTCCGCGCGGCTTCCTCGGGGCTGCCGGTGCCGGTCCGCACGCGGGCCTCGCGCTCCAGCTCCTCCGTGGCCGCCTTGCCCCATGCACGCACGCGGTCCTGCACGGCCTTGCGGACCTGCGGGTCCGCGAGCAAGTCGTCCGGCACGCGCGGAAGCCGCAGCGGTGCCGACCAGAGAAGGCCCAGGAGTTCCGCAGCAGCGCGGCGGCGACGGAGCATGGCGGCATCCTCGAGGGCGGGCTTGGCCGCCTCGGGCGCCGCTTCGCGCAGAGCGTTGAACAGCGTGGCCTCTGCCTCGCGCACCTGGGCCTGCGCGCGCCCGAGGCGTTCGATCGCAGCCGAGTAGGCGCGAACGTCGTTCTCCATGCGCGCGGGCGGCGGAGCCTGGCCTGCCTGCGCGCCGGACTGCTGTTGGTCGTTCTGTGCAGCCTGTGCGGCAGCCTCGGCTGCACGCTTTGCCTGCGCCGCATCGCGCAGCTCGCCGTCACGGAGCGCCTGCCATCGCTTGACGTAGGCGTCCATCGCCTTGCCGGCAGCAGCGCGGAACGTGTCGTCGGCTTCGAGCTTCGCGAGCAGGGCATCGAGCTGCGCACTGGTGACCGGCGGCACGACGCCGTCGTCGCCCGAACCCCATTGCGCGCGTGCGGGGGATGCAAGGAACGCGGCGAGGAGCAACACAAGGGCAGGGAGGCGCCGGGTGTTCGTGTTCATGGATGGGTTCCCCTTCCGCGGTGGCGGGCTGGCTGGGCCTTTGGCCATTGCCAGTGACAGGCTAGACGCGGAGTCTGCCTCGAGGTCGACCGACCGATGGGACCGCGGTCCAGGAGAGCCCACGGAGGGCCACCGAACCGCGTGCTCAGCGGCCAATAAGCCTTTCCTCCGCGGGCTTTGTGCCTTCCACTCCTATCATGGCCGATTGGTCTATTCCCCGCCTCGCAACCGGGCCCCGTCGGCCCGCCAGGACCTTCCCATGTCGACCGCCACCGAAACGCCGGACTACGTCCCGACCGACCGCGAGAAGGCCTTCCTGGCCACGGTGGAGGACACGCGCCACGAGCGAGACATCATCAACGGCCTTGACCCCTTCCTGAGCGAGAAGGTGCCGGCCGACATGATGGGCCTGTACACGCCCAACGAGCTGGTGCAGCTGCGCGTCCTGAAGGGCACCGAGCGCGACCTCGAGAAGCGCATGCCCGTCAAGGTGACGCGCCACTACTTCGAGCTGGCCAAGCAGAGCGCCCCGCTGCGTCGCCTGGTGAAGGCCGACCCGGCCGAGACGCTGGACCTCGCAGGCAGCGAGGACCCCGGCTTCCAGATGGACTACAGCCCCGTCGAGGGCATGCTGCACAAGTACGAGATGGGCCTGCTGTACGTCATCTCGACGTGCTCGGCGCACTGCCGCTTCTGCTACCGCGAGGAGCTGATCGCCCGCAAGGAGATCAAGCGGCAGGACGGCACCGTGGCCAAGAAGGGCCTCGCCAACATCCCCGAGGTGGTGGCCTACATCAAGCGCTTCAACGCGGCGGTCGAGCAGAACGGCGGTCGCCACCCGGTGTGCGGCCGCGAGAAGCTGCGCGAGATCCTGATGTCCGGCGGCGACCCGATGGTGCTGCAGAACTCGAAGATCGCCGCCTGGCTCGCCGCGCTCGCCGAGGCGGGCATCGAGTCGATCCGCATCGGCACCAAGGAGATGGCCTTCTACCCGCAGCGCTTCGACGAGGCGTTCGTGGCCATGCTGGACAACTTCCACAGGAATTACCCGGAGGTGGGCCTGCACATCGTGGTGCACTTCGAGCACCCCGACGAGTTCCTGGCGAAGGACGCGGGCGGCGAGTACATCCGCAACGGGCAGGGCTTCCTGCAGTGGGTGCCGGCCACCGGCAGCGCCATGCGGCGCCTCGCGGGGCGCGGCTGGCTGAGCGTGGAGAACCAGTCGCCCATCATCAAGGGCATCAACGACGACCCGGACGCGCTGCGCATCCTGCAGCGCGAGTTCAAGCGTGCCGGCGGCGAGAACCACTACTTCTTCTGCGGACGCGACATCATCGCGTACCGCTCGTTCAACGTGCCCATCGAGCGCGCGTGGCAGATCCTCAACGAGTCGCAGAAGGGCCTGTCGGGCGTCGAGCAGCACGCGCGCCTCTCGATCACCCACTACAAGGGCAAGACCGAGGTGAACGCGGTCACCAACCAGCCGATCCCCGGCCTCAAGGGCAGCGAGAACGGCGTGGTGCTCTTCAAGATCCTGCGCAGCTCGGGCAAGGCCGCCGACAAGGGCAAGGTCTGCATGGTGGGCCGCAACCCCGAGGCGCTGTGGTTCGACGGCTACAACGACCGCGTGCTTTTCGACGAGGCGGGCCTCTACGACTACTCGCGCGTCAAGATGGCGCGGGTGACGCACGGCGCACATGCGCCCGCACCGGCCTGCCGATGATCGACAAGCGGGTCGCAAGCGCGCGCGACGCCGTGGCGGACGTCCACGACGGCGCCACGGTGATGATCGGCGGCTTCGGAGAGGCCGGGAGCCCGATCGAGCTGATCCACGCCCTCATCGACCAGGGCGCGAAGGACCTCGTCGTGGTCAGCAACAACACCGGCACCGGCCTCGTGGGCCTGGCCGCGCTGCTGCGCGCCGGGCGGGTGCGGAAGGTGGTCTGCTCGTTCCCGAAGACCGCCGGGTCGACGGTGTTCCCCGACCTCTACCGCGCGGGCAAGGTGGAGCTGGAGCTCGTGCCGCAGGGGACGCTCGCCGAGCGCATCCGCGCGGGCGGCGCGGGGATCGCGGCCTTCTACACGCCCACCGCGGCGGGCACGCCGCTCGGCGAGGGCAAGGAGACGCGCGCCTTCAACGGCCGCGAGCACGTGCTTGAGCATGGCCTTCGCGCTGACTTCACGCTCATCAAGGGCCGCGTCGCCGACACCCACGGCAACGTGATGTACCACCGCACCGCGCGAAACTTCGCGCCGATGATGGCCACCGCGTCGAGCTGCACCATCGTGCAGGCGGCCGAGGTGGTGCCGGCCGGCGAGCTCGATGCCGAGGCCGTGGTCACGCCCGGCATCTTCGTCGACCGCGTGGTGCACGTGGCCGAGCCTGCGCTGGAGAGCGCGCTCAACGAGGCGGGGGCGAGCTACCCATGAGCGCCGCGCCGAAGGACCGTGCCGCGGATGCCGCGCCGGCCGTGGGCTGGTCGCGCGACGGCATCGCCGAGCGCGTGGCGCAGGACATCCCCAACGGGTCCTACGTCAACCTGGGGATCGGCATCCCGGAACTCGTGGCGCGCTTCGTGCCAGCGGGGCGCACGCTCGTCTACCACACGGAGAACGGGCTGCTCGGCATGGGCCCGTCGCCGGCGGCCGGGCAGGGCGACCCCGAGCTCATCAACGCCGGCAAGCGCCGCGTCACCATGATGCCCGGCGCGGCGTTCTTCGATCAGGCCACCAGCTTCGCGATGATCCGCGGCGGGCACCTCGACCTGAGCGTGCTCGGCGCCATGCAGGTGGCCGCCAACGGCGACCTGGCCAACTGGTCGACCGGCGCCGACGACGCCATCCCGGCCGTCGGCGGCGCGATGGACCTGGTGGCCGGCGTGAAGCGGGTCTTCGTGATGACCACGCACGTCACGAAGGAGGGCACCCCGAAGCTCGTCGAGCGCTGCACCTACCCGCTGACCGGGCGCGGCGTGGTCACCCGCATCTACTCGGACCTGGCCGTGGTGGACGTGACGCCGCGCGGGTTCGAGCTGGTGGAGCTTGCCCCGGGCGTCTCCTACGAATACGTCAAGGAGCGGACCGGCGCGCCGCTCCTGCGGGACCGCATGCGCCAGCAAGGAACCTGACATGGCCACCAACGCCGCCGCCGAAGCCGCCACCGCCGACCGCAGCCGCAGCGCGGAGCTGTTCGAGCGGGCCAAGAAGGTGATGCCCGGGGGCGTGAGCCGCAACACGGTGCTCTGGTCGTCGGTGCCGCCGTACGTGGCGCACGGCGCCGGATGCCGCGTCACCGACATCGACGGCATCACGCGCATCGACTTCGCCAACAACGTGGCGTCGCTCATCCACGGCCACGCGTACCCGCCGGTGGTGGAGGCCGTGGCCGCGCAGCTCGGCCGAGGCACGGCGTTCATGATGGCCACCGAGCAGGAGGTCCTGCACGCCGAGCACATCTGCTCGCGCAGCGACGGCTTCGACCGCATCCGCTTCGTGAACTCGGGCACCGAGGCCGTGATGGCCGCGCTGAAGGCGGCGCGCGCGTTCACGGGCCGCCCGAAGATCGCGAAGGTCGAGGGCGCCTACCACGGCGGCTACGACTACGTGGAGACGAGCCAGGGCTCCACGCCCAAGGACTGGGGCAGCGTCGACCACCCGAACCGCGTGCCGCTGGTGCACGGCTCGCCGCAGTCGGCGATGGAGGACGTGGTCATCATCCCGTTCGACGACGTCGAGCGCTCGATCGCGCTGCTTGACGAGCACCGCAATGACCTGGCGTGCGTGCTGCTCGACCTCATGCCGCACCGCGTGGGCCTGAAGCCCGCGTCCCGGGCGTTCGTCACGGCGATGCGCGAATGGACCGCGCGCAACGGCGCGCTGCTCGTCCTCGACGAGGTGATCACCTTCCGCACGGAGTACGGCGGTGCGCAGGACCAGTACGGCGTGCACGGCGACCTCACCGCGATGGGCAAGATGATCGGCGGCGGATTCCCGGTGGGCGCGCTCGCCGGCCGTGCCGAGGTGATGGAGGTGCTGAACCCCGCGGCACCGAAGCTCCTCTTCCCGCTCTCGGGCACCTTCTCCGCGAACCCGGTCACCATGACCGCGGGCCGAGTGGCGATGGAGCACTTCGACCGCGCGGCCGTGAAGCGCCTCAACGCGCTCGGCGACCGCGTGCGCCACGGCATCGCCGAGGCGATCGCGCGCACGGGCGCGTGCGCCAGCGTGACGGGCGGCGGGTCGATGTTCCGCGTCCACATGAAGGCGCAGGTGCCC
>Ga0192647_102285_pt1 | contig 12008 bp, 9 predicted proteins | sample LauGreFa1BDMLBSN_2_FD_133046 | JGI IMG/M metagenome (GOLD analysis project Ga0192647, IMG submission 133046) | Freshwater lake microbial communities from Lake Michigan, USA - Fa13.BD.MLB.SN - reassembly | ecosystem: Environmental > Aquatic > Freshwater > Lake | place: Lake Michigan, USA...
AATGGCGTCACGTGAAAGTGGCTCGAGACGAAACAGAGTACTACGCGACCTGAGTGGCGCATTGACCTCAAAGAATGGATTCTCGGTCGTCGCTCCGATCAGCGTTAACGTTCCGTCTTCAACCGCGGGCAAGAGTGCGTCTTGTTGACTCTTTGAAAATCGATGAATCTCGTCAAGAAAGAGAATTGTTCCTTGGGCGTGCATTCCTAGGCGTTGACGGGCGCGCTCAATCACTTCACGTACGTCCTTGACCCCAGCGGTCACTGCAGACAATTGTTCAAAAGCTCGTTTGGTGGTTCCGGCGACGGCTAAAGCCAAAGTGGTCTTTCCGGTTCCGGGAGGACCCCAGAAAATTGCGCTACTCAATTTGTCTTGCTCAACTAATCGGCGCAGTGGTTTTCCAACTCCAACAAGATGCTCTTGACCAACGACATCATCAATCATTCGCGGACGCATTCTTGCGGCTAGTGGTGATTGGGATCGAAGTTGCTCTTCGGCAGCAGCACTAAAGAGATCGCTCACGGCAGTATCCGAGAAAAAGCTCGGGCGTACGCGGCTTGGCGAAATTCGACAAGATGGTGAAGTAGATGATGCGGTTCCATCCATTGCCAACGGGTGAACTCATGGTCGTCGGGTTGCGGCGTAATATTCTCTTCGTCGATCACCCCGAACAAAAACCACTTTTGAATTTGTCCGCGTCGCTTATCGCCATTCTTGACGTGCGCCCGAATATCGGAAGGCCACTCATAAGCGATCCACTCGGGTAATTCAAGAACTAGGGCTACATCAGATTTTGTGAGGCCGGTTTCTTCGGTAAGTTCGCGCCACGCCGCATCGAGCGGTTCTTCATCAATGTCAATTCCGCCTTGAGGTAACTGCCAAGACCCAGGGACATCCTTGCGTTCAAAAGCCATGAGATCACCATTATCACGACGAATAATGATGACTACTCCGGCGCGAAAGGATTGCGAGCTCATGAGTTTGGCACGTTCGTCATTCAGACTTTGGGGGGTAAAACCCTGATACCGAGTTCATCAAGTTGTTTGTTTTCGGCACGGGTCGGCGCATTCGTCATGGGGTCTTGCCCGCTCTGCGTTTTCGGGAAGGCGATGACTTCACGAATATTTTCTTCGCCCGCCAAAATTGCGACGAGGCGATCGAGGCCAAAGGCGAAACCACCGTGCGGTGGAGCGCCGTAAGTAAATGGCTTCAAGAAGAAACCGAACTTACGGTTGGCTTCTTCTTCGCTGATACCAAGAGCGGTGAAAACCCGACGTTGCATTTCGGAATCGTGAATTCGAATTGATCCTGAACCTAGTTCCCAACCGTTGAGAACGAGGTCGTACGCCAATGAGCGCACTGACATCGGGTCAGTCTCAAACTTGTCGAGATCTTCGGGATGAGGTTGACAGAAAGGATGGTGTCCAGGCTTTGGCTGGCCGGTTTCTTTGTCAACGCCAACGAACAGCGGGAATTCAGTCACCCATACGTAGCGGTATGGCCCTTGGTGAACTGGAGGACGACCAAGATCGTTACGCAATGTTCCGAGAACTTCGCAGGTCATTGACCATTCGTCGGCCACGATCAGTAACAAGTCACCAGCAACTGCTTGCAAGGTTGAAATGAGTTTGACCTGTTCGTCAGCAGATAAGAATTTGACCACCGGGGACTCTAGGGTTCCGTCGGATGCAACCTTGAGCCATACCAAACCTTTGGCGCCCATCTTCTTGGCACGGTCAGTTAATGCGTCCAATTTGTTGCGACCGAACTCTTCGGCCTTGCCTTCAACCCGGATGCCCTTAATTGACTCGGCTCCTGTGAATGCCTTGAATTCGGTGCTCGAGAAGATTGAAGTCAACTCGGTGAGTTCCATGCCAAAGCGCAAGTCGGGCTTGTCGACGCCGAATCGTTCCATTGCTTCGCGCCAGGTGATGCGCTGAATTGGATCGGGCTTGGCTCCAGTGACCGATTCGGCCGCGGCGATGACCGCTTCGCTGATTGCCGCTAAGACATCGTCTTGATTGACAAAACTCATCTCGGCATCAAGCTGCATGAATTCGTATTGGCGATCGGCACGAAGGTCTTCGTCGCGCAGACAGCGGGCGATCTGGTAGTAGCGATCGATTCCTGCAACCATCAGTAGTTGTTTAAACAACTGTGGACTTTGGGGCAATGCATAGAAAGAACCGGGCTCTTTTCGGGATGGTACTAAGAACTCGCGTGCACCTTCAGGCGTTGAGGGCACCAACATGGGTGTTTCAACTTCAACGAAACCTTGCAGTTCCATGGCGGTACGAACCGCCGAGTTGACCTTGGCGCGGGTACGAAGGTTCTTCTGCATGCGTTCACGACGAATGTCGATATATCGGTATTGCAAGCGCACATTCTCGTCAACGTCATCAGCACGTGCATCAACGGGGAACGGCGGCGGTTCGGCCGAGCGAAGAACTTCGACGACGCATTCGCCAATCTCAACTTCGCCTGTGCTCAAGTTGCTATTGACAGTTCCGTCTGGTCGCGGGCGCACGACGCCCGTAATCTTGACGACGTATTCGCTTCGGACGTCAACAGCATTGTCGATGACACATTGAACGATTCCTGAATGATCGCGGAGATCAACGAAAGCCAGTTTGTCGCCATGCTCGCGTCGTTTGGCGACCCACCCACAGACGGTGACGGTCTGTGCAATGTCGCTCGTACCGATTTCGCCGCACATGTGCGTCCGCATCGAAGTTTGTCGTTTTGAAATTGTCATGAGAGTGCTTTCGTTATTGATGGAATTAATTCACTGCGAGGAATCGTTGATTGCTGCTCTTCGCCACGAAGTGGGCGTAGCACGAACGCATCGGCTTCGACTTCATCGGAGCCAATGATGATGGCTACTAGCGCCCCACTTTTGTCGGCTGCTTTCATCTGGCTCTTCATGCTGCGATTCTCAAACGATCGATCGCATGAGATTCCGGCGTTGCGAAGTTGATGTGTGATGATAAGTGCTTCGTTTCCGCCGGTGGTATCGACGACAAAGACATCGACGTTGGCAGGAACTGAAGCAAATACTCCCTCGTCATCGCAGGCAAGAAGGGTGCGATCGAGGCCCAATGCAAACCCAATACCTGCGGTAGCGGGGCCTCCGAGATCTTCGACTAATCCGTCGTAGCGTCCGCCGCCGCCGATTGCGTTTTGAGCTGAGTCAAGAGTGCCGCCAACAAATTCGAATGTGGTATGCCGGTAATAGTCGAGGCCTCGCACGAGTTTTTCATTGAGGGTGAATGGAATGTTGAGTGTGCGGAGACCCGATAACACAGTTTCAAAATGTGTTCGGGCTGCCTCGCTATAGAAGTCAGAAATCTTCGGGGCCTTGGCAATGATGTCAAAGTCTTCGGGACGTTTCGAATCAAGTACGCGTAGTGCATTCTTGGCAAGTGTGACTTTGCTGGCATCAGAGAGTTGCTCAATATGTTCTGAGAAGTATGTCTGCAATGCGGCGACGAAATTTTGACGGTCTTGCGGTTCGCCCAAACTATTGAGATGTAAGTGAACTTGCTGCAACCCCAACCGCTGAAAGAAGTTCCAGCCGAGAGCAATAACTTCAACGTCAAGGTAAGGGTCGTTGGCGCCAAGTACTTCGATACCGACTTGATCGAACTGTCGATAGCGGCCTCTCTGCGGGCGTTCGTAACGGAAGTTCGGTCCGGAGTACCAAACCTTCCAGGGAGTCGCTGGTCGGTGTTGGACAAAGGCTCGGCACACGCTCGCGGTCTGCTCGGGTCGTAGGGCCACGTGACGATCACCCTTGTCAACGAAGTCGTACATCTCTTTAGTGACGATGTCGGTGGCTTCGCCGACTCGGTGGAAAACCCCGATGTCCTCGAGCAAAGGAGGAATGATTTGGCCGTATCCAGCCGCCGTCACGGTCTCAGCGAAGGCAGCCACGAACTGCCGCCAACGGGCAGATTCGGGAGGAAGGATGTCGCGCATCCCTGGGCTGGTTTGGAACTCGGGCACGAATACTCAGGCTAGCGGTCGCTGGGACCAGCCTCAGGGAGATTAGGCCCGGCGTGGCACGATCGCCGAGGGAATATGGGTCACTCGTCGTCTTCGTCGAGCGGGCGCCCAGTACCCGAGCGGTAGGCGTCGTAGACCCCATCGATCTTCTTGATTGTTCGCAGTACTGCTTCGAGATGGCCAGGGTCGGCAAGTTCAAACTCGAAGCGCATCCTCGCGACTCGGTCTCCCCCAGTATGGGTACTGCAGGCCACGATATTGACGTGTTGTTCGGACAGTTCATTGGCCACATCACGCAAGAGGCGCGATCGGTCAAGTGCGACGACTTCGACGCTTGCTCGGAAGACAGTTCCGGTGGATGAACCATCCCATTCGACGTCCACGAGGCGCGATGATTGATCATCGGCGAAGGTTCCTGCGTTGGCACAGTCGGACCGATGGATACTGACTCCACGACCGCGCGTGATGAATCCCATGATTTCGTCACCGGGAACGGGAGTACAGCACTTCGAGAGCCGCACAAGAACATCGTCAAAGCCTTCGACATGGATTCCGACGTTGTTGCCGCGTCTTCGAAAATCATCAGGACGCAATACCGATGCGGGAAGTCGTTCTTCGGAGTTTGAATCTTCGAAGCGCGCCGCAATTCTTTGTGCGAATTGAGTCGCTTCAACATGACCTTCACCGATAGCCGCGAGCAACGTGTCGAGGTCTAGATAATTCAAAGACTCCATCTCGGCGGTGAGGTGTGAACTTTCCATGACTCGGTTGACAGGGAGTCGAACCCGTCGAAGTTCTTTCGAAAGATCTTCTCGGCCAGCTTCGATGAGGTCTTCGCGCTTTTCGCGAGAGAACCATTGCTTGACTTTGTGGCGGGCCTTGGGTGAAGCAACAAACTCAAGCCATTCGCGAGACGGGCTAGCTGACTCAACCTTTGACGTAAAAATCTCGCAGGTATCGCCAGATTTTAATTGGTGCGTCAGTGGGACGAGTCGACCATTGACTCTGGCTCCGATACACGCATTACCGATTGCAGTGTGAACAGAATAAGCGAAGTCAACTGGGCATGACCCGAGAGGTAAAGCAATGACGCGACCTTTAGGAGTGAAAACAAAGATCTCGTCTTGATCGAGGTCGGTCTTCAAACTCTCCATGAACTGAGCAGGATCGGCGATATCGCTTTGCCAGTCAATGATTCGATTGAGCCAATCAATATCGGGTATTTCACTATCGTCTTTATAAGCCCAATGTGCAGCAACTCCCCATTCGGCGCGCTGGTGCATTTCGCGAGTGCGGATCTGAATTTCGAGAGGTTTTCCACCGGCGCCGATGACGGTTGTATGCAAACTCTGATACAAGTTGAACTTGGGCATTGCCACATAGTCCTTGAAGCGACCGACAATCGGTTTCCAAGTTCCGTGGATACATCCCAAAGCCGCGTAACAATCCTTGACCGAGTCAACAACGACACGGATGGCCATGATGTCGAAAATTTCGTCGAACTCTTTACCTTTTTGGATCATCTTTTCGTAGATGCTCCACAAATGTTTCCCACGTCCAGTGACATCGGCGTCGATATTGAGTTCTGACAACTTAGAACGAACATCAGACATCGCTTTGGCGAGATAGACATCGCGTTCAGGGCTGCGGCTGCTGACGAGGTGATCGAGCTCTGCATAGCGCTTCGGGTACATCGAGGCAAAGGCCAAGTCTTCTAACTGTTGTTTGAGTCCTTGCATGCCGAGACGGTGAGCCAGTGGTGCGTAGATGTCAAGAGTCTCGCTGGCAATGCGCTGCTGTTTTTCGACTGGCATCGCAGCAATCGTGCGCATGTTGTGGAGTCGGTCAGCCAACTTGATAATGAGCACTCGCAAGTCTTTGGCCATCGCGACCAACATCTTGCGCATTGTTGCCGCTTGCTGCTCTTCTTTTGAGTCAAAGCGAATGCGGTCAAGTTTGGTGACACCGTCGACGATGGCAGCGACTTCAGGACCAAAGTCGCGCTCGACATCGGCGACAGTGATCTCGGTATCTTCGACAGCATCGTGCAACAAGGCGGCGATCACGGTGGTCTCGTCAAGTCCAATATCGGCGACGATCTTCGCGACGGCGAGAGGGTGATTGATATAACCTTCGCCACTTTTTCTAATTTGCTGCGAGTGGGCCGTACGGGCCGTCTCAAAGGCTTTGGTCATTAAGGCCGTTGATGCCTTCGGATGGCGCCGCCGAAATGACTGCAACACGGGAGCCAACTCGTCATCTGGTGAGCTGTGTTGGCGTCTCCACGGGAGAAGACGAGTCACCGTTGCCATGGGCTAAGTATCGCAGGAACTCATGACCAACGGGTGGTTATGCGCCGCCAACGAACTGCTTATTCAGTAGCTGAAGAGTGATTCGACAGCGATCCCGTCGAGTTTGGCGCGACCCTCAAGGAATGGCAATTCGATCAAGACCGCAAGGGCGACGATGTCTCCCCCGAGTGCTGACACCAAACGACAAGTCGCAGCAGCCGTACCGCCAGTTGCAAGGACATCGTCAACAACCAAAATTCGTTCGCCAGGATGAATGGCATCGCGGTGAATTTCTAGTTTGTCCGAGCCGTATTCGAGATCGTATTCCTCGCGAACAACTGCCCAAGGCAACTTGCCAGCCTTACGTACGGGGACGAACCCAGCGTTAAGAGCGACGGCAATTGGTGCGCCGAGGATGAAGCCACGAGCTTCAACTCCGATGACTCGCTGAATATTCGCATCAACAAACCGTTCGGCGATTTTGGCAATCGCTTCGCTGAACGCCGGACCATCGCCTAAGAGTGGCGTGATATCACGAAATGTAACGCCGGGATTCGGGTAATCCGGAATGGAACGAATGAGATCTTGCATTGATTCGGTACTCATAACTAACGACGACGCTTCTTGCGAGGACGTGGCGGATGCGTCAGTAAGGCTGTCGACGACGGTGAAGAATGCGACGTGGCGGTTGATTCGTCTGAATCGGCAGTTTGACGACGAACTGACTTAGCTCCAGTTGCTCCTCCCGAGATCACCATATGGGCTAACTCGGCTCCGGTTGCATGAGCACCCTTGAGGTTCTTGTAGCGACTTTCACGTTGCTTGAAAATCGTGAGCAGTGGCGAGGCGATGTAAATCGAAGAATACGAACCAGTAATCAAGCCGACTAACAAAGCGATGGCGAATTCGCGTAACGCAATTGCACCAAAGACTCCTGAGCCAAGAACAAGTAGTGACAACACTGGGAGAACTGCTGCCAATGAAGTATTCAACGAACGCATCAGAACTTGGTTCATTGACACATTGGTGATGTCGGCCATTGATGTGCGCGAAGACCCGAACTTCTCAATATTGTCCTTGACCTTGTCGAACACCACGATGGTGTCGTACAACGAGAAACCCAAAATGGTCAGGAAGGCGACGACGGTGGCCGGAGTGACTTCAAAACCAATGAGTGAATAGATACCAACGCTGATCAACACGTCATGCAACATCGCCAAGATTGCGGCTATCGCCATGCGCCATTCAAAGCGCCAGGCGATGTAGATGCCAACCAGAACCATGAAGGCGATTAAGGCACGTATGGCCTTTTCGGTAATCGCCCGTCCCCAAGACGAACTCACCGAACTCACCGAAACTTCGTTGATATCGACATTGGCCTTGATGGCTAGATCGGTTTGAACTTTTGTCCGAACTTCAGCGGTCTGATCTCCTACTTGGATGCGAATCGAAGATGTTGTTCCACTTGTCAGGGTCTGCACCTTGGCATTTTCGGTGGGCACACCGTTGTCGTCAAGAACGGAACGGGCGGCGTCGACATCCATTGTCTCGCTACTTGGTACTTGCCAAGCAACGCCACCCTCGAAGTCAATACCCAAATTGAGACCGCGGGTCAACAATGAGCCCAAGGTGAGCAAAATCAAAGTGATGGAGATAGCGAAACCAATTTTGCGCTTGCCGACGAAGTCGAAAGAAGTTTCTCCGTGGTACAGGCGGCCGAAAATTCCACGACGTGAAGTGACGAGGTCGTTGCTCATGCCGCACCTCCATTTGCGTTAACGGTGTTATCAATACCAAAGATGCGACCACGTTGGAGGCGCTTAGTTCGGGCGATCATCAACATGGTCGGTCGGGTAAAGAACCATGCAATGATGATGTCGCACAAAGTTGAGAGACCGAGGAAGAAGGCAAAACCACGCACTGAACCGACGGTGAGGTACCACAGGGTGAACGCACCGATGAGCGACACAATGTCGGCCGCCAAGATGGTTCGCCATGCTGATTTGAATCCACGTTCAGCCGAGTTCTTCAATGTGCGACCAGTCTTCAATTCGTCTTTCAACTTTTCGAAGAACACCACGTAAGAGTCAACGGTGACACCGATAGAAACAATGATTCCGGCGATACCCGCCAAGCTCAAAGCTAGGCCGTTCGTATTGGAGAGCAACGAGATGACGTTCCACTGAACGAGCCCGGACAGCGTGATTCCAAAAACCACGACGAGGGCGAGAAGGCGGTAGTACAAGAGCATAAAGAGCAGGACGAGAAGTACGCCGATCAAACCAGAAACGATCGCAGCATTGAGTGAATCGTCACCCAATGTTGGGGACACGATCTGTACCGCCTGAACCTCAAGACGGACCGGTAAAGCGCCGCTCTTGAGAACTCGAGCCAGATCTTTGGCTTCAGACTCTTTGAAACTTCCGGTGATGTCTACTCCACCTGAGAATGAAGGCTGATTGACGCTTGGTGCCGACTGCACGACGCCGTCAAGGACAATGGCCATACGACCCGTTGGACATGTGGTCGACTTGGCGAAACACTGCGCTGCGCCTATGTTCCAAAGATCTGAGCCAGCTGCACCATTCTTGAGGGTGACTCGCACTCCCCAACCGCCAGAAATGATGTCGGCAGTTGCGTCGTTGTTGAAAACTTCACCGGTCGCAAAAGAGGGACCAAGTTGGTAGATCTCTGAACCATCGGTGTTTTGCACAATGACAGTGGCCGACGGATCGGCAGCGTCGCCCATTTCGGCGGGCGGTGTGGGCGACGTGACATCTGAACCAGTTGGTCCGTCGGTCGCAGAAGGTGCGTTGGTGCTTGACGTCGGCAAAGTTGAGTCGGTCGCGCTAGGGATCGTCGCTGATCCATCGGTCGGAACTGACGTGGCAACTTGTGGGAGTTGGCGTGACGGTCCGCCTGGTGCGGTCGTCGAAACAGCAAGAGTCGTTACTGGGGCGGTGGTCGATGAACCGCCAGCTGTCGTCGTCGTTGATGGGTCGCCGGTAACTGTGGTTGATGCACCATCAGCGATTGTCGTACTTGAGGTGTCAATCGGCGAAATTGGTTGAGCCAAAAGAACTGGACGAAGCAAGACAGCTCCGGTCACTTGCACTAGTCGCAGCGCTTCGTCTTGGTTGTCGACTCCGGGAAGGTTGACCACGATGGCATCGCCCTGACGAATAATTTCAGGCTCGGCGACACCAAGAGAGTCGACTCGGTCGCGGATCCGTTCGACCGCAAGGTCGAGGCTGACCGAGTCATACTCGCCGACCGGTTCTTGGGTAACTGAAATTCCACCCTGTAGGTCAAGACCAAGGGCAGGTTCGTTGCCAGCGACGAGGTTGCCGGCAAGAGAGCCGAAGACAACCACTAAGAGGCCAACGAGAGAAACAACGAGACGACGCGTCATGGCTGGTGTAGTCACTCGCTGTCGGGTTCGGTCGACTCAGCAGCGATTTCTCCACCTGCTGGTTCGACGACTGGATTAATACGGCGCAGCAATGATGAGCGCGAAACTCGGATCTCGGTGCCTTCAGCGATTTCGAGCCAAACAACATCGCCGTCGATTGCGTTAACGAAACCAAAAATACCGGCGTTCGTAATGACCTCGTCACCTTCGCCGATCGCGCGCTGCAACTCTTGGGTTTCTTTGAGACGGCGACGTTGCGGGCGAATCATCAAGAAGTACATGGCGGCACCAATGGCCCCCATAAACAAAAGAGTGACGACGAAACTTCCACCACTGTTTTGCTTTTCAGAAGCGGCGGCTAAGACAGAGGATAAAGACTGAAGAGTAGACATGAATTTCCCTAGGATCGCGGGTTGAATAACCCGTAGAACTCTAGTCCGTACTGCACCAATTTGGGGACTCGCCACGGTCCATAACGGCTCTTTTCAGGTGCTTAGCCCCAAATTGCCAGAATTTCCTGACGCAAAATGTGTAGACGGCCTTGGCCGATCGCTTCTCGCATGTCCTTCATCAGATTGAGAGTGAAGGCGATGTTGTGCAGGCTCAAGAGGCGGGCTGCTGTGGGCTCGTTGACCTGGAACAGGTGACGTATGTAGCCCCGAGTGTGACGTTGGCAAACATCACATGAACAAGCCGAGTCAATTGGTTCTTCACTGAAAGCATGTCGTTGATTCTTGATATGTAGTTTTCCGGTGCTCGTGAGTGCGGTACCGTGCCGACCGATACGAGTTTGCATCACACAGTCGAATTGGTCGACTCCGAGCCATACGGCTTCAACAAGGGACGCGGGGTCACCTACCCCCATCAAGTAACGCGGGCGATCGGTTGGCAAATGAGCGATGGCTGAAGCCAATGCTGGGATCATTTCTTCGCGAGTCTCTCCGACTGACAAACCACCGATGCCATACCCATCAAAGCCGGATCGATCACCGGTTGTGATGGCGACGGTGCGCTGCGCACTTTCTGCCCGCATCGCGATATCGGTTCCGCCTTGAACGATCCCGAACAAAGCTTGATCAGTTCGTTGGTGTGCAGTGTGTGCTCGTTGTGCCCACATTGATGTACGTTCAAGCGCTAAGCGAATGACTGGTTGTGGTGACGGAAGCGGTGCACAGACGTCGAGCACCATTTGAATGTCGGCTCCGAGTAACTCTTGAGTTGCGATTGCCGACTCGGGAGTGAATCGGTGGTTGCTTCCGTCGTAGGTTGATTTGAAGGTCACACCATCGTCATCGACTTTTGGATTCAATGAAAAGACTTGGAAGCCGCCAGAGTCAGTCAAGGTCAGGCCGCGCCAACCAGCGAACTTTGCCAGTCCCCCAAAATGTGCGACAGTTTCTGCTCCTGGCCGCAACATCAGGTGATAGGTGTTGCCCAAAACGATCTCGGCACCAAGTGATTCATAGTCAGATGCGCTGAGGTACTTAATAGCGCCACGCGTACCGACTGGCATGAAGGTCGGAAACTGGTACGAACCTTTTGCAGTTGTCGCAACTCCTGTTCGCGCCGCACCCTCAGTTGCAGTGATATTTAGCGTGACGGGATGCATCTTTAGCTCTCTTCGGCATGACGGTTGAGCAACATGGTGTCGCCCAGTGACAAGAAACGGTAGCCATTTTCGAGAGCCTGAGCGTAGATATCTCGCCAACGGTCTCCGATAAAGGCGTCAATCATCAACAACAGTGTGGTTTTGGGTAGATGAAAATTGGTCATCATGAGGTCAACGCACTGCCAATTGAAGCCACGGTGAATAAACAAATTGGTTCGACCCGAGAGTTCCTCACGAGATGCAGCGCTTTCTAAGGCGCGCACAGCAGTTGTGCCGACTGCTACGACTCTTTGTGCCGACTGCACTCTCGACATCACCTCGTCATCAACGGCGTAGAACTCGGTATGCATTTTGTGATCAAGCGGATTATCGGTCTGAATTGGCTGAAAAGTATCGAGACCGACAACGAGCTCGACGCGAGCGATGTCGACTTTCATGTCGCGGATCTTCTGCAAGAGTTCTGGTGTGAAATGCAGTCCGGCCGTTGGCGCTGCGGCTGAGGCGGGTCGACGTGAATAGACCGTCTGGTAGCGGTCGGTTTGCGGAAGTGCAGTCGTGATGTACGGCGGAAGTGGAATCTCGCCGATGCGATCAAGAAACGTCAACGCGTCGTCGGCGAAACATAACTCGATCTCAAATGAATCACCACTTTCTAGGCGACCCCGAAAGATGCATTCGCTGCTGGTTTCAA
>Ga0192647_102290_pt1 | contig 11992 bp, 7 predicted proteins | sample LauGreFa1BDMLBSN_2_FD_133046 | JGI IMG/M metagenome (GOLD analysis project Ga0192647, IMG submission 133046) | Freshwater lake microbial communities from Lake Michigan, USA - Fa13.BD.MLB.SN - reassembly | ecosystem: Environmental > Aquatic > Freshwater > Lake | place: Lake Michigan, USA...
CCCGACGAGCTACCGCTGCTCTACTTCGCGATGTGGATCGCAAAGTTACTGTAAAATGATCAATGTTCAAAACAATTTTTACTATGTTACCTTTGCAGAAGAGTGATGAAATCTGGATTTGTAAATATTGTTGGAAAGCCCAATGCTGGCAAGAGCACATTGTTGAACGCATTGTTGGGTGAAAAATTGTCGATCGTTTCATCTAAAGTTCAAACAACCCGACACCGCATCAGGGCATTTCTTTCAGGGGATGATTACCAAATCGTATTTTCTGATACGCCTGGTGTGATAGAGCCGAAATACAAATTGCATGAAAAAATGATGTCTGCTGTACATGCAAGTATGGAGGATGCGGATGTTTGCCTTTTTCTGGCAGATGCCAGAGATGCCATTGAGGATATTCAAGCAACCATTGAATCCTTGAAAGTGAAGATTCCACTGATTTTGGTGTTGAATAAAATGGACTTGATTAAATCGGGTGATTTGGCAGAAAAAATTTCTTCCCTTAAAACAATCCAAGGTGTCAATAAATTGATTGCAATATCTGCCAAGCAAAAATTGCACCTCGATCAATTGACAAGCACCATCATTGCGTTGCTTCCTGAAGGACAAGCATATTATGACAAGGATGAGTTGACCGATTTGCCTACTAAGTTTTTTGCATCAGAAATCATTCGCGAAAAAATATTTGAATTGTACGAAGAAGAACTGCCATATCAGACAACTGTGATGATTGCTAAATTCGAAGAGAAGTTGACCTTGATCAAAATTACAGCAGACATCATCGTTCATCGTGAATCACAAAAAGCAATCATCTTGGGTGCAAAAGGATCAAAGATCAAAGAACTTGGAACCAGATCAAGATTAGAACTTGAAAAGTTTCTTGATTCTAAGGTATTTCTTGAATTGTTTGTGAAAGTGCGTGATAACTGGAGAAATAACGATCTTTACCTTAAAGAATACGGATATAACTGATTTAATTCCATGCGTATTATCATTTCAATATTAATCAATTGTTTAATTGTTGCCACTGTCAACAGTCAGTCAGGTTATTTGCCAAGAGAGGATTTCTCAGGTGCAACCTATACATTGGCGGTACATGAGGTGAATTTTGAGGGCGTTGAAAACAAAGGGGGACTCCGATTGTCGTATGAAAAAATTAAAGGAAGTCCATATTTTATGGACAGTTTTCAGGTTGCAAAATTTTTCAAAGCCAATGGTACGGCAGCCATCGGTGAAATCAAAGCTAAACTCAATTTGGCCACCCATGAAATCCATTTCATCGGAGAGGGAGGCAAAGAGTTTATTGCCCCTGCACAACTTTCTAATAAAGTAGCTTTTAGCAATGGTGCAGTTTTTATACTCAATACAGATGAGTTTCAACTGAACAAGAAACCGTTGAACGGGTATTCTCAGATTTTGATCGATGGAAAAATTACGTTGTATAAGTATGTAAAAAAAACTGTGTCATCGGCTGATTCTATGTTCGGTACGCTAAAGCGTTATTTTTTCTCAACCAGCCAGTTGTATTATGTAAAATACAACAATAAGATAACGCATTTGAAGAAAATCAATGAGGACGCCATCTTTGAAATCGCACCACCTGATAACACGATTACAAAGTGGCTCTCTGCAAACAAAATGAATTTAAAACGAGAGGAAGACTTGGTGGCTTACCTTAAAAAATGGAATGGGCAATAGCATTGCTCGGACTGACTGTATACAATGAGTGGATTTACATTAGCTATCGTGGGAAGACCCAATGTGGGCAAGAGTACTTTTTTCAATCGATTGCTCGAGCAGCGTAAAGCAATTGTGGAAGATACCCCTGGAGTTACAAGGGACAGGCAATATGGTATATCAGAATGGAATGGCAAGTCATTCAACGTAATTGATACAGGCGGATTCGTGCAGGATGGACAGGAGGTATTTGAAAAAGAAATACGTCAACAAGTGATGATTGCCGTTGAGGAAGCCAATGCAATTGTTTTCATGTGTGACGTAACAACTGGAATCACAACATTGGATGAGGCAATGGCTGAAGTCTTGCGCAGCGCAAAAAAGCCTGTTTTCCTGGTTGTAAACAAAGTTGACAACAATGAGCGTCAAATTGATGCAACTGAATTTTATTCGATGGGAATTGAAAATACTTATTTTCTTTCCTCCATGTCAGGAAGCGGGACGGGTGAAGTATTGGATGATATTGCCAAGCTGATTGAAGTGCCAGCAGATGCTCCCAAAGAGGGGTTGCCGCATTTTGCCATTATCGGACAGCCCAATGTTGGAAAATCTTCTTTGTTGAATGCATTGGTTGGAACAGAGCGTACGATTGTAAGTGATATAGCAGGTACAACAAGAGATACCATCCACACACATTATAATCTTTTTCAAAAAGAGTTTATTTTAATTGATACTGCAGGAATCAGACGAAAGACGAAAGTGCATGAAGATCTTGAATTTTACTCCGTCATTCGCGCGATCAAGGCCATGGATGAAGCTGATATTTGTTTGATGATGATTGATGCGGAGAAAGGAATCACCCAACAAGACTTGAATATATTTTCTTTGGCGGTCAAAAAGGGCAAGGGGATTGTGTTTCTTGTCAACAAGTGGGATCTGGTCGAGAAATCAACCAACACAGCTAAAGATTATGAGAAAAATTTAAAAGATCGACTGGCTCCTTTCAAAGATGTTCCTGTTCTTTTTATATCAGCAAAAGAAAAAACCAGGATTTTCAAGGTGATTGAGACTGCTTTGCAGGTATACGAAAACAGAAATCGTAAAATTCCTACTTCACAACTTAATGAAGTAATGCTCAAAGTCATCGAAGCATATCATCCACCGGTTGTCAGGGGAAATTCTATAAAAATAAAATTCATCACACAACTTCCGACTGCTGTTCCAAGTTTTGCCTTTTTTACCAATTATCCTGATGATATCAAAACGCCGTATAGAAATTATTTAGAAAATAAATTGAGAGAGGTCTTTAAATTCAGCGGTGTCCCTGTGAGAATCTTTTTTAGAAAAAAATAAAGAGAGGCGACTGGAAAGCCGCCTCGTAGCCTTGTGTATAACCCAAAACCGATTTAGAATTTGTAATAAGCTCCCAGCAGTAGGCTCGCAGTTCCATTTTTTTCAGATCCCAACTTATTGTGGAACACTTTGTTTGAACAGTTCTCAAATCTGAATTCTGGGATGAGCATAACTGGACCAACTTTCACATTTGCAGAAAAAGTAGTTGCAAGAATTGATCCCCCATATGCGGCAGATGATAAAGAGGCCAGCTTGTACTTATCGGAAAATATTTCTGATCTAAGGGTGAATCCAATCGTTTGCTTTGGATCGTAGTTGACATAGACTGCATTTCCAAACCACGCATTCCTATCAACTGCATTTGCCAGTTTTATACTGGTCAATGTTCCATTGTATCCCAAATTCCATTCATCATTCAGTTTTGTTGTCAATACTGCATCTATTTGTCTGGTTTTCGCAGCATCAGAGGGCCTTCGTCCTCCAACATAGTTGATGTATAATTTGACATCATCATTGAAGGCAAGCGTGTACTGTGCCAGCATTGATTTTTTATTTCCCGCTGGGGCCTTTCTGTAATCTGTGGGATTGGCGATTCCTATCATGAATGCAGATTTTCCTACTGTGTAATCTGCTTTTAGTCCAGTGTGCAAAAAAGGTCCATATGAAAACATATAGGACATGCTGTAATTTCTGTTTACGTTCGGATCAAGTACTTCATAACCTAAATGGGTTGTCCAGGATCCAGCAGTGATTTTGAAATTATCTTTGATGTTGATGGATGCATACAGTTGTTTAATATTAGATAGCAGTCCCTTGTCGTTGTAGGCAAATTCTGCAGCCCTTTTTCCTACACCAATGTCGGCGACAACATTCAATTTTTTATAAGTGTAATCTGCTTTTCCTGAAACCATTCCCATCATGAATTTTCCGTAACTATTTGTAAAGCTTGTTTTGTTGTTGGTGATGTCCTCTCCAAAATCTTGGCGAACATAGCCATCGATTGTTCCAGAAAATTTCAAAGAATAACTTTTTGATGTTGAATTGGCATCTTGAGCCGATACATGGTATGCGCTTGCGCAAACCAATGCAGTTAAGCAAAGTTTTCGTAACATTGTTTTGGTTTTTAGTTCTAAAAGAGGGTATGGCAAAGGCAATTGTTCTAGTCCAACATTGCCCCGCGCTGTACCCTTGTTTATTTTTCAGGGCATTTATGCCTTGTTTGGATTCCTGCCATATTTTTCATCGTGTTGTGTTTGATCAAGTCCCAATTCTTCTTCCTCTTCACTTACCCTCAACGGTTGAATCAGGTTGATGAATTTGAAAATCAGGTATGATACCACAAATGAATAGCTCACTGCAATCAGCATTGCTTTCAATTGTGTTATAAAGAAGTCAACATTGCCGTAAAGTAGTCCGTCATTACCTGCACTGTTAACAGATTTCGTTGCAAAAACCCCTGTTAGTATCATGCCAACGATTCCACCAACACCGTGACAGGGAAAGACATCCAGTGTATCATCCAATGTTGATTTTTGTTTATAGTGGACTGCTAGGTTTGAAACAATTGCAGCAATAACTCCAATAAAAATGCTTTGTGGTATGCCTACAAAACCTGCTCCTGGTGTGATGGCAACCAAACCAACAACTGCGCCTATGCAAAATCCCATTACGGATGGTTTTTTTCCTTGCATCACATCAAAAAACATCCACGACAAGCCAGCTGCAGCTGCGGCAGTATTGGTAGTGGCAAATGCTGAAACTGCCAGTCCATTTGCACCAAGTGCAGATCCTGCATTGAATCCAAACCAACCGAACCATAGCAATCCAGTTCCGATTAAAACATATGGAACATTGGCGGGTGGCACTTCCGCGCCTTCCAGGTGGGCTTTTCTGCGTTTTAATACCAATACACCAGCCAATGCAGCACATCCTGCTGAAATATGAACGACTGTGCCGCCTGCAAAATCCAGTGCTCCTAATTTAAATAGAAACCCATCGGGATGCCAACTCCAATGTGCAAGAGGAGCGTAAACGAGGATGCTGAATAAAATAATAAATAAGATATAGGAGGTGAACCTTACTCTCTCTGCCAATGCACCAACTACCAGTCCGGGTGTGATAATGGCGAACATCAATTGAAAAAGTGCAAACAGCGATTTGGGAATTGTTGGAGCGAGTCCCCAAGGTTCACCGTTGCTAACATCCTTAAAGAAGAAGTGGGTGAGTGGATTACCCACAAATCCACCAAGAGAATCGCCAAAGCAAAGGCTGTAACCAAATGCTACCCAGATGACACTGACAACGCCCGCCGCAACCGTACTTTTTATCATGGTAGAAATTACATTCTTCCGATGCACCATCCCTCCATAAAAAAATGCCAGTCCAGGTGTCATCAAAAACACCAAAGCAGTCGCAATCAATATCCACGTGATATCTGCACCATTGTATACAGCTTGTTTATCATCGAAATTGGGAAGGACTGGAACAAAGATCGAAGCAATAGAAATTAAGATGAGCAAGATAAAAGGAAGCTTGTCTCTGACGATTTTGGAATTCATTTTTTGTGATTTAGTTACAAATAATTCAAAATTATATGCCTAAAATACAAAAAAGTAACCCTTGTTATTTTAAATATAATGTATAGTAAAAAACATAATATGTTATATAATTTATTAAAAGATTCATAATCAATTATATATATTTTTTATACACATTATAATGTTTAAAAATATAATACATATAAATATATTATATATATATAGCGAATCGGGAGGAACTCGGTTTATATGTGTAAACTGCTGTCTTTGGATTCGAGCAGGGATTCTCCCATCAAAAACTCATCGACTTTTCTGGCGCATTCACGCCCTTCGCTGATGGCCCAAACCACAAGCGATTGTCCTCGGCGCATGTCTCCGCAGGTAAAAATTTTGTTGATATTGGTTTTAAATTCTTTTTCCGCGGCTTTTACATTTCCTCTTTCATCAAGCTCAATTTCAAGTTGATCAATCATTCCATTTTTTTCGGGAGCCACAAATCCCATAGCTAGCAAAACCATATCACAATCCAGTATTTTTTCAGAGCCTGTGCGTTCGATAAAATTGGCAGGTCTTCCATTTTCAATTTTCCAGTCCAGCTCAACTGTTTTGATGCCGATTAAATTACCATTTTCGTCACCAATAAATTCTTTGGTGGCTACAGCCCATTTTCTTTCGCATCCCTCTTCATGAGAGCTGGATGTTTTCAATACCATGGGATAGGTAGGCCATGGCATGATATCCGTACGCTTCTCAGGAGGCTTCGGCAGCAATTCAAATTGTGTGATGGATTTAGCACCTTGTCTGTTGGATGTTCCAATACAGTCACTTCCTGTATCGCCTCCACCTATCACCACTATATTTTTCCCTTTGGCTGTTATCAACTCATCCAAAATATTGCTTTCAATATCCTTTCGTGCGAGCGGATCGCTTCCTGCAACCAATTTATTTTGCTGTTTTAAGAATTGCATGGCATAGTACACACCTTTGAGTTCTCTTCCTTTCACATTCAGGTCGCGCGGAACAGTAGATCCTCCTGAAAGTATGATCGCATTGTATTCTCTGAGTAAATCATTCATGTTGACATTCACACCAACATTGGCATTGCACCTGAAAACAATGCCTTCCTGCTCCATCAATGCAATTCTTCTGTCAATTACTTTTTTCTCCAGTTTGAAATCAGGAATTCCATATCTCAGCAATCCTCCGGGTTTTTCATCTCTTTCAAATACAACAATTGTATGTCCAGCCTGGTTGAGCTGCGCAGCCGCTGCGAGTCCAGCCGGACCACTTCCGATCACAGCAATTTTCTTTCCAGAACGAATACTGGGTACGTTGGGGCGGGCGATTCCTTTTTCAAATGCTATTTCAATGATGTGTTTTTCTATCTCCTCAATATTTACGGGAGGCTGATTGATGCCAAGCACACAGGCACTTTCACATGGAGCCGGACAAATTCTGCCAGTAAATTCAGGGAAGTTATTGGTAGAGGTAAGTATTTCATAAGCTTCTTCCCATCTTTCGTTGTATACTGCATCGTTGAATTCGGGGATTATATTTCCAAGCGGGCATCCACTGTGGCAAAAGGGAACACCGCAATTCATGCACCTGGCTGCCTGCTTGTTCAATTCGACACCATCAAAGGGTTGCACGAATTCATTGAAACTTGAAATTCTTTTTTTGGGTTCTGTTTTCGCTGGACTAACCCTGGTAAATTCTAAAAATCCTGTTGGTTTACCCATGAATGATTATTTGACAGTTGCTTTTTTAGTTGATTTTTTTTGTTGCAATGCTTTTTTGTAATCTTTTGGAAAGACTTTGATGAAATGTTGTTTTTGATTTTCCAAATCATTCAACAAGAAATCTGCTACTGAGCTCTTGGTGTATTCAACATGTTCCTTGAGCAGTTGTTCAATCAAAACCAAGTCACCTGAGTCGAGTGTTTCAAGATCGACCATTTCCTGGTTGCAGTTTTCTTTGAAGCTGTTTTGCAAATCATATATGTATGCAATTCCGCCACTCATACCTGCAGCAAAATTTCTTCCGGTTTTGCCAAGTATCAACACAGTTCCTCCGGTCATGTATTCGCAACCATGGTCGCCTACACCTTCCACAACAGCAGTTGCGCCTGAATTTCTTACTGCAAATCTTTCGCCGGCTTTCCCCCTGATAAATGCTTTTCCAGATGTTGCACCATAAAAAGCAACATTTCCGATCAAAATATTTTCCTCTGGAACAAAACTTGATTTTTTATCTGGATATACAATCAGTTTTGCACCGCTGAGTCCCTTGCCAAAATAATCATTTGCATCACCCTCCAGTTCAAGTGTAATGCCTTTTGTATTGAATGCACCAAAACTTTGTCCGGCAGTGCCTGTGAACTTAATCTGTATGCTGTCATCAGGCAATCCGTTTGCACCAAATTTTTTGGTGATCTCATTGCTGAGCATTGTTCCGGTTGTTCTGTCTGTGTTTTTGATGGGGAATGCAAGTCGAACTTTGTTTTCGTTTTCAAGAGCTGATGTTGATTGTTCAATCAATTGCCAATCCAATACACCTGCAATTCCATGGTCCTGTTCCTCTTGCTTGTAGAGTCCCGTGTAAGCATCAGCAGGTTCTTTGTATAAAATGGGGGAGAGATCCAATTTGCTGTATTTCCAATGCGCAATGCCTTCACGTACTTTTAATGCTTCTACTTGTCCAACCATTTCTTCTACTGTTCTGTACCCAAGCGCTGCCATCAATTCACGTAACTCGCGTGTTAAGAATTGGATGAAGTTTACTACATACTCTGCTGCACCGTTGAATCTTTTTCTTAGCTCAGGATCTTGTGTTGCAACACCAACTGGGCAGGTATTCAAATGACATTTGCGCATGAGAATGCAGCCTTCCACTACAAGTGCTGCAGTAGCAACACCCCATTCTTCTGCACCCAGCAAAGTTGCAATCGCAATGTCTTTGCCCGTTTTCAATTGCCCATCTGTTTGCAGTACAACTCGACTTCTCAATTTATTTTTAACCAATGTTTGATGTGCTTCTGCCAATCCGAGTTCCCATGGCAATCCTGCGTGTCTGATGGAACTCAATGGTGATGCACCTGTTCCGCCATCATATCCTGAAACCAATACTACATCTGCTTTTGCTTTTGCTACTCCAGCTGCAATGGTTCCGACTCCAGCCTTTGATACCAGTTTTACACTGATTCTTGCTTTTCTATTTGCATTTTTTAAATCAAAAATCAACTGCGCAAGATCTTCAATGGAATAAATATCATGGTGCGGAGGGGGAGAGATCAATCCAACACCTGGTGTGGAATGTCTTACTCTTCCAATCCAGTCATCCACTTTGTGACCAGGTAATTGTCCTCCTTCTCCGGGCTTTGCGCCTTGTGCCATTTTGATTTGCAACTCATCTGCTTCAGTAAGGTACTGGGCAGTCACACCAAATCTTGCAGAAGCAACTTGTTTGATGGATGAACGCATCGAATCGCCGTTGGCCAATTTATCATACCTGATTGAATCCTCGCCACCTTCGCCTGTATTGCTTTTTGCACCAAGCCTGTTCATGGCGATGGCAAGCGTTGTATGTGCTTCCCATGAAATGGAGCCAAATGACATGGCACCTGTTGCAAATCTTTTATAAATGTTTTCTGCTGACTCTACTTCGTCTATTGAAACAGGTTGACGAACAGGATTGAATTCAAATTGGCTTCTCAGGGTACAGGCTTTCTCACCTTGTTCATTGACAAGCTTGGAATATTTTTTGAACATGGAATAATCTCCTGTTCTTGTTGAATGTTGCAGTAGATGGATGGTCTGTGGATTAAAAAGATGGAATTCACCTTTTCTTTTCCATTGATAAAATCCGCCAACGGGCAAACGATCTACCGGTAAGGTTTTTCTAGCAAATGCCAACCGATGTTTGGCCAATGCTTCTTTTGCAATTTCATCCAATCCCATTCCCTCAATTCTGGAAACCGCACCTGTAAAATATTTATCTACAACCTCATTGTTCAATCCGATGATTTCAAAAATTTGGGCACCTTGATAAGACTGTAAAGTAGAAATGCCCATTTTAGAGAATACTTTTAGGAGTCCCTCGTTCACTGCCTTGATGTAATTTTTTTTCAACTGCTCAGATTCCAGTTCGGTTTGAATTTTTCCACTCAACTTCATATCTCTGATGGAGCTCAATGCCAGGTAGGGATTGATGGCCGTTGCGCCAAACGCAATCAGACAAGCAAAATGATGTACTTCCCAAACGTCACCCGCTTCAACGATGATGCCGACTTTTCCTCTGTATCCTTTTCTGATCAGGTGATGATGAATGGCCGAAGTTGAAAGCAAAGAGGGGATTGGAGCATGCTCTGAGTCAATTGCCCTGTCTTGCAAGATCAGTACTTCAAATCCATCTTCAACAGCATCAACTGCATAGCGACAAATCCTATCCAGTGCTTTTTTCAATGAACCCTCTTTTCCGTCTGACCTGAAATAACATTGCAACGTTTTTGCTTGGAAAATTCCTGTATCAATACTTCTGATCTTCTCCAGATCGTGATTGGTCAACACCGGATGTTTCAATGCAACAGTGTGACAGATCATTGGATTCTCTTGCAACATGTTTTCATTGTTTCCGACAAATGTTGCGAGAGACATTACGAGACGTTCTCTGATCGGATCAATCGGTGGATTGGTTACTTGAGCAAAGAGTTGCTTGAAATAACTGCTCAAGTGCTGAGGTTCATCGCTCAAAATCGCAAGCGGTGTGTCTGTTCCCATTGATCCAACAGGCTCCTTTCCATCCAACGCCATGGGAGCGATGATGTGCTCCAAATCTTCCGATGTGTAACCGAAAGCTTTTTGATATTTAAATACCTGATCGTGCTCCAAGTGGGTAAACATCACCCTTGGTTCAGGCAATTCATTCAACCTGATTTTATATTTGTTCAACCAATCTGCATATGGTTTTTGTCCGCAAATAGTTGCCTTGACCTCTTCATCACTGATGATTCTTCCTTCTTCCATATCTACGACAAACATTTTGCCTGGCTGCAACCTTCCCTTTTCAATAACGAGAGATGGATCAACGGGCAATGCACCTGTTTCTGAAGCCATGATCACCCTGTCATCAGACGTGACGCAATATCTTGAAGGTCTCAGTCCATTTCTGTCCAATGTTGCACCAATCATCTTCCCATCTGTGAAAGAGATAGATGCCGGACCATCCCATGGTTCCATCATCGAAGCATGGTATTCATAAAATGCTTTTTTGATGGGGTCCATCTGTTCATTGCCATCCCATGCCTCTGGAATCAGCATCATCATGACATGTGGCAAAGATCTACCTGTCATGGTAAGCAACTCAATCATATTGTCCAAACTCGCGGAGTCGCTGTTTCCTGATGTAACGATGGGAAGAAGCATATCCATTTCCTCCTTGGTGAAGTAAGGTGATGTATATCCTTTTTCATTTGTTTTGATCCAGTTGAGATTTCCTTGCAGGGTATTGATCTCTCCATTGTGTGCGATGAACCTGAAGGGCTGTGCAAGTTTCCAGGAGGGGAAAGTATTGGTCGCAAAACGTGAATGTACAAGTCCCAAGGCGCTCACCACTTTCTTATTGCTGAGGTCGGGGAAATAGGATCTTACCTGGTGACTTGTTAACTGACCTTTGTAAACAATGATTTTATATGAAAGAGATGAGATGTAAAATCCAATGGGATCTTTTTTGACTGAATTATTGATCAGGTGACTTGCATAGTTTCTGAGAATAAAAAGTTTTCTCTCAAAAGCCATGGGGTCGTTGATATGATCAGGACAAGCAATGAAAACCTGTTCCATCTCTGGCTCCACGGATCTTGCGGTAAAGCCGATATCAGCTGGATTTACCGGGACTTTCCTCCATGTGAGAATTTCCAGCCCCAACTCTTCTGCAGCTCTGCTGAAAATATCTCTGCACTGTTCACGAAGCCTAACCTCTTTTGGAAAAAAAACAAAACCTACTCCGTATTTGCCAAAGGGAGGCAAATGAACACCTGCTTTTAAACATTCATCAAAGAAGAATGCATGCGGTATCTGTATTAATATACCTGCACCATCACCGGTGTTGCTCTCACAACCACAGGCACCCCTGTGTTCCATGTTTTCCAAAATGGTCAATGCATCTGAAACAACTTGGTGGTTTTTATTTCCCTTGATATTGGCAACAAAGCCAATTCCACAGGCATCTCTTTCGAACGCTGAATGATACAATCCCCGGTTTCTTGCCATAAGAAAGCAGTTTTTTTAAAAATTCTAATAAATTGACTGTAAAGATGGAAATTATCTAATACAGGGGCAAGGTCACGGTGAATTTAAGACAAAAAGAACAATAAACCGTCAATATTTCTACACAGTGTATAAAAAAATGATAGACTTACTAAGCAT